>Ga0209253_10001000_pt1 | contig 24767 bp, 27 predicted proteins | sample FrelakmetBRP12BR_FD_187145 | JGI IMG/M metagenome (GOLD analysis project Ga0209253, IMG submission 187145) | Freshwater lake sediment microbial communities from the University of Notre Dame, USA, for methane emissions studies - BRP12 BR (SPAdes)... | ecosystem: Environmental > Aquatic >...
CCCACCGCCGTGGCGCCAGCCGGAACATCCTTCACCACCACCGCATTGGAGCCCACCTTGGCGCCATCGCCGATAAAAATCGGGCCAAGAATTTTGGCGCCGGCGCCGACCACCACCCCCTTGCCAAGAGTAGGGTGGCGCTTACCCTTGTTCCAGGAGGTGCCACCCAGCGTAACACCATGATAAAGCGTAGAATCATCACCGATTTCGGCGGTCTCTCCGATCACCACGCCCATGCCGTGATCGATGAAAACCCGCCGACCGATTTGCGCACCAGGATGGATTTCGATGCCGGTCAGCCAGCGCCCCAGATGGGAAATAAAACGCGCCAGCCACTTCAGGTTCCAGCACCATAGGCGTTGCGCCAGGCGGTGCACCAGCAACGCGTGCAGACCCGGGTAGGTAGTCAGCACCTCCCAGGTGGAACGAGCGGCCGGGTCCCGCTCGAACACGACCGATATGTCTTCACGTAAATGATCGAACATCACTCGATTCCGAAATATAAGGAAAATATTATATTCCAGACTCCTTTAGTCAACTATGGATTTTTTGATTTATTTGTGAATTTTTCCACTGAAGTCAAAATCCCGCGCAGGATGCTGACCTCTTCCTTCTCCGGGCGTGCCCGTGCAAACAACCTTCTCAACCGCTGCATCAAGCGCCCTGGACTAGCTGGATCAAGAAAACCGGTGTCTATCATGGTCCGCTCAAGGTGTTGATAGAACCGCTCCACGTCTTCGAAACTGGCAGCCTCCAGCGCCTTAGCAGCAGGCGTTTCCGTCGCACCAAGAAAGGCCATGCGCAGCTCGTAAGCCAGGATTTGCACCGCAGAGGCCAGATTCAGCGAGGTAAACTCCGGATTGGCCGGTATGGTGGCGAGCAGTTGGCACTTGTCCAGCTCGGCATTGGACAGCCCCGACATCTCGGTGCCGAACAGCAGTGCCACTTCTCCCTGGGGAGCAAGCGCTAGCATGCGGGACGCCGCTTGATGCGCGGACAGCATTTCGTGGGAAAGATCACGCCGCCGGGCGGTGACCGCCACGGCGAGCACCGTACCGACCAACGCCTCGTCCAAAGTAGTGCAAACCTGTGCATTTTCCAGCACGTCCGCCGCCCCCGCAGCGCGCGCATCCGCGACTGGATCAGGAAAAGCCTTGGGGTTGATCAGATAAAGGCGTTCCAATCCCATCGTCTTCATCGCCCGCGCAGCAGCGCCGATATTGCCGGGGTGACTGGTGTGACTGAGCACGATGCGAATGTTATTCAGTGCATTGGGTTTCTTCATCCGTGGTTTCCCATTAAAATAGCGGGGATGCGCTCAGCGTTTTGTTCCTTAACTTTCCCAGGATAACCCATGCATCCCATGCTCAACACCGCGGTCAAAGCCGCGCGCCGCGCCGGTCAGATCATCAACCGCGCCTCCCAAAACCTGGATTCGCTCACGGTCAAACACAAGAGCTTTAACGATTTTGTCAGCGAAGTGGATCAAAAAGCGGAAGATGCCATCAAGGAAGTCCTGCTGGAAGCCTACCCGAAGCATGCGATTTTAGCAGAAGAAAGCGGCGCACAGGGCGACTCGGAGTTCCAGTGGATCATCGACCCTCTCGATGGCACCACCAACTTTCTCCACGGCTTCCCGCAGTATGCCGTATCAATCGCCATGCAGCACAAGGGCGTGCTGACCCACGCCGTTATCTACGATCCCAGCCGCAACGACCTGTTCACTGCCACGCGCGGCGCCGGCGCCTTCCTCAACGACCGCCGCCTCCGCGTCAGCCGCTGCGAATACCTGAAAGATGCCCTGATCGGCACCGGCTTCCCGTTCCGCGATTTCACCCATCTCGACGCCTATCTGGGCATTTTCCGCGAACTGATGCAGAAAACCGCCGGCCTGCGCCGACCCGGCTCGGCCGCGCTGGACCTGGCCTACACTGCCGCCGGCCGCTTCGACGGCTTCTGGGAATTCGACCTGAAAGCCTGGGATATCGCCGCCGGTGCGCTGATGGTGCAGGAAGCAGGTGGGCTGGTGGGAGATTTCCAGGGTGAGCCGGACTACCTGCAAAGCGGCAACATCGTTGCCGGCAATCCTAAAGTGTTCGTGCAACTACTCCAGACCATCGCACCCCATCTGGCGGCAAAGGCAAAATAAAGCCACGCCCCATGAACTCCCCGGAGGATCTGTCCCGGCATACCCCGATGATGCAGCAATACCTGCGCATCAAAGGGGAACACCCCGACATGCTGCTGTTCTACCGCATGGGGGACTTCTACGAGCTGTTCTTCGACGATGCGGAGAAGGCGGCGCAGTTGCTGGACATCACCCTCACCACCCGCGGCGCAACCGCAGGACAGCCGATCAAGATGGCGGGCGTGCCCTACCATGCCGCCGAGCAGTATCTCGCCAAACTGGTCAAGCTCGGTATGACGGTAGCGATCTGCGAACAGATCGGCGATCCAGCCACTTCCAAAGGCCCGGTGGAGCGCAAGGTGATGCGCATCATCACGCCCGGCACCTTGACCGACGCGGCGCTGCTCGACGAAAAGCAGGATAAACTGCTGCTCGCGCTGGCTCCGGGGAACAACGTTCTGGGACTGGCCTGGCTCAATCTCGCCAGCGGGCGCTTCAGCGTCGCAGAAATTCGGCCAGACCGCCTCGATGCGACGCTGGAGCGCCTCAAACCGGCGGAAACTCTGCTCCCTGAAGGCTACGCCCATGCAGCGCTGGAAAGCCTGAAATGTACGCGAAGAACCCTGCCCCCATGGCAGTTCGATTACGATTCGGCTTTGCAAAGGCTATGCCGGCAATTCGCTACCCTGGATTTGCAGGGTTTCGGTTGCCATGATCTGCACTGCGCCATTGAGGCCGCAGGCGCATTGCTGGAATACGCGAAAAGCACGCAGTGCGGTGCGCTGCCACATATCCGCGGCTTGCAGGTCGAGCGTGAGGGCGGCTACGTGTTGCTCGACGCCGCCGCCCGGCGCAATCTGGAAATTTCCGAAACCCTGCGCGGCGAACCCGCTCCGACACTCTATTCCCTGCTCGACACGACCGCTGGCAGCATGGGCAGTCGCCTGTTGCGGCACTGGCTGCACCATCCGTTGCGCGACCGGGCCGAGCTGCACGCCAGGCTCGACGCCATCACCCGGCTGATCGGCGAATCCGGCGCACCCGCCTACGGACAGGCCCACCAGGGCCTGAAGCAGATCGCCGATATCGAGCGCATCACCGCGCGCATCGCGCTCAGGTCGGCTCGACCCAGGGACCTTGCCGGCCTGCGCAACAGCCTGACGGCCTTGCCGCAAATCGCCGGGGAAACGTCACTGCTCGACAGCCCGCGCCTAACGCAGCTGGCAAATCAGCTAGATGCGCCGGAAACACTGGTCACCGAGCTGACTCGGGCGATCCAGCCCGAACCAGCGGCGGTACTACGCGAAGGCGGCGTTATCGCCACCGGCTACGATGCCGAGCTCGACGAACTGCGCGCGATCCAGAGCAACTGCGGCGAGTTCCTCCTGGCCCTCGAAGCCAGGGAGCGCGAACGCAGCGGCATCGCCAATCTGAAAGTCGAATACAACCGGGTGCACGGCTTTTACATCGAGGTCACGCGCAGCCAGGCCGAAGCGGTGCCGGACGATTACCGCCGGCGCCAGACGCTGAAGAACGCGGAACGCTTTATCACGCCGGAACTGAAGGCTTTCGAGGACAAGGCCCTGTCGGCCTCGGAGCGGGCGCTGGCGCGCGAGAAAATGCTGTACGAATCGCTGTTGGACAACCTGGCGCCGCACATTCCGGCGCTTCAGGAGATCGCCGCAGCGGTGGCCGAGCTCGACGTGCTGGCTGCGCTTGCCGAGCGGGCCGAGACCCTGGGCTGGGTCAAGCCTGAATTCACCGACGACGCGATGATCGAAATCACGGGCGGCCGTCACCCGGTGGTGGAAGCTCAAACCGCCAACTTCATCGCCAACGATTGTTTGCTTTCCCGCACCCGCCAGATGCTGCTGATTACCGGCCCGAACATGGGCGGAAAATCCACCTACATGCGTCAGACCGCACTGATCGTTCTGCTCGCTCACTGTGGCAGCTTCGTACCGGCAACCAGCGCAAAAATCGGCCCTGTTGACCAGATCTTCACCCGCATCGGCGCCTCCGACGATTTGGCCGGTGGCCGTTCCACGTTCATGGTGGAAATGACTGAAGCAGCCGATATCCTGAACAATGCCACCGAAAACAGCCTGGTGCTGCTGGACGAAATCGGTCGCGGCACGTCCACCTTCGACGGCCTCGCCCTGGCTTGGGCAATCGCCCGACATCTGATCGAGAAAACGCGCTGCCACACCCTGTTCGCTACCCATTATTTCGAGCTCACCCGGCTGACGCAGGAATTCAGGCAGATCACCAATGTCCACCTCGACGCACTGGAACACCGCGACCACATCGTGTTCCTGCATAGCGTTCAGGAAGGTCCGGCGAGCCAGAGCTATGGCCTGCAGGTGGCTCAACTGGCAGGCGTACCCGCACCGGTGATCCAGGCAGCGAAAAGACACCTGCTACAACTGGAGCAGCAAGGCATCAGCAACGGCATTCAGGGGGATTTGTTCGTCGAGAAACCGCAGGCTGCGGCTCCTTCTGCACTGGAAGAAGCGCTGCTCGAGGTTGAGCCCGACGGACTCACCCCCAGGGCAGCGCTGGAGTTGGTGTATAAGCTAAGAAAACTGCTTGATTAGTGGTGGTGGCCGTGCTCTCCATGCACATGACCATGGGCGAGTTCCTCGGCCGTGGCGGGGCGGACGCCCTCAACGGTGCCCTTGAACAGCAGGGTCTGCCCGGCCAGGGGATGGTTTCCATCGATCACTACGCTTTCTGCGGTGATCTCTGTCACGGTGAAGACCAGATCTTCATCCGAACCTTCCGCACCGGCCTGAAACTGCATGCCGACCTCGACCCCGTCCATCGGGAAAGCATCACGTGGTTCGACCCGTACCAGTTCATCCTCATATTCACCGAAGGCGTTATCCGGATCCAGCGTCACTGCAACGGTACCGCCCTCAGCGACACCTTCCAGCGCTTCCTCTACAGTTGGGAATATCCCGTCATAGCCGCCATGCAGGTAACTAATGGGTTGATCGCTTTTTTCCAGAAGCTTGCCGGTGCTGTCGCTCAATTCGAAACTAAGAGTCACCACCGAGTTTTTTGAAACCTGCATAAACTTACTCCATCACTTTGATTAAATTAATTACCTCGGCTGCGTGACCACGTGGATTTACACCATAGAGAACATGCTTGAGAATGCCATGCCTGTCGATGACGAACGTGGAACGCAATATCCCCATTTTTTTCACACCGTCTTTTTCCTTCTCCTGCCACACGCCATATTTCTCGCACACCTTGCCTTCCTCATCCGCCAACAGACGGACCGACAGGCCATGTTTATCGCGAAAGGCAGCATGGCTGATACAGTCATCCCTGCTCACTCCAAGCACAACGGTGTCCAGCCGGGCAAATTCATTATCCAGATCGCTGAAATCAATGGCCTCGATGGTACAGCCCGGCGTATCGTCTTTCGGATAAAAATACAGCACGACATTCTTGCCTTTGTACGCGGAGAGCTTGACCATTTCCATATCCGCATCAGGCAAGCTGAATCCGGGGGCAGGATGTCCGACTTGCAACATAACAACTCCTTCACAGCACACCCACATTTTAAACGATTTCGCCCGGGTGGGAAGAGACATGCCATAATTAAACTGAGATGATTGGGGAGGATACCATGGCAGAAAACCTGGAAAAACCCGTTTTGCTACATAGACAATTAAACAGCACGGCAGACTATACGGAAGCGCTCGATAGCCTGATCGAGATCGCCCGGCATCGCTTGCGCATTTTCGATTACAACCTGGAAGATGGCGGTTACACCTCGTTGCGCCGCTACGAACTGCTACGCACCTTTCTGCTGGCAAACCGCAGCAATCGTCTGGAAATTGTGCTGCATGACAGCGACTATCTGATCCGCTTCTGCCCGCGTATACTCAACCTGTTCAAGCAATTCAGTCACGCCATCACGATCCAGGAAACCACTCCGCAAGCAAAAAGCATCTACGACCCCTTCGCCATTGCCGACGAAGCCTGCTTCTTACATCGCTTCCATTATGACAATCCACGCGCATTGCTCGCACTCCACGATATTGAAGGCAGCCACGTGCTGATCAAGCGTTTCGAAGAAATCCGGGCAGCGTCGGCGCCGGCAATTACCGCAACAACACTGGGGCTATAAGCTTTTTCAGGCTGCAGATGATGCCATGCACAAGCATGGCACGAGTGCCGAACTGCCAGGAAACAACCAGCAAAATTAATAATTAGCAAGAATACTTAACAAGATACTAGAATTATTCAGCAAACCTGCTAAAATCGCGCAGTCGGTTGGACATCGTTGATGTGGAAGCCGATTTGCATCAATGGTATTTAATTCGTATAAATAAATAGCATTTAGTCAAATCTTTAACCCCAAGTTTTTATTAAGGAAACAATAAATGAAACATTCCATCCTGCTCGCCGCTCTGTTGGCCCTGACCTTGACCGCTTGCGGCAAAAAAGAAGAAGCTCCTGCACCTGCTCCTGCTGAAGCCCCTAAAGTCGAAGCTCCGGCTCCTGCCGCTCCTGCTGCTGACGCTGCCGCTCCTGCTGCCGCTCCTGCTCCTGCTGCTGAAGCTCCTGCTGCCGCTCCTGCTCCTGCTGCTGAAGCTCCTGCTGCCGCTCCTGCTGCTGCCAAGTAAGCTTTACGGCTCAGCAAAAAAAGCCGGCCCGAGGGTCGGCTTTTTTCTTGCACCCCTCTGGGTACATACCTGATCTACCGCTAAATAATCTGGCGCCAACCGAACCCATCCAGTTGATCGGCCACCCCGATCCATTCCGGCTCACAATTTAAAACACCGCTCAGTGCGGCACGGGCAAGCTCCGGAGTATTGTTTTTTTCGCTAAGATGCGCCGCAATCAGGTGCTGCAGCTTGCTGCTGTCCAGGCTCGCCAGCAACCTGGCCGCCATGCCGTTATCAAGATGGCCGAAACGGCCCGCAACCCGTTGCTTCAGCATAGGCGGATAAGGCCCTTCGCGCAGCATGTCAGAATCATGATTGCATTCCAGCACCAGAGCATCACAGCCACTCAGAATGGCTTCGATATGTGGCGTGGACCCGCCGGTGTCGGTCAGCACACACAATCTTTTGCTACCGCTGCTAAAGGCATACTGCACCGGCTCGCGAGCATCATGGGGAACTGGGAAAGGCTGCACTTCGATCTCGTCTGCCTGAAATGCACTATGGCCATCAATCAGACGAATATCGGGCAGCGTTTGCGCAAGGGCATGATTTGTAAAAGTGCCGTGGGTCAGCCACACCGGCAACTCAAACCGGCGCGCGAATCTGACTGCACCGCCGATATGATCGGTATGTTCGTGAGTGATGAGGATGCCGGTAAGATCTTCCGGCTGTAAGTCGAGGCGCGATAGCCGGGCAATAGTTTCCCGGATACCGAAACCGCAATCGAGAAGCAATCGGGTTTGCTTAACCTCGACCACCAGTGCATTGCCCCGGCTACCGCTGCCCAGAGAAGCGAAACGCATTGCGCGCCTCGCTGTATTATTTCAGCTGCTCTAACAACAAGTTAAGAATTCTGGTCGCTGTCTCGGAGTTTTCGACCGCACCGTCCTTGTTCAAAATATTGACCGCACTTCCCTCGCTCGTGGCCATAACCTGAATACGGTACTGCTCCAGCTTGTCCTGGCTTTTGCCATCGCCTTTCCAGAAGGCCAGCTTGGACATGAAACCTTTCTCTTCCTTCTTGCCATCGATATCGGGATCGACATAGCGAACGAAATACAGCCCATTGGAGCGGTCGCGGTCTACCACGGTAAAGCCGACCCGGTCGAGAGCCAGTCCGACGCGACGCCAGGCACGATCAAAAGTATCGTATAGCGTTAGGCTGCCGGCACCTTCCTGAGTGCGCGTTACCTTGGCCCGCTCGCGCTTGCCATCTTCCACCATCATGGACTGGGAACGCACCTCATCGACTCCGAAGCGCACCATCAAGCGACGCAACATGTCGGCCTCGAGTTCCGGATCGGCTGGGCGCGGCTGCCACACTGTCCGGTTACCGCCATCGCCACCTTCGATCACTTCATACATGCCGCGGTGGCTGATATAAATCTCTGCACTACCCTGCTCTGCTCCGCGCTCCAGTCGGGTGCGGAATTTATCGCGTTCGGCGGTGGAATAGAGTCCATCCACGACTTTACTCAACACGTTGCGAATCGCATCCTGAGGAATCTTGGCGCGGTTTTCCGCCCAGTCAGTTTCCATCACACCGGATTCCGGCACTTCCAATTTTATGAGGAAACCATTTTCCTGCCAGAACTCCTTGACCACTGGCCATACCTGCTCAGGCGTAGCATTCACCACCAGCCAGCGCTGCGAGCCTGCGCGTTCCACCCTGACCTTGTCCTGAGAAGGCAGCAGATTGGAGGTCGCCGTCGCAGTCTGTGGCTGGCCCGCTCTTTCCTTGTTGTACACCGACAAGGTGGCACTGCCTTGCGGGCTGACATCGGGCACGGCAAAACGGTTGTCCGCCGTCGGCGAAGTCAGGTCGGGAGGGATTTCCAGCGGCGGAAGCTTGCCTGCCGACTTGTAATCAATCTTTTTGCTTTCCAGCAAGGACGTCGAACCGCAACCCGCCATTAGCGCGACCGCGGTTATCACCACAAACGAAGACAAGAACCTGTTATTCATAGATACCTTATGTAATTTATTGCAGCACGCCGGCCTGGCGCATAGCCTGTTTCAATACTTCGTGATGAGCAACAGAGAGCGGGGTCAACGGCAGGCGAATGCCCTCGCCTATCAATCCCATCTGCGCCACCACCCATTTAACCGGAATCGGGTTGGCTTCGACAAACAGCTTCTGATGCAAGCCCAACAATTTGTTATTGATGGCGCGCGCCGCAGCCAGATCACCCCTGAACGCCGCCTCACACATTTCATGCATCAGGCGGGGTGCCACGTTGCTGGTCACCGAGATTACGCCATGACCGCCGAGCAGCATCAGTGCCAAGCAGCTGCCATCGTCGCCGCTGTACACGGCGAAATCCTGCGGTGCGCGCAGCAACAGGTCGCTGCCGCGCTCGATGTTGCCGGTTGCATCCTTGATGCCGACGATGTTGGGAATCTGCGCCAAACGTAACGCCGTGTCGTTCACCAGATCGCAAGCGGTGCGGCCTGGCACGTTGTAAAGAATCTGCGGGATGTCCACCGCTTCGGCAATCGCCTTGAAGTGGCGGTACAGGCCTTCCTGAGTGGGCTTGTTGTAGTACGGCGTAACCGACAAGCTGTAGCCCGCGCCGGCCGCCTTGGCGCATGTCGTCAGCTCGATCGCTTCGCTGGTTGAGTTGGCGCCGGTTCCAGCAATCACCGGAATGCGCCCGGCCACCTGATCCACCACGGTGCGGATCAGCAGGCAATGCTCGTCGAAATTCACCGTTGGGGACTCGCCCGTAGTGCCAACGACAACGATGCCGTCGGTCCCTTCTGCCAGGTGAAAATCCACCAGCGCGCGCAAACGATCCAGATCCAGACTGCCATCATCGTGCATCGGCGTAACGATCGCGACCAGACTGCCTTTAAGCATGAAATTTTTCCGCAAAAATTTGTAGTTTACCCGAATATCAGGTTGCGCGAAATGCTCAATCCGCTTCGCGCTCAATCGAGCAGCACTGCTTCTCGACAGCACCGCCATTGGCAAGCAGAACCTGACCTGTGACCGGGTTGGGACGAAAAACGGTACAGCCCTTCAGGCCCATGTCATAGGCCTTTTCATAAATCGAGCGAAATAAGTCGAAGTCGAATTCAGCCGGCACGTTGATGGTTTTGGAAATGGCGTTGTCGACATGAGCCTGAAGCGCCGCCTGCATCTGGAGGTGGGCCTCCGGCGCAATTTCACCGACACGAACAAAGGATGCAGGCAGAGAGACATCCTCGCCATGTTGCAGGCGGAACTGACGGCAGGCATAGTCATCCACACGCACCTGCCTAAAGCTGCCATCGGCCTCGCGGAGACGCCGCGTGTACTCCCAATCGAAAATTGGTTCGAGTCCGCTGGAAACATTGTTTGCCAGCAAGCTGATGGTTCCGGTCGGTGCGATAGCGGTCAGATGGCTGTTACGCAAGCCGTGACGATTGATTCCCTGCACGATATCCTCGGGCAGGGAGCAAATGAATTCGCCGGCCAGGTATTGATCGGCCTGGAATGCCGGAAACGCCCCTTTTTCGCGCGCCAGTTCGATCGATGTCCGGTACGCGCTGTGGCAGATCGCCTGCATCACCTTCTCGCCCAGCGCAAAAGATTCCGGGCTGCCATAGCGTATCCCGAGCATCGCCAAGGCATCGGCCAGACCGGTAAGCCCGATCCCGACCCGCCGCGATGCACGCGCGGTGTTCGCCTGCTTTTGCAGAGGAAAATGGGAAACGTCGTACACATTGTCAAGCAGACGCACAGCCGATGCCACAGTAGCAGCGATTCGTTCCATATCCAGGTCGCCATCAGCGATAAAGGGATGCCGAACGAATTGCGTCAGGTTGATCGCGCCCAGATTGCAGGCACCATAGTGCGGCAGGGGGATTTCGCCGCAGGGGTTGGTGGCGCTGATCTGTTCGCAGTACCACAGGTTGTTCATGCGGTTAACACGGTCGATAAAGATCACGCCGGGCTCAGCGTAATCATAGGTTGCCCGCATGATCTTGTCCCACAGGGCTCGCGCTCGGACACGACGCAGCACTTTGCAACGGCGCGGCGTGCTGCTGCCTGACCACGCCCGTTCCACCACCTCCCCGGTTGATTCACCTCCGGAGAGCGGAAACACCAGCAGCCAGTCGGCATCCTCCCGAACCGCGCGCATGAAATCGTCTGTCACCAGCACCGACAAATTGAAATGCCGCAGCACACCGGGGTCGCGCTTGGCCGCAATGAAAATCTCGATATCCGGGTGGTCGCAGCGCAGCGTTGCCATCATCGCGCCACGGCGCGCGCCGGTAGAAAGAATGGTGGCACACATGCTATCCCAGATGTGCATGAACGAGACCGGCCCGGAAGCGGTTACTCCGACACCACGGGCCGGTTCGCCGCTAGGTCGCAGGGTGGAGAAATCATAGCCGACCCCCCCGCCCTGCTGCATGGTCAGCGCTCCTTCCTTGAGCGCCTCGAAAATACCGTCGAGAGCATCCTCGACTTCACCCATGACGAAACAGTTGAACAGCGTGACCCGGTGAGAGGTGCCTGCTCCGGCGAGAATGCGCCCACCCGGCAGAAAGCGGAACCCCTCCAGAACCTGATAGAACTGCCGCTCCCAGATTTCCTTATCCTGCCGCTCCACTCCGGCAAGCGCGCGAGCAACGCGCCGCCAGGTGTCCTCGACGGTCAGGTCGATGATCTTGCCCGGCTCGCGGTAACGATAGCGGGTATCCCAGATGCGGGAAGAGATATCGGTGATGAAGGGCTCATCACTCATCGAGGACTCCCAAAAATGATAAAGGCGAGAGCCGCGCTAACGGTTCTCGCCGATTTTAAGTGGCTCAACGGCCGCAAACTATCTCTGGGAAGAGTACATCCGCTCCAGAAAAGTCTCGACATCCATAGCCGCCACATCCGCCGGCATACCTCCCGCGCGCTGGGACTGATAAAGGATCAATTGTGCCGCAAGTTCCGCCGCCCTGCCTTGCAGCATCGCAATTTCAGGGTTCCAGCCAGCACACATCACTTCTGAAGTATAGTCGCTGTCCACTTTGACAGAGGACATATCCATAGTCACTAACATGATCCACCTCCACTTTCCCGCCCATTTGTTTCCCGGCGTCGTAATTCTTATATCGGGTGTTCCAGGAAAAAATAAAGGTGTAAATAAAAAATTACCTGGCGGCCTTTAGCGCACAAATCCGCTGCACCACGGCACGGTAATTTTGTAAAACGCACAACTCCTCATAAGCGTTGACTTCCAGCCGCCCTTTCACTTGTTCAAGCAATTCACCTGACTTGAGGAGATAATCAGGATTACGCGGCCTGCCTAAGCGTTGATTGCCTTCGGAAAAAGTCTCATAAATCAGCACTCCGCCCGGCGCGAGTGCTTCGAACAGATGCAAAAACAGGGGGCGATGCAAATAATTGGTTACCACAATGCCATCGAACTCCCCGGCAGAATACGGCCAGGGTTCGCCTTCAAGGTCAGCCTGGCGTGTCACAACACCGGGCAAAAAGGCCAATGCGGAAACATCGCGATCCACCGCTTCGACCTGAAACCCTTCCTTGATCAGGAAGCGTGTGTGCCTTCCGGTTCCGCAAGCAACGTCCAATACCCGACCGCCCCCAAGGATAAGCGGTGCACAACGCACCACCCATTCGGAAGGCGCGGAAACAAACTTTAGATCCGAAGCCATCAGGGTGCGGCTGGGTTTGCCAGACGCAAGACTTGCATCGCCATCTGCAGGGCGTCATGGAGCAGACGGTCAAACAAGGGAACGAAATAAGGCAAGGCAATGGCAAGCACGACAAATCCGGCTGCCAGTGTGATCGGGAACCCGACCGAGAATACATTCAGCTGCGGCGCGGCGCGAGTCATGATGCCCAGCGCCAGGTTGGTGATCAACAGGGCTGCCATGATCGGCATGGAAAGCAGCAAGCCGGCGAGAAATATCTCGCCTCCCCAGCCCGCCAAAGCGCGCCAACCGGCCGCGGAGAAAGGTTGTGGCGCCACCGGTAGCGCCAGGAAGCTTTGCGCCAATACCTCGATCATATATAAATGGCCGTTCAGGGCCAGAAACAACAATGTGGCGAGCAGTCCGAGAAACGTTCCCACCACGGGAGACTGCGCAGCATTTTGCGGATCGAAGAAGGTAGCGAATCCCAGGCCCATCTGCATACTGGCGATATTACCGGCCATTTCTACTGCAGTGAAAATGACGCGCATTGTGAATCCGATCGCCACGCCGATCACGATTTGTTGCGCCAGAATCAGGAGGCCGATTGCAGAACCCGGCTCCACCGCTGGCATGCTACCGAGAATGGGCGCCATAACCAGAGTAAGGACAACGGCCAGACCAACTTTCACCCGCACAGGTATGCTGGGATTGCCGAGAATAGGCGCGCTAGTGACCAGGGCAAGAATACGGAAAAAAGGCCAGATGAAAGCGCCCAGCCAAGCGCTTAACTGAGCTGAAGTAACGCTGATCATTGCCGTATGGGCTAGCCCACCAAACCTGGAATACTTAAAAACAGGCGGCGGGTGTAATCCATCATCAAATTCAACATCCAGGGACCAGCCACTACCCCCACGAAAACCATCACCAGCAGCTTGGGGATGAATGACAGAGTCATTTCATTGATCTGGGTAGCGGCCTGAAAGATGCTTACCAGCAAGCCGACGGCCAGTGCGGAGAGAAGCAGCGGCGCCGACACCAGCAGGGTGATTTCCAACGCCTGCTGACCGATAGTGATCACACTTTCCGGCGTCACGTGTAGAAGCTCTGCACCAGGGAACCGATGAGCAGATTCCAGCCATCCACCAGCACGAACAGCATCAGCTTGAATGGCAATGAGATCACTACCGGTGACAGCATCATCATGCCCATCGACATCAACACGCTGGCCACCACCATATCAATGATCAGAAACGGAATGAACACCACGAAACCGATCTGGAAGGCGGTTTTGAGCTCGCTGATGACATAGGCGGGAACCAGGATTTTCATCGGCACCGCTTCCGGTCCGGGCAAGGGCGCGCTGTTGGAAAGCTTGACGAACAGCGCCAGATCATCCTGGCGCGTCTGCCGCAGCATGAATGCTTTCAAAGGGGCAGTACCCTTCTCCAGCGCCTGGTTAAAGTCGATTTTTTGTGCCGCATAAGGTTGATAAGCCTCTGCATAAATTTTATCGAACACCGGCGCCATGACAAAGAAGGTCAAAAACAGGGAAAGGCCGATCAGGATCTGGTTGGGCGGCGCCTGCATCGTGCCGATTGCCTGGCGCAGCAGCGATAGCACGATGATGATACGGGTAAACGCCGTCATCATCAGCAGCACCGCCGGCAGAAAAGTCAGCGCCGTCATCATCAGCAGCGCCTGGATGCTGAGGGTATACGTCTGGGCACCAGCTGGACCTGGCGTGCTGGTGAAGGCTGGCAAACCCGGATCGGCCGCCATGGCAGTTAACGGCACCAGTACGCCCAGCACCAACAGCACGGCAGCAAACAATGATTTGATCCCAAGCAGAAGCAGCCCTGTTCTATTGTCCAAGTTTGCGCCCCTGCATTGCCTGTTTCAGCCATGTTGAAAAGCCGTGCTCTCCTCCACCGGACGGCATTTCGGATGCAAATGCCCCACCTTCCGGTTTAGCCAGAGTATGCAGGGTGTTCACCTGCCCCGGTGCTACCCCCAGCACCAGCCAGGTTTCACCAATCTCCACCAGCACCAGTCGCTCCTTGGGCCCCAGTGCAACGCCGCCGATTACCTTGACTGCCCCGCCAGCACCGATCTGTCCGGGGGAAAAACGCCTGAGCAGCCAGGCTGAGCCGGCCACCGCAGCCAGCACCAGTCCCAGACCCAACAGAACCTGCAACATACCACCTAAGGAAACCGGGGAAGCAATCGGCGCAGGAACGACTGACTGAGCAGCCAGGGCCGCGAAAGGAAGAAAACACAGAGGAAGCCCAACGAAGAATCGCACCACAGCCACTTTCATCTGGCTCATTTGTGCAGTCTGCGTATGCGTTCGGTAGGGGAAATAATATCGGTCAGGCGAATCCCGAATTTGTCGTTCACCACCACCACCTCACCCTGGGCAATCAGGCAGCCGTTGACCAGCACGTCCATCGGTTCGCCCGCCAGACCATCCAACTCCACTACCGATCCCTGGGCCAGTTGCAACAGGCTGCGAATTGCCAGCTTGGTACGCCCCAACTCAACCGTGAGGTTGACCGGGATGTCCAGGATCATGTCGATGTTATTGGGCGCTCCGGCAGGAATGCCGGACGGGGAAAGCTGATCGAACTGGGCCTTCGCAGCAGGGGGATTGCTTCCAGCAAACATCGCTCCGCCATCCTGCGTCGCAGAGGAGGCCTGCTCGGCCAGTGCCGCACCCCAATCGTCTTCAGCCGGAGTGCCGGCAGAGGTATCTGCGGTTGCCTGCTCCGCCATCGCAGCCGCCCAATCGTCCGTACCGGCCGAATCTTCAGCGTTTTCGTCAGCCATGCTGGCCTCCGTGGCCGGATTCGTCATCCGCGCCGGCAATGATTTTGTTCACTTTGAGAGCGTACTGACCATTTAGAATGCCATAATTGCATTCCAGAACAGGCACACCATCCACTTCAGCAACAATCGCTTCGGGAATATCCAGGGAAATCACATCCCCCACTTTCATGTTCAGAATTTGTCCAAAATTAACCGGAGCCTCGCCCAGGTTCGCGACCAGATCCACCTCTGCTGACTGCACCTGCTTCGTCATCAGTTTTGCCCAGCGATGGTCCACCTCCATGCGCTCGCCCTGCATGCTGCTATACAGAATATCGCGAATCGGCTCGATCATAGCATAGGGCATACAGATGTGAAAATCGCCACCGCCGGATCCCAACTCGATGTTGAATGTGGTAACCACCACCACTTCGCTGGGCGTGGCGATATTGGCAAACTGGGTATTCATTTCGGAACGAATGTATTCGAACTCGACCTGGTAGACTGATTCCCAGGCTTTCTTGTATTCGGAAAAAACCACTTCCAGCATACGCTGAATGATACGCTGCTCTGTCGGCGTGAAATCACGGCCTTCCACGCGCATATGGAAGCGACCATCACCGCCAAACAGGTTGTCCACTACCAGAAACACCAGATTCGGATCAAAAATAAACAGCGACGTGCCGCGTAGCGGCTTGATGTGCACCATGTTCAGGTTGGTCGGCACGACCAGGTTGCGAACAAATTCACTGTATTTGAGAACACGCACCGGACTAACGGAAATTTCAGCAGTGCGGCGCATGAAATTGAACAGTGCGATTCGGAACAATCGGGCAAAACGCTCGTTGATAATCTCCAGGGTGGGCATGCGACCCCGGACAATTCGCTCCTGCTTGGCCAGATTATAAGGGCGAACACCTTCCTCGCCCCCTTCGGCGACAGCCTCCTCCACCTCACCGGTTACACCTTTGAGTAAGGCATCAACTTCGTCTTGAGACAGTATGTCTTCTGCCACGTGAGCCCTTTAGGTATTACGGCTGATTACACACTCTTACTGAATGACAAAGGATGTGAAAAACACACCCGTCACACCCTTGCCAGCAGCCTTGGCATTGAGTGGTTTGTTTACCTGCTCCTGAATTTCAGCACTCAATTTCTGCTTGCCCTCCAGGCTGCCGATCTGCTCGGCGCTCTTGCTCGAAAGCAGCAACAGCACGCCATTGCGAATTTCCGGCATATGCAGTTTGACCAGATCAATCACAGTCGGATCAGTCACTTTCAAATCAATCCCGACCTGGAGATAGTGTTCGCCACTCCCATCTGCCTGCAAATTAACGGTAAAGGTCTCCAGCGTCACAAAAACCGGTGGCAGCTGTTTTTCTTCCTTGTGCTCGGCGGACTTTGTGTCTGACTGGGTGAAGTACCATGCTGCACCACCGCCCGCACCGCCCAACACCAGCAGGATAGCGAGAACCAGAGGCAGCTTTCCCTTCTTCTTTTTGGGTGGCTCCTCCGCCACGGCTTCTTCTTTCGCCTTGTCCCTTGCCATGCCTATTCCCCTAGCCACTACCACTTCAGTCGTCCACTCCAGTTAATTCCAAAATAGACGGCTAAACAATATTAAAAACAACCAGTTTCAGATGATATTTTATGTTCTTTATAATATCAACTCAAATATAATGCAAGAACTACTGCAAGCCAAAATCATTTTCTGCATACCATGTCTATCGCCAGAAAAAACAAAAAGCAGCTATCCCATTGAGATAGCTGCTTTATTTTGATTTAATGATCGCGTATCTATTTCAGGCAAAAACATCAACCATGCCATCGCGCACCAGTCCAGCAGGCCGCCCCGGTACAGCCATCCGGGCCATAACGCCGTCCACTCCCAACCCGCCGCGCCCCCCCTCTTTACCATCTCTCTGATCAGATGCTTGCTGCTGGCTGAAGGATTCCGAGCCAACCGTCACATTGCCTAGCATGATACCGTTGTCAGCGAGCATTTCACGCAACCGTGGCAATGCCGTCTCGATTGCCTCACGCACTGCGAAATGATGGGAAACGAACAACGCGCTAGCCTGATCGTTGCTGATCGTTAAACGCACCTCGATCGGCCCGAGATTGGGTGGATTAAGATGCAGTTCAGCCACTTGATGACTCTGATTAACCATCCACACAACTTTTTCGCCGACCGCTCCGCCCCATTCGGCTGAACCGACCCTAGGCGCGACGGGTAAAGTCGGCAACGACTCTGGATTCCGGAATACGGCGGCCGCAGCGGAAGGATTCGCCGTAGCGGAAAGGTCAGTCGAATGAAACTCCACACCGGTATTGCTTGCTTTAACTTCCACCAAATCCGCTAGTTTGTCGGCAAACTGCTGCTCCGGGGACATCGCTTGCGGCAAGTTTTTGCCATTGGCGGCAATTTCTGCCACCAGCCGGTTTTCACCCGCCTTAGGCAACTGCATCAACGGCATTTCCGCGGCGGCTTCGGCTGGAATTCCGGCCCCAACCCCCGTACGTGCGGGAGATACTGGCGCAAGCATTCCGGCCTGGACAGGAGATGCCGGCACAAGCATTGAAGCGGCAAAGACAGACAAATCGACGGGAAGCACCGCCGCCCCTGCATTCGCAGCTGACTCAGCGCTTTCGTTAGCCGCGACCAGGGAAAGCCCCGCATCCTCTTTTTGCTCAAGCAGCGAAGCAACCCCCTTCAACTGTTTGCTAAGAACCGCCCCGAAATCAAGACCCGGCGCGATCTCCAATCCATCCCCAACTTCCGCGGCAGGGGCGACAGAGGCTGACGCCTGACTGATGCCAGCACTGGCTGGTGGAGATACAGCAGGAGTAATAGGTAATTGTGGCATCGGCCATCCTTTCGCAATCGCTTTAGGTTCAGCCGAATATAAAGCAAGACGCATACCACCATCAGATGCCAGGGGGGTCCGTTGACTTTTCTTGCTTGAATTTATTGCCGGCAAGCTCATCCTGCTCACGCTGTTCAAGCTTGTCCTCACGCTTCCGCTCACTGCTCAGATGACGCTGCGACAGTGTATCGAAGGCCTTGAGTTTGCGCTGCTTCGCCTGCCATTCATGACACCCGTCTTCCCAGCGCTTTTTGCAGCGCTCCACTTCTTCACCCTGCTGGCGGATGGCAACCTCGATTTTGCCGAGAAACAGTTGAAAATCCCTGAGCGAGCTCACCTGCATGCCCTGCTTCGTGGTCTGCAACAACTTTGCCCGGTAATCTTCCCGATAGGAGGTCAACTGCCGGAGCTTTTCCTCTGCTTCCTGCCACTTGACCTTCAGGGTATGCAAATCGCGCGCCGCTGCATCAGTATGATTCTGGGCAAGATCAAGAAGGGGCTGGAGAGGAAATCGCCGCGGCATATCTATTCAAGCTTCACGCTTAGGTATTGAACATTGCGGTCAGGCGGCTACGACTATCCGCATAGTTCTCACACTGGTGCATATCCTGTTGCAGGAAAGCCTCCAACTGCGGATAAAGCGCCATTGCCTCGTCCAGCAACGGGTCACTGCCCTTGACATAGGCACCCACGCTGATCAGGTCCCGGCTGCGCTGGAAGCGGGAATATAGCAGCTTGAATCTGCGCACCCGGGCCAAGTCCTCCGGTGCAAGTAGTTCGGTAATCGCCCGACTGACCGAAGCTTCGATATCGATAGCAGGATAATGCCCCTGGTCGGAAAGGCTGCGCGACAACACGATGTGACCATCAAGAATAGCGCGGGCGCTGTCCGCGATCGGATCCTGCTGGTCATCCCCCTCCACCAGCACGGTATAAAACGCGGTAATGGACCCCCCATCTGCCTGACCGTTGCCGGCGCGCTCGACCAGCTGTGGCAGTTTGGCAAATACCGAGGGCGGATAACCTTTGGTAGCTGGCGGCTCGCCGATGGCCAAGGCAATTTCGCGTTGAGCCATGGCAAAGCGTGTGAGCGAATCCATGATCAAAAGGACGTGCTTGCCCTGATCGCGAAAATACTCGGCGATCGACGTAGCATAAGCCGCACCGTGCAGCCGCAACAACGGCGGGGTGTCAGCCGGTGCAGCGACCACTACAGAGCGCGCCAACCCGGCGGGACCCAGGATGTTTTCGATGAATTCCTTTACCTCGCGGCCCCTCTCGCCGATCAGACCAACCACGATCACATCTGCGCTGGTAAAGCGCGCCATCATGCCGAGCAAAATGCTCTTGCCGATACCACTGCCGGCAAAAAGCCCCATGCGCTGCCCACGGCCGACGGTCAGCAAGGCATTGATGGCGCGAACGCCAACATCCAGAACCTGCCGGATAGGCGCTCGACTAAGGGGATTGCAGGGACGGCTGTGCAGCGGCACTTGGTGAGACAGATTCAGCGGCCCCAGAAGATCCAGCGGACGTCCGGCACCGTCAAGAATGCGCCCCAGCAACTCATTGCCCACCGGAACCTGACGCACACGGTCTTCCGAACGACGCCGTATGTGGGGTGATCCGCCCTGCCTGGAGATTCGTTGCACCGGGGTATCCACTGGCGTCACCCGTGCGCCCGGCACCAGCCCGTACACATCGGTGGAGGGCATAAGAAACAACTTTTCACCGGAGAAACCGACCACTTCGGCATCCACATCATGCCCTTCAGGCAGATGAACGGTACAACTACCGCCTACCGCAAGCCTCAGCCCAACCGCCTCCATCACCAGCCCGGCAACACGGGTCAGACGACCGGTCAAGAGCCAGGGGCTGGTGGCGGATACGGTTTCACCGCATTCCTGCAAAAAACCATTCCATCGATCAGAGGGAGAAGTCATAACTCCTGTCCGGGCGAACCATAAACCCCGAAGGGGCTATTCAAGCCATGCACCTTCACTGCCCAAGGCGACAAGTATCCTTTTCCAGCGATTTTCCATGGTTGCATCAATCTCGCTGTTCGTCGTTTCCACTCGGCATCCGCCCCGCTCCACGCGACTGTCCTCAATCAGCTTCCAATGAAAGTGGCTAAGTTCGTCCGCCATCAGAGACCGCACCAGAGCCGCGTCTTCCGGATGCAATTTGAGATGTGGATGCTGACTGGCTTGAGGCAAGTTGTTCACTGCCTCGCGAATCACCGGCAGAACCAGCTCCGGCCGTACCCGTAATGCCTCACGCAACATTTGTTTGGCGACACCCAGCGCGAGGGAAAGCAGGTTCTGCGTCAATGTTTCATCAAACTGGTTCAGCGCCCCACCCAGCGCCGACATCAGTTGCTCCAGTCGAGCCAGCTCTGCATCAACCTTGCCCTTGCCCTCCTGGTACCCGGCGGCAAATCCTTCCTGATAAGCCTGCCGATGGGTATTCTCGACCTCTTCAGCCGTCGGCAAAGGCACAGTTGTCGCTGCCGATCCATCCAGTGAATTCAGCTCCCAGCGCTGATAAGCGCTCAATTGCTCTTTGGGAATGATATTGCTAGACAAAGCTTTCCTCTCCTGCGCCGCCGATTACAATCTGACCTTCGTCGGCCAGCTTGCGCACGATCTTGAGAATCTCTTTCTGCTCCGCCTCGACTTCACTGACGCGTACCGGACCCTTGGCTTCAAGATCATCGCGCAACATTTCTGCAGCCCGCTGCGACATGTTCTTGAAGATTTTCTCGCGTAGCTCCTCGCTCGTACCCTTGAGCGCAATAATCAGGGATTCCGACTGCACCTCACGCAACAGCAACTGGATAGAGCGATCGTCGATATCGAGTATGTTTTCGAAGACAAACATCTCGTCCTGGATTTTCTGTGCCAGTTCAGGGTCGTAGTCGCGCACGCTGGCGATGATCGAGGTTTCATTAGCGGTGCCAACATAGTTCAAAATCTCTGCCGCCGCCCTGACACCACCCATCACGCTTTTCTTGAGATTGCTGGCGCCGGACAGCAACTTGGTCAGCACATCATTCAATTCCCTCAGCGCAGAAGGCTGAATTCCGTCCAGCGTGGCGATACGCAACACAACATCGTTGCGCAAGCGCTCGGTAAAAAGACTCAGTATCTCACTGGCCTGATCCCGCTCAAGATGAACCAGTATGGTTGCAATAATCTGAGGGTGCTCATTCTTGATCAACTCAGCCACGGAAGCACCGTCCATCCACTTCAGGCCTTCGATGCCGCTAGAATCATCGCCATGCAGGATGCGCTCGATCAGATTAGCCGCTTTATCCGAGCCCAGGGCCTTGGTCAGCACACTGCGAATATATTCATCGGAATCAGCCAGGCCGGCCTTTTCTCCCGCCTGGAACATGAAGTCATGCATCACCCGCTCTACCTGGACGCGGTTGACGCTATCCAGGGCTGCCATGGCATGCCCCAATCTCTGCACTTCCTTGGGGCTGAGATGTTTAAATACTTCAGCGGCCTCCTCCTCGCCCAAGGCCATCAACAAAATGGCGCTTTTCTGGACCCCATCTTCACTCATTGCCGCCTATCCAATCCTTGACCACAGTAGCCACGACCTTTGGTTCCTGTTTTGCTAGATCCTTGACCGACCGCAAGCGCTCCTCATACCCCAGAGTTGGCGCAATCGCAAAACCTTCAACCTCTTCCTTATGAACCACTGGTGGCGGCGGAGTCGATAGCTCCTTCAGCAGGGGGCGCAGCACCTTGAATACCAGGAAGAATACGATGCCGGCAATTAGCAGGTTCTTGGCGATATCCTTGACCAGGGAAATGGTGGCCGGATCTTTCCAGACCGGTGCTGCCGGAATCTCCTCAGTCTCCACGCTGAATGAGGCATTCACCACATTCAGCGTATCGCCACGGTCCTGCCTGTAACCCATGGCCTCCTTGACGAGATTATTGATCTGCGTCATTTCCGCGCCAGTCAAAGGCTTGGAGCTAACCTTCCCATCCTTGGCCGTGGATTTCTTGTGATTGACCACGACCGCCACGGACAGACGCTTGATGCTCCCCACCGGCGACTTGACATGCTTGATGGTCTTGTCCAACTCGTAATTGACGGTCGACTCCTTGTGCCCCCCCCCGCCTGAGGGCTGGGCAGGCGCCGCAGCCACGGCCGTGGCTGCAGGCGCCGTAAGCGGGGCAGCAGCCGTACCGGGTGGCTGGTTGGACAGGGCCCCCGGCACGCCGCCTGCGGCCTGCCCTGCTCCAGAGGTGTTTTCATTGCTTTGTTGGCTGCGAATTGCCGCTTCGGCAGGCGCAGGGTTAGGCTTGAAGGTTTCAGCGGTCTGCTCGGTCTGGGAAAAATCCAGCTCCGCCGCGACCTGAGCCCGCACGTTTTCCACACCGGTAATCGGGCTGAGGATATTTTCGATACGCTTGATGAAACTCTGCTCCACCTGACGGAGGAATTCCAGCTGACTCGGGTCGAGGCCAGCCCCCTCCTTACCCTCGGCCGCAGAGCTCAACAGGTTACCGTTCTGATCAAGCACGGTCACATTCTTGACCGGCAAGTCCGGCACGCTGCTTGAAATCAGATGGACGATGCCGTTGACCTGGGCCTTGTCCAGCGTACGCCCGGGATGGAGGCCAACCAGCACGGATGCGCTGGGATTTTTCTGCTCGCGGGTAAACACGGAAGGGCGCGGAATAGCGAGATGCACGCGCGCGCCCTGCACAGCAGAAAGCGACTGGATGGAACGGGTCAACTCCCCTTCCAGAGCGCGCTGGTAGTTCACCTGTTCGAGAAACTGACTGGTGCCCAGCTTCTGGTTTTCCATCAGCTCGAAGCCGACCACGCTACCCTTGGGAAGACCCTGTGATGCCAGACGCAGACGCACGTCATAAACCTGACTGGAAGCAACCAGGATAGCGCCACCCCCCTCTGCCATCTTGTAGGGGACGTTCATCTGCTGCAGGGAATTGATAATCGCACCGCCATCCCGGTCGGAAAGGTTGCTGTAGAGGACGCGATAGTCCGGCGTCTGCGACCACATCCAGGCGCCTGAAACCAGCGCGATGGCAGCGGCCAGCGCCAGCATCAGCCCAATTTTTTGGCCGCCGGATAAACGGTTGAATTCTCTTAGACGGGCGAAAAGTGATTGCTGTGGTGCGACAGCCATATTATTTTACGCCTTGACTCCGAACTTGCGAGCGCTTGAGCTTTGCCCCCGAACGAGGGAATACGGTAATGGCAAACGCAGTACCTTGCATCCCTATCAAACTTGCATGCTCATGACTTCATGGTAGGCCGACACCAGCTTGTTACGCACCTGCACCATAGTCTGAAAGGAAATATTGGCTTTCTGCAGAGAAACCATCACTTCCTGGAGGTTGGCATTGGGATCGCCCTGCTCGAACGCCTTGGCCAGATTGGCCGAATCCTGCTGCGTGGCGTTCACCTGATCCAGCGAAGCCTTGAGCAGCGCCGCAAAATCCGGTCCTTCTGTCGATGCAGAAGCTGGCTCCTGACCGGCAGCCCGAGCCGAAGCAGCACGCAGCTGCCCAAGTAACTGGTCAATTCCCTGTGTTGTATTCATCGCTTTCAGGCCTCCAGCTCGGATTATAGCTGTTTATCCATTACGACGACCATTTTTTGCCCGTCTCAGCATAAAAATAAAGCACATTTCATGCCCATTTTGGTCATCACTGACCCGTTTCTTCGCTTTCTTCGCGGTACTGCTGCAGCTTGTAACGCAATGTGCGCTCGCTCATGCCCAGCTTTTCCGCAGCACGCTTACGCGAACCGCTGACTGAAGCCAGGGTTTCCAGAATATGCGTCCGCTCCAGCGTTTTCATATCCACCGCCCCACCGGTGGAGACCGCCTTTGCAGCTTGTGGCACAGCAAGTTCGGATTTGGGCAGAAGCAAATACTCCGTCTCCAGCATATCGCCCGGAGACAAAATCATGGCACGCTGTATGACGTTTTCAAGCTCCCTGATGTTACCCGGCCAGGCATATCGCGTCAATTGCTCGGCAGCCGCAGAAGACAAGCCTATTCCGGGTCGGCCCAGCGCGCCGCCCAAGCGGCCAATCAGATGCCGGGCCAATGGCACGATATCCAGCGGGCGCTCACGCAAAGGCGGCAATTCCAGAGGAAACACGTTGAGGCGATAATACAAATCCTCGCGGAAGTTGCCGCGCGCCACCACCTCTCCCATGTCGCGGTTGGAGGTGGCAATGATCCTGATATCGAGCGGAATCGCCTTATGCCCGCCGACACGCTCCACCTCGCGCTCCTGCAACACCCGCAACAGCTTGGCCTGGAGCGGCATCGGCATTTCGGATACCTCGTCCAGCAACAGGGTACCGCCCTGCGCCTGCTCGAACTTGCCCGCATGGGACTGGGCGGCCCCGGTAAAAGCGCCCTTTTCGTAACCGAATAAAGTGGACTCGAGCAGATTTTCCGGAATCGCCGCACAGTTTATAGCCACGAACGGCTTATCGGCACGCGGACTGTGCCGGTGGATGAAACGCGCCATTACTTCCTTGCCGCAACCGGACTCGCCTGTAATCATGATTGTCGCACTGGTAGCGGCAACCTTGCGCGCCAACTCCAGCAGCTCGACCATGCGAGGGTCTTCCGCCACC
>Ga0209253_10001001_pt1 | contig 24762 bp, 23 predicted proteins | sample FrelakmetBRP12BR_FD_187145 | JGI IMG/M metagenome (GOLD analysis project Ga0209253, IMG submission 187145) | Freshwater lake sediment microbial communities from the University of Notre Dame, USA, for methane emissions studies - BRP12 BR (SPAdes)... | ecosystem: Environmental > Aquatic >...
CAGGCGGAATAGCAGCACACTTAAAAGAGCGCCGCGGGCTTTAGTACAAAACCGTCGGAAGTAGAGAATGCCGGGAGAAGAACCTTCTGTTTTACAGCAAATAAGGAAAAAAGAGGTCGAATTAAGCGTCAGAGCAGATCAGGCCAGAAGAGATGGTGAACAGATCGTCGCAGATGCTAAAAGAGAGGCCGCCGACATTTTGAAAAATGCGGAAGTTGACGGAAGAAGCACCGCAGAAAGGTGGCATAAAGAACAGTTAGCGAGCGTCCTTGAAGAAGTCGACAAACTACACAGATCCGGTGAGGATGAGGTAAAAACTGCAAGACTGAAAGGAGAACAAAATTTGCCGAAGGCTATCGACAAAATTGTAAACGTCGTGATTTCAGGTTAGATCCCTATGCTTCAGAAGATGGCCAAAATCCAAGTCATTGGACCAAAACATGACTTACATAGCGCAGTTGACTTTCTATACAACTTAGGATCGGTTCATTTAGAGGACGCGACAAAGACGATCTCTCCGGGCGATACAATGTTGCGGCGCTCACAGCAAGGGCCAAGAGCTGACGTCGCAAGCGCATTAATCAAGGTCAACGGCATGTTCAATTTACTGCCCGAACTGCCTGTGAACGAACAGCTGAAGGCTCAGATCTATGGCGACCTTCGGTGGAAAAATGACGAAGAGCTTTTACAGGAGGCAAGTCGCGTCATAGGCGAGCTTGAGGTAACGACGAAAGAGCTTGCAACGCGAAAAGGCGACATTGAATTTACCCTTACCAATTTGAATCATTATGAACAAGTTATTGAGAAACTGCAGCCTTTAGAATCCCAAATCCCAATCCTAGAGGGTTTTGAGGTCACGGTAATCCTCATAAGCAGACAGTATAAGGACGTCTTGGACATTATCCGGTCAGCACTCGTTGAGATTACGCACAACCAGTTTGAGCTCATGTCCGCAGACATCGACGATGCCACAACAGCTGCGGTGACCGTGTTCAACAAGAACTATTCACACCAAGTGCATTCATTTATTTGGTCTCAAAACGTCAATGAGGTCCGCCTACCATCTGAATTCTTAGGTAAGCCGTTTGACGAGGTCCTGACGTTAGTAGAGCAACAAAGAAAGCAGCTTACAGCCGAGATGGAGACCATAAATGCCGATTTGGCAGAACTGTCGAAGCAATGGCATCCAGAACTTGCGGTGCTCAAAGAAGTGCTTGAGGACCGAAACGAAGAGCTTAGTGTTTTCTCCAAATTTGGCGAGACTGACTATACTTTCGTCATAACGGGTTGGGTGCCGAAAAAGCAACTTAAGAAGACACGAGATGCTTTGAAAGAGGCGTTTCAAGGAAAAGTCATTGTGAACGACCTCACAGTAACCCGAGAGGAACAAGATACCGCTCCTTCGTTCTACGATAATCCGCGCCTTGTCAAGCCCTTTGAGTTTCTGAGCGGGTTGATGAGTGCGCCACGATACGGGGAGATTGATCCAACGCCACTGCTCGCAATAGTTTTCCCAATTTTCTTCGGTCTTATGGTCGGCGATATTGGCTACGGCTTATGCATATTAGCTATTGCGTTGGTCGTCAAGAAGTTCTATAGAAAAAGTAACGCCCTTACGCAACTTGCGAACATAATGATCATCTGCTCATTCCCCACCATATTCTTTGGCTATCTTTTTGGTGAGTTTTTTGGAAATTTCGGGCAAATGATGGGCTGGATAGAGCCAGTCACAATAAATGGGATGACGCTGGATAGAATTGAGATCATAGTGCCGATGCTCATCTTCACCATAGCTATTGGTGTATTTCACATATTATTTGGCCTCAGCTTAGGCCTGGTAAACGCCGCAACGAGGAGGAATAAAAGACACGCCTGTGAAAAAGTCGGCATGATCCTTGCGATAAGCAGCCTAATAGTCATCATTCTCGCCTTTATTGAAATTATTCCTTCTATACTCGTCACGCCAGGCATAGTTATGCTTATAGTCGGAATTCCTTTGATTATGTACGGTGGCGGGATAGTAGCAGCGATAGACCTTATGAGTTCTGTCGGAAACATCCTTTCGTACGCGCGGCTGATGGCGATCGGTATGGCCTCCGTCGTCTTAGCGCTCGTCGCCAATACAATGGGAAACTCAATGGGAATTTTGGCGGTGGGAATTTTGGTCGCAGCGATGCTACATATAGTAAACATCATTTTGTGCATGTTTAGCCCCTTCATACACTCGTTTAGATTGCATATTGTAGAGTTTTACGGCAAATTTTATGAGGGTGGGGGGAGACAGTACGATCCGTTTAAACGCAGGGCGTCAAAATGAGAGTCCAAGCGTGGTCGATAGAGCCGTTTATCTTATGTTGACCTCATGAGAAAGGCCTCAAGAATTTCTCGCGATGAAACCTCTTGCGACGAAGAAAACGTCTGAACGCCAACGGATGAAAATCATAATTGTTATGACTATGTATTGCTTAGATGATAAAACGTGAGTCATTACGCTATCTAAAACAAGAGCTGTAAAAAGCAACCGAAGGAGTTGATAAAAAATGGTGGAACCTATGATACCGATTGGTGCTGCAATAGCGTTTGGGCTAGGTGCAATCGGAACTGGATATGCACAGTCAAAAATTGGTGCAGCGGGAGCAGGAGTGATTGCAGAAAAACCAGAGTTATTCGGTTTAGCGCTCGTTTTTTTAGCGCTTCCAGAAACGTTAGTCATTTTAGGTTTTGTCGTCGCAGCGATTATGCTTTTCGTTTCAGTCTAACATATGAATGCTTGGAACTTCGAGTGCTCGCGCGGGATATACTCGTCTGAGCCCTACAACTACATTGCCAAACAGTCCCAAACCATTGTTGCAGGCGCTGATCCCTCTCTTCTAAAAACGTTACTAAACAAAGAAAAAGCCGAAAAAAGGTGCCGATGCAAATGATGTCAGAGCAGTTGACTGACTTGCTGATAGCAATGGAGGAGAGCACTGAGGAGCGAATTAACGGGGTTTTAAAGCAAGCTCATCAAGACGCCGAAGAAATAAAAAGAACTGCTGAAGAAAAGGCAGAGACGATCAAAAAGTCGTACCTCAACAGTGCAGAAAAATCCTTCGAGTCAGAACGGAACAAACTGATTTACAACGCCAAGTCCGAGATTAAAATGGACGTGATCAAAGCAAAGGATGAGATGATACAAAGCGCGTTTGTCGAAGCTAAAAAACGTCTAAACGATCTTAGGGATCGTGAAAGCTACAAAGGACGTTTCAAGAGTATGATCCAAGAAGCGATGCACGAACTAGGCGGGGAGAAAGCGCGGCTTCATATCGACGGGAGGGATGCAAACCTCTGCAAACAAATCTTAGATGAGCTGAATGAGAATTCAGAGATCGTCATCGATTTAACGTCTGCAGGAGGGTTAAACGTCAGCACCAGAGATGAAAAAGTTGTTGTATTTAATACAATTGAGTCTAGACTCGACAGAGCTAAGGAATTTCTAGAACGACAGGTTTTTGCCACTCTTTATGGTGATTAGAGTGGAGTACGATTACGCGAATGCACGAATCAGGGCTATGAAAAGTCGCCTGCTTGATCGGAAAGAACTCGAGGAGCTAGCCGGCAAGTTAGACATTGAGTCTGTTATAAACCAGTTGGAGGAGACGCCGTATCGGGGGGACATAGAGGATGCTAGTATACAACATACGGGCATAGCCTGTGTCGAAGATGCGCTTCGACGGAGTTTAAGTAATACCTTTCGATTAATTCTGAGTTTTGTAAAGGGAGAAGACGCACAGACCCTTATGCAGATATTCCTCAACAAGTGGGATATCCAAAATATAAAAACGATCTTGAGGGGAAAAAACATCAACGAGCCGGCAAACGAGATATTAGAGAGTTTAGCACCGGCAGGCGCACTTGACGACGCGACGCTCGTTGCGCTAACCAAGCAACCAGACGTTAAGGCCGTAATCGATTTACTTGCAACCTGGGGGATCGAGTATTCACGCCCCCTAACGCAGCATTTTGCGGAATACAGCGAAAGAAAAGATCTCGTTGTTTTAGAGTATGCGTTAGATAAGTTTTATTACGACAACGCTTTGGGCGTCGTGGCGGGTGAATCGTACGACGCAGGGATCATTCGCGGAATGCTTACGACAGAAATAGACGTAATAAACATAAAGAGTGTTTTGCGGATCATAAGAGACAAAGTCGAAACGGAAGATGTCCAATACTACTTCATTCGCGGTGGAAAAGAGTTAGATATCAACAAGCTGTCGGCCTTAAGCGCAACGCGAACGATTGACGGAGTCATTAAGCAATTGACCGGCACTTCTTATGATTTTCTCGCTAGTGTTCCCGACGAGAATATCAAAACGGAGAAGATCTCGGCATTTGAAAAAGAGCTCGACACGTTTCTCTTGCACAAAGCTTTGGGCCTATTCACTGGAGATCCGTTAAGCATCGCCTTGGCCATAGGCTATCTATGGGCTAAGTTAAACGAGATCGCAAATATCCGGATAATAGCCTTGTGCAAGACAGAGTATGTGCCAGAAAGGGAATTGATGGGGGAAATAGTGTTTGTATAAATTTGTAGTCATTACCGATCCTGAAACTGCACCGGGATTTCGACTCGCTGGAGTGGAGGTGCTCGAGGCTGCTACCGTGGAAGAGGCGAAGAGCTTAATTCCGCCCTTGTTATACAAAGATGATACCGGCATTGTCGCGGTGAACGAGGATTTTATGGCCTCACTCGACGAAAAACTCATTGAGAAAATCGAAAAGACGCACAGGCCGATAATTATTCCCATACCGTCGAGAACGCGACAAATTGATCGCACCGATTACATAGAACGGATGTTGCGCAGGGCGATTGGCTACAATATCGTTGTTAGGAGATAGGATATGCTACAGGGATTCATCTCACGGATTTCGGGTCCGGTCGTTTACGCTCACGAAATGCGCGGGTCAAGATTGTATGATGTCGTGCGAGTCGGTCACGAGCAGCTCAACGGCGAGATAATACGACTGGACGCAGATGAGGCCGTCATCCAAGTCTACGAAGATACGTCAGGACTGCAGGTCGATGAGGAGGTCGTAAATACCGAGAGCCCGCTGAGCGTCGAATTGGGCCCTGGCATAATATCGTCAATCTATGATGGCATTCAGAGGCCCCTGCCAGTATTGATGGAAAAAAGTGGAGATTTCATTTCGCGGGGCATAACGGCGCCCGGGCTTGACCGAGATCGAAAGTGGGAGTTCACCCCCTCCGTGAAGCAAGGCGATACAGTGGACGCAGGAGATGTTGTAGGAACGGTTCACGAGTACCATATTGAACACAAGATCATGGTTCCTCCAAATGTATCAGGTACGGTAACTAACATAGCAGGTGGAGACTTCACGGTAGAGGATACCGTGTGCGTCTTGGATAACAAGACCAACGTTACAATGATGCAAAAATGGCCAGTGCGAGTTGGCAGGCCGTACGAAAAAAAGCTGGATGCCACGTCGCCGCTGCTTACCGGACAGCGCATTTTTGACAGCATGTTTCCGGTGACAAAAGGCGGCACTGCCATGATTCCCGGTGGATTTGGCACCGGAAAGACAGTTTCGGAACAAACGCTCGCGAAGTGGGCTGATACACAGATAGTAGTGTATATCGGCTGTGGAGAGCGAGGTAATGAGATGACTGACGTGCTGACCGAATTCCCTGCGTTGGTTGACCCTCGCACGAAGCGACCATTGATCCAACGGACCATCATGATAGCAAACACCTCGAACATGCCGGTTGCGGCTAGGGAAGCCTCTATTTACACAGGGATCACCATGGCTGAATACTACCGGGATATGGGGTACGACGTTGCTTTGATGGCAGACTCGACGTCGCGATGGGGAGAAGCGCTCCGAGAGGTTTCGGGGAGACTGGAAGAGATGCCTGGAGAAGAGGGCTATCCAGCCTATCTAGCAACACGGCTGGCGGCCTTTTACGAGCGTGCAGGTAAGGTTATTTGTCTAGGTGCAGACGGACGCACTGGATCAATCACAGTCGTTGGCGCGGTGTCTCCGCCGGGCGGCGATTTCTCAGAGCCGATAACACAAAATACGCTGCGCATAGCTGGAGCATTCTGGGCGCTAGATACGAGCCTAGCGTACAGGAGACATTTTCCCGCAGTCAACTGGATAAACAGCTATTCGCTGTATCTGGATAACGTCCAGGAGTCTTTTGTTGACAGCATCGCGTACGATTGGAGAGACTTACGCGACAAGACCATGTTTCTCTTGCAAAAGGAGGTCGAATTGCAGGAGATCGTTCAGCTAGTAGGTCCCGATGCGTTGCCAGACACTGAAAAGGCAATATTAGAAGTAACGAGAATGATACGTGAGGACTTCTTGCAGCAAAGCGCATTTGACGAGATTGACTCTTTTTGCCCGCTTGAAAAGCAGTACTGGATGTTAAAAACGATCCTCGCCTTCCACGATGCAATGACCAGGGCGTTGGAGAAGGGAGTCTCGCTGCAACAAGTGCTGGACTTACCGGTAAAAACAGCTATTGCGCGCATGAAGGAACAGGAAGAGCTGGACACCATAAAGGGCCTTATGGACGTAATAGACGACAGTGTGGGGTCTCTGGAGGTCGGAACGTGACGTCCCACAGTTTGCTCACGAAAGAGTATAGGACAATTAACTACGTTTCGGGGCCGCTAATATTCACCGAGAACGTGAAGGGCGTTTCTTTCGGAGAAACTGCCAAGATTACCCTTCCCAATGGAGAAGAGCGGACCGGTCAAGTTTTGGACGTTTCTCAAGAGCTCGCTGTCGTACAAGTGTTCGAAGGTACGAGTGGGATTGACGATCTACAAACACGCGTCAGGTTTACAGGGGAGCCGCCAAAAGTAAACGTCTCACTTGACATGCTTGGCCGGATCTTCGACGGCGTCGGCAATCCCCGAGACGGTGGACCGCCAATCGTTTCAGAAGAGAGCGTGGATATTGCAGGAACACCAATAAATCCGTACGCCCGAGACAAACCGGCCGACTTCATCCAAACTGGCATGTCGGCCGTCGATGGCTTAAACACGCTAGTTCGGGGGCAGAAACTCCCCATATTCTCGGGCTCCGGTTTGCCAGCAAACCGACTAGCAGCTCAGATAGCCAGACAGGCCAAAGTGTTGGGCGAGGGCGAGAACTTCGCCGTCATTTTTGCGGCGATGGGAATTACCTACAAAGATGCGTCATTCTTTATGAAGGATTTTGAGCGTACAGGTGCGCTAGAGCGCGTGGTATTCTTCATGAATTTGGCAGATGACCCTACTATTGAGCGTGTTGCCACGCCAAGATGTGCTTTGTCTGTTGCGGAGTACCTCGCCTACACGCATGACTTGCACGTGCTCGTTATACTCACCGACATGACGAACTATTGCGAAGCTTTGAGAGAGATTTCCACGGCGCGTGAGGAGGTGCCGGGCCGCCGCGGTTATCCGGGGTACATGTACACCGATCTCGCATCGATTTACGAGCGGGCGGGGAGGATCAAAGGAAAAAGAGGGTCCATCACACAAATCCCGATTCTAACCATGCCCGACGACGACATTACGCATCCTGTGCCCGACTTGACTGGCTATATCACTGAAGGGCAGATCGTATTGAGCCGAGACCTGTACCGAAGGGGGGTGGACCCCCCAATTGACGCGCTTCCCTGTCTGTCTCGACTGATGAACTTGGGGATCGGACCGGGAAAAACCAGAGAAGATCACCGAAATGTGGCGGACCAGCTCTACGCATCGTACGCTTACGGGAGGGACTTGAGACGATTGGTTGCTATTGTTGGCGAAGAGGCGCTGACTGAACTCGATAAGAAGTATCTACAGTTTGCAGATGAGTTTGAGCGACGATTCATATCACAAGGAGATGAAGACAGAGACATTGAAACGACGTTCGGGATAGGCTGGGATATCCTCTCGATGCTCCCCGAGGAGGAACTAAAAAGGATAAAACTAGACTATATCCAAAAATATCATCCAGTTCATAAGGAGGGGTGACGTGGAACAAGTTCACCCCACTCGAATGGAGCTAATCAAAAAAAATGGCCAGATAAAACTGGCAGAGCAAGGAAGGGATCTCCTTCGCGAGAAAATGGACGCCCTTATTCAAGAGTTTTTTCAGATTATGGTATCAGTCTCCAAATCGCGAGAAGAACTGGACATCGCAGCCGTCGCTGCCCAACGCTCTTTGTGCATCGCTGAAGCAGTTGACGATATTGTAGCTCTAAAATCCGCTTCTTTTGCTACGAAACGAGCCCTAACGCTTGACATTCGGGGAAAAAACATAATGGGAGTTCCCGTTCCACTCGTTGAGCGAAAAACCGTCTCAAAAAGTGTCCTCGAACGGGGGTATAGTATGATAGGAACGAGCGGGCGAATCGACGAAGCAGCGGAGAGGTACGAGACGGAATTGGATCTGATCATCGGACTAGCAGAAACTGAAACATCGTTGCGAAGGCTCGGCGACGAAATTCAGAACAACAGAAGGCGAGTTAATGCCCTCGAACAAGTGCTCATCCCTCAGCTCAAGCGCCAAGCCAAATATATCAAGGTAGCCATCGAAGAGAGGGAGAGAGAGGATCTATTTCGGTTAAAAAAAGTCAAAAAGCTCCTCGAACGACGGAAAGCTACAAAGAAAAAACAGTCACCTACTTCTATTGGCGCAGTCTAAGCCCGGCCACCTAGCCCGACTGCTACTTCAAAAACGACGGTTGCTTTTTCTAAGGGCCAGTCAAAACTGGTTAGCCCTTAGTCATCATGACAGCACAAACTTCATCAACCGCTATTTTCTCTGGTTTTTCCTTCTTACTTACTTGATGTGCGATGTCTATGATTTCCTGTAAATCTTTCGGGGTCATCTTTGAAAAAGAGATACTGTCCCATTCGCTTCGTTTTATGCACACCCACACATCACCAAAGATTTGCTTGAGCACGTCGATGTCGGCTGAAGTGAATGACTTCCACTCTGACGGCATTGTTCGCCGAATTTTTTCGAGCGCAACTTCTACGGCTTTTTCCTTGTGGATTTGAAACAGCCGTCTTCCAACTTCCTCGTCTCGAGCTTCAGGCATAAGACTACCCCAATTGTATTCTCGTTACGTTTAGATATCTCTTTTGGAAAAAAATTCACTGTCTCTAATTACTAAGACTTACAAATGCTGTAATTTCGCTAAGACTGGGTCATTTTTTTTACTGGCCACTATGAACATTCTCGCCCACACGGCCAGCAGCAAGCGCTTCGAACCGTGCGCGCTACTGATGATTGGTCGTTAAATTGGACGTGTGTTAAGTAGCTTCTGACGACGCCGCTTTAATCTTGATCTTCTTTAGTCGGAAGATATTTTCGCGTTCCATTTCCTCGAGCCTGAAGACGATGAACGCCTCTGCCTCTTTTAAATCTGGTATGACGCGAAATTCTAGAGCGTTCACACGACGCTTTATGCGTTCAATCTCCATCAGTAGCCGCTTGACCGCAGTCTCGACTTCAGCAGCTCGTATGACTTTATCTAAAAGCTCCTCATATGCTGCGGCGGCCTCGTCAATCGAAGACGATGTCCCAATTATCCCATATCCTCGCTGATCGATGTTTTGACTTATAGAAGTGCTTTCGATTTCGGGAACGACGACGCCCATCAGACTTCGAGCTGACAGAGAGACCTCCGGCTTGTGCTTCAGGGCAAACGCCGCCGAATACACTTCGATTACGCCTTCAACCATTTTTGCGACATCGATCTTCTCTTTAGCGATCTTGTACGTATTCGCCAGATCCATGCTCGCGTCTTTAGCCTTTTCAAGGACGTCAAAAAATTCCAAGATGAGGCCATCCCGCTTCATCTTCAGCAAGTTGTACCCAGATTCCGACAAACGGATCTTCTTTTTAATCTCGAGTAGTTCCGACCGAGTTGGTTTTATGTCCCTTAAGGCCATGGGTTCTCCGTATCGAATGTGCTGTAAGGCTACGCGAACTCTTTTTGTCAGTACACTGCAATGGCACCTCTTGCTAAGACGCTGCCGCTACTGGCTCCTTTTTCTGTTTTGCGACGTGCGCCGGGTGATATTTCTCAATGAGCTTCCTGTCAATTCTCGTTAGTTGTGCTTCAGGCAGCGCCGCAAGTAGGTCCCAGCCGAGCTGGAGCGTGTCCTCAATGCCACGATCTTCCTCATGGCCTTGCCGCACAAATTTGTCCTCGAAGGCATCTGCAAACTCAAGCAACGTCTTATCACGGTCTGAGAGTGACTCCTTCCCGACGATCGCTACAAGCCCCCGCAGATCCTTGCCCTCTGCGTACGCTGCGTAGAGCTGGTCCGAAACGGCCTTGTGATCTTCTCGCGTCTTTCCAATTCCAATCCCCGAGTTCATAAGGCGTGAAAGTGAAGGGAGGACGTTAACAGGCGGATAGATGCCCCGCCGATGTAGCTCACGAGAGATTACGAACTGCCCTTCCGTTATGTACCCAGTAAGGTCAGGGATTGGGTGGGTGATATCGTCGCCAGGCATGGTTAGAATCGGGATCTGCGTTATTGAACCGGTCTTCCCCCGGATTCTTCCCGCCCGTTCGTATACAGACGCAAGGTCAGTGTACATGTACCCCGGGTAGCCGCGCCGCCCAGGAACCTCCTCGCGCGCAGCACCGATCTGCCGAAGCGCTTCGCAGTAGTTCGTCATGTCGGTCAGGATGACGAGCACGTGCATGTCGTGCTCAAAGGCGAGGTACTCAGCCGTTGTAAGGGCTAGTCGCGGGGTAATTAGCCGTTCAATGGCAGGGTCGTCCGCTAGATTCAAGAATACAACGGCCCGCTCGAGCGCACCGGTTCTCTCAAAATCGTTCATGAAATGTTGTGCCTCTTCTGCGGTGATGCCCATGGCCACGAAGATGACCGCAAAGGCTTCTTCTGCGCCCAATACCTTTGCCTGCCGAGCGATTTGCAGCGCGAGGTCGTTGTGCGGGAGACCCGATCCAGAGAAAATGGGCAATTTCTGACCTCGAACAAGGGTGTTCATCCCATCTATCGTGGAAACTCCGGTTTGGATAAATTCAGACGGGTTGTCCCGAGCATAGGGATTAATGGCCGCACCAGTGATATCTAGTCGCTTTTCAGGCACGATTTCTGGTCCGCCATCCAGTGGTTCACCTGATCCTGAGAGTATTCGACCGAGTATTTCCTTCGATACGGGCATCTTGATGACTTCACCGGTGAACCGTATTCGCGAGTGCGTATCAATACCCGCCGTCGTCTCGAACACTTGAAGTGCTACCAGCTTCTCGGATGTATCAAGAACCTGCCCTCTCTTTATCGTTCCGTCGTCTAGGATGACATTAACAAGCTCCATGTACCCAACCGGCTCTGTTTTCTCAACGAAAACGAGGGGCCCCGCGATGGATGTTATTGTTCGATATTCTTTCATTTTCTTCACCCTACGCCAGCTCTGCTCGCATGGCGGTTTCGATCTCTTCGAGCTTCGCCCCGTATTCTGCTTCAAACTTGATTTGTGCCAACTCCGCTTTTGCTGGAACGTTCATGATCTCATCGACAAGTCTGCCCATATTAAGAGCTTTTCTCGCGAGGTCATCGTACACCATGATGGCCGCTAGCATGTCGTGTTGCTTCTGAAGCGGACAGTAGGTATCAACCTCGTGGTAGGCGTTCTGCTGCAAGAAGTACTCTCGAATCATCCGCGCGACCTCGAGCGTTAGTTGCTCATCATCAGGGAGCGCGTCAGATCCCACGAGTTGCACGACTTCCTGCAGCTCGCTTTCTTTCTGAAGAATTGCCATGGCTCGTATTCTCAGCTCTTCCCAATCGCCCGCCACGTGACCTACAAACCATTCCGCGAGGTTTTGTGTGTAGAGGCTATACGAGTCCAACCAGTTAATCGACGGGAAATGACGGCGTTGTGAGAGCTTGCTATCAAGAGCCCAAAATACCTTTACTATTCTGAGCGTGTTTTGGGTCACGGGCTCTGAGAAATCGCCTCCGGGCGGGCTAACCGCCCCGATAACGGTGATTGACCCTTCGTCACCGCCGAGCGTCTTGACACGCCCTGCCCGCTCATAAAACTCTGAGAGCCTGGCGGCAAGGTAGGCAGGATATCCCTCTTCGCCAGGCATTTCTTCCAGACGCGAAGAGATCTCACGCATCGCCTCGGCCCAGCGTGACGTTGAATCCGCCATGAGGGAGACGTCGTACCCCATGTCGCGGAAATATTCGGCTACCGTCAAACCTGTGTAAACGGACGCTTCACGAGCTGCAACTGGCATGTTTGAGGTATTCGCCACAAGTACAGTTCGGTCCATAAGCGGTGCATTCGTTTGGGGGTCTTCGAGCTCCGGGAATTCGGTCAGCACGTCGGCCATTTCGTTGCCTCGCTCCCCACAGCCGATATATACCACAATCTGCGTATCGGACCATTTCGCGAGTTGTTGCTGTGCGACCGTCTTTCCGGAGCCAAATGGCCCGGGGATCGCTGCGGTTCCGCCTTTCGCTACGGGGAACAGCGCGTCCAGAATCCGTTGCCCCGTAACAAGCGGGATATCAGGCATTAGCTTCTCAATTGACGGCCTCGACACGCGAACGGGCCATTCCTGCATGAGCTTGAGTTGGGTCCCGTCGTCGAGGGTGCAGATCACTTCATCCACTGTGTGTTCGCCTGATTCGATGGTTGCTATGGTTCCGCTCTTGCCAGGTGGAACCATGATCTTGTGCTTCAGGTTGGCTGTCTCTTGCACGTAGCCTATAGATTGCCCCCCCCGAACTTCCTCGCCCTTTTTCGCCTCGGGCACGAAATCCCATTTCTTGGAGTGATCGAGTCCCGCGGCAGCGACTCCCCTCTCGATAAAGTCGCCCAGCTGAACGTTCAACACCGGAAGCGGTCGTTGAATGCCATCATAAATTGAACTTAACAGACCGGGCCCAAGCTCAACCGAGAGAGGGAGGCCAGTGTTTTCAACAGGCTCTCCGGGCTTGAGGCCCGACGTATCTTCATAAACTTGAATGATGAACTTATCCCGGTCGATCTCTATAACCTCCCCCATTAAGCCTTCATCACCGACCTTCACAAGATCATACATCTTCGCTTCGATCCCAGTAACGGTAACGACGGGTCCTGCGACCCGGTAAATCCTTCCCTTTTGTGCTACTTCCACAAGTCAACACCTACAGATCGCTTAATCTTCTCTCTCAGGTGGGTACGCGTATCTGCCACCCCTCCAATCGAGATAACGGTGGGTTCGACCGAATCGTCCAACGCTATTCGCAAAGGCGTCGACAGTTTTTCCACATCATCGCTGTTCATGATCAAGATTCCTATGTCCTCCTCCTTTAAGACCTCCTTAAGTGTCGGCTCCAAACTAACATCAGTTGTGATGAAAGTCTTTCGTACGCCTGCCAGGAGAAAACCGGTCACAAAATCCGCATTGCCTACAACTGCAACTTCCACACGAACCACCGCTTACAGACTACTCGCCACGGGTATGTTTTCCTATAATATCAAATGATCTTCAATAATTTCTTCAGAGAGATGTGCCTCTTTCCCTCGCGCTATCGCTTGGATGTTTTCAACTTCCGTATCTTTACTTAACATATAGCCCAACATCGGCAACACGGTCAATTGATGATATGTGGAGGTTTTCCACACGTGCTCGTTTAGGTACTTTTCAAGCCGTAGTTCGATCTTGCTCAGTGATTCCATTCGCTCTGTGACGATGTCAGAAATAGCATCCCAGTATGGATATTTGCGCAAGAGAGTAACGAATTCCGCAAACGGCGCATTGGCCATCTTCTCGATCTCCGGACTGGTGATATACAGCCCGTCGGGTATGACATATTCGAGCACTCGAGAGCCAGAAATGCCTGCTTTTTTTAACCTAAACAACGTTTTTAGATTAGTTACGTCAATCTCCATTTGAACGACACCCAAATACAGCGATGAGCCCCTTATCTTAGAAACGAGGTCAACCATTCTCACGTAGTAGAACTTGTCGAGTGCGTCTTCCAGCTCCATCAAAGACTCAGAATAGTCGATATCTTTGATAACATCGTAATAAACCGTGCCCTGCAGTGCCGCAATGACCTCTCCAATGCTGGGCTTCCGGACGAGGTTTTGTAGGAACTCGAGGGACAGCTCACCGCTGGGCACGAGCACGCGTAATATCTCCTCATCGGAGGCGCCATACATTTTCCCTCTAAGTATTGTTTTAAGTTCTCGGATATCCCAGCGCCGCAGATATTCAACGATCAACTCGTGCGGTTCGCCCATCGTCATCTCCGCAAGTTTGACAAAGGTCCGGGCCAAGTTCAAATGAGTGGCGAATTCGATTAGGTCAATACCTGAGTATTTCCGTGCGAGTTCGTCAACTTCTGCTTTGTACTCTGACTCTTCAATAAAGCGCGTTAGCTCAGGAAGCGCCATCACGAGCAGTTTTGGGTAGGTCTCCTTCGGAAAAAGCTTCATCTTCATCGCGCGCACTCGTGCTGTGCCGTAGGCATATCTCGCTTTGACTGAAGTTCTTGCGTATCTGCGCTTCATCGCTTACACACTTAAAAGCTCTCTGAGTTGTTTCAAAGACTTCTCACGCACGCTTTTAAGAAGGGTATCGAAGGTCAGGTCGCGTATGACGGAGCCGTCCTCGTTTTCTAGCATTATGCCTCCCGAACACGGAATCGTTCCACCGTACTCTAAACCGCTTATTCGTTTCACTAACGACTCGTCGTTTGTATTCGAAAACACTCGAGTAGAGTCTGTTTGCGATTCTAGAAGCTTCTTAATGATGGTTTCTCGTTCGGATTCAGGAAGCGATGTCAGAACTCCTACCGCTTCGTCGTACACTTTGTCAAGCAGTTCCTTTTTTGCGTTAAGGATAGCTCGCTTGACTTCGAGATTCGCACTGGATATTCCTCTGTTTCGCCGACGCTCAATTAGCTCGACTGCCTGCTCCCTTTTTTCGTCAAGGAGCTGGCGTGCGGTATTTTCAGCCCCGGCGATTATAGCGTTCGCTTCAACCGTCCCCTCTTGCCTGATGCGATTGACTTCCGCCTCCCCTCGTTCCAGAACGTCTTTGACAACGACCTCCAGGCCCATACGTCCTCAACCTAGTGAAGGAAGGGCCACGAACAGCAAGATCAACGATACGACAAGCCCGAAGATGACGATAGATTCGGGGATAACGGTCATGACGAGACCTCTCCCGAAGAAGCCTTCATCTTCCGCCATGACCCCTATGGCTGCTGAACCAACAACTTGCTCGCCTATAGAGGCTGCCCATCCAGTTACGCTGATCGCTATCGCTGCTGACAGTGCGACCAGCCCTGCTCCAATTGGATCTACCATTTTATTGTTCCTCCGTGTATTTTCTGCTAAAACCAAACGGTTCGTATTTTATTCCGCCTCCATTATAGAACTTCGTGAAGAATTCAACGTAATGTAATCTCAAAGCTTGCAAACCAGAATCCAAGATGCCTAAAGCCGTATTTACCGCGTGTCCAACGATCAGCAACAAAACACCAAAGATGATAAAAACGCCTCCTTTCGAGAAGAATAACGCCTCCGACAATCTGTTTATGGCGAGGCCAATTCCCGTTGATGAAATTCCGATCGAGAGCAACCGAGAGTACGAAAGTACGTTAGAAAGCAAGCCCGGGAGCTCAACAATCCCAACGACGCCTTCGCCCACGATCAACAACACAAAACCGACAAGTGCGACTGCCAAACCCGCCACAAGCCCGGCGGACAGTTGAATGCCCGATCCCGTCGTGAGAGGTGGCAAGATGAGGGCGATAGCAAGCACTCCCCCCCACAGCATGCATATCCAACTCACCTTAGTGTACACGGCGTGCTTCAATCCGTGCTGCCTATATTCATTAATAAAGCCGAGGACGAACCCGAACGTAAGCATTATAACACCAATCATCAACGTCACGACGAGCAGCGTGAGCACGTTGTCCAACCGCGGGATCGCCGGATATTCATATACGAACGTAAGTAGCCCCTTGTGTCCGAAGAGTTCGGCCCCAAAAAACTCGTTAAAGATAAACCCAAATATGATCGAAAAAACGCCTGCGTAGAGACCCACGGTAGCCAAAGCTCGAATGCTCTGCGATTTGATCCTTCGGGACACCAAAATAGCGAGTGCGATGACCACCACGCCATAACCGATGTCGCCGAGCATCAAGCCAAAAAGAAAAGGGTACCAGAAAACCATGAACGTCGTTGGATCAATTTCGTTATACTTTGGAAGTGAAAAGGCTTTTACTAGAACCTCGAGTGGCCGTGAAGGCATCGGGTTACTGAGCGCTATAGGGACTTTGTCCACATCAGCATCTCCAGACTTGTCAACAGCGACGATAACGTGTCCGTTTGTCGCGTCGTCCATATCGCGTTGAACCAGTTCCAAGTCGTTGGTAGGAACCCACCCCTCAACAATGAATGCATTCTTGGTTGTGGCGAAGCGCAACGGGGCTTCTGCTTTTTGCGTTTCTATCGATAAGTACTCGTCTGAAGCTAGGATAAACTCGATATACTGTTGCCGCAGATCTGCCAACTCCTCTTCGCTCTTGTGCTTTTCCGACGCAAGTTCAGTGAGCTTTGCATCGAGATCTACGAGTATGTCCCTTGGAGTACCCTCCATTTCGGGGAGCGGAAGAGCTGCATAACTCTGCTCCTGCAAGCGCTTCAGAACGTCGTCTTCGAAGTTCTTGGGCACAAAAAGAGCGATCGCCTGGCCACGTCCGTAAGGGACAGTCTCTACCTCATAGTCATTGGTGATATCACTGATCGTTGGTGACCCTTTCAATGTCCCCACAAACACCGCCAGCGAGCGATATCCACGATATAGGTTTAGCGGCAGGTCGAAGCTCTTGAGAGGCTCGAGCAACCGCTTCTTATCGTTGATGTCCTTGATACGGGATTCAATCTCGCTGATGTTGTCTGTTACTTGCGTTACTTCAAAATCGAGGCGCTGCGTTTTCTCGTCGATCGTGTCAATGATGGCGCGTTCGGAGTACTTGTTTGGAATGTCCTCTTTACCTTTGATACTCAGATAACTGGCTATCGAACGAAGGGATATTGCGCGCTCAGAAAGCTGGGAAACGCGTGCGTACGGCTTGCCGATTTTGAAGTCTTCATCTTCATCAGCGAAATCAGCAATGTGGACAACATCACGCTTGTACATCGCATCTATCGCGATGCCCATATAGTCTTTAGACCCTGCAATAATGACCTTAGTCATCGCTTGCGGCTCAAACATAATGCGTCCTCTTAAACTCCTCAACCAAAAAAGAGAGTGCTTCGGCGTGGTTTTTCTCTGCGCGCTCTTTGACTTTTGAAATGTCTACCTCTCCCGCTTTGTGGATTTCTTGCTTGGCCTTGTCTATTTCTGCGTCGGCGCTCGCATTCAAATCGTCTGCTATTTTACTCGCTTCTTGCTCTGCGGAATCGACAATTTCAAACGATTTCTTTTTTGCCTCTTCGATAGTCGCCTCTTTTTGGGTCTGTGCTTCGTCGATCATTCGCTGGGCTTCTGCTTCAGCAGCTTTAATCTCAGACAATATCTCTGACTTCATGTGACCAAACCCATCCGGTATAATAACGAGGGATGCTATTTAAACTTTAGGAAAAGTTGAGGCACTCACTAAGCAACCTTATAAGCTTAAATTGACAAACCGCCCAATTAACACGTTTGTTTTTACGCCTTCAAATAATCCGCCGCATATATATCTTTGTTAAGCAGCACGTCGCACGTTTTTATCGTGTCTAACAAGTCTCTGTCCTCTGTGTTTAGTATAGCTGATGTAAGGCCGGCGCCAATAAGCATGGCTAAAAACGTTCTCTCTATAAGCCGCGGATGCTTCGTGTCGTGCGAGATGTTGCTGAGTCCAACGGTAGTCTTTAGCACGGACGTGGGACTGGTAAGCTGCCCAATTCGCCGCACCGCTTCAACGACTGCCGGTGCCTGATCTTGCGCTGTGCTCACCGGAAGACAAACTGGATCAACGTACAGCTTCTCGACGCCGATCCCGTGCTCGCAGGCGCTTGCAACGATGATCGCCGCCCGTTCTACTCGTTTGTCTACGTCGCCAAGGATGTATTGCTCGTCCATCGTCATGCAAATAACGTCTGACTCGTATTCTGCGGCGAGTGGAAAAAGCGTTGTCATCTTCTCCTGTTCAGCGGAGATCGAATTGACCATAGATCTTCCTTTGACCTTACTAATGCCTGCTTTCATGACATCGAATTTCGGAGTATCGACAGAAAGCGTAACATCGACTACATCTTGCACTGTCGTCACGAGCCACTTCATTAGCTCAACCGCATCGCTCTTGCCAAGCCCTACGTTAAGGTCAATGATTTGTGCGCCCACGTCCACTTGCCGAATTGCTAGTTCCTGAATGGCCTTTGCATCTCGTCTATCGATGATGGCCCCAACAGTTTTTGAGTAGCCGTTGATGTTGCCGCCAATTATTATCATTGATGTATTCGTCACCCCAGCGCGAGTAAAGGCGTCCATTGCGCTTTAGCGCTTTTGAACACGCGGATGTAGCACTACTTGCCTCGCAACCTATTTATAAAGATGTAGTATATAAAGACACGGAAATTTTAACACAACGTGAGGCTTTAGAAGCAATTTGAAGAAAGAATTTAAGGTTATTTTTAAGCCTGACAATAAAACTGTCAAAGTTGAGCAGGGCACGACCGTACTTGATGCGGCCACGAGCTCTGATATCTACATCGATAGTATCTGCGGAGGTCGAGGCAAGTGCGGCAAATGCAAGGTCCTCATTGAGGGGCACGTCCAGTGTGACGAAACTGAGATCTTAACTGCCGAAGAAAAAGCGCATGGCTATTTTTTGGCGTGTGTAGCTCGGGTCTCTGGCAACTTAAAAGTGACCATACCTAAAGAAAGCAGAGTGGAGTCACACCAAATACTCATGAAAAGCGTGATCGCTCCCTTGCCAGCGATATGTCCCCCTGTGCTGAAGGTGAGGCTCTCTCTTACTCCGCCATCACTTGCCGATTACGTAAGCGATTTAGACAGAGTGACGCACGCGCTACGCAATCTCGATGTGGGGCACGTCACGATCGGACTGCCGACCTTGAAGAAATTGAGCAAAGTACTCAGAGACAACGAATGGGATGTGAACGTGACGCTGATGGATCTCTGGGACAGGAAGGAAATTATCGACATCAGTCCTCCTTCAGACAACGACTTGATCGGGATAGCGGTAGACATTGGCACGACAACAATCGTCGTCGAGTTAGTTGACCTAATCTCTGGCAAGGTGATTGACGCACGATCCGACTACAATAAGCAAGTTGTATTTGGTGAGGATGTCCTTTCGCGAGTGATGTACACCGAGGAATACAAAGACGGCCTCCAGAAGCTGACAAGCACAATTAGGTACGGTATCAACGACCTCGTACGAGAGCTTGTCATCGAAAATAACATGACATACGAAAAGATTTGCCGTGCAGTCCTTTCAGGCAATACTGTGATGATGCACCTTTTTTATGGGCTGGATCCGAAATACATACGCCACGAACCTTACATACCGGTTATGTCGTTCGTTCCCCAAATGAAGGCGGTGAAACTCGGGCTGAGCGTCAATCAAAATGCTTATATCTACACGCTTCCGTGCCGGAGCAGCTACGTCGGCGGCGATGTCACAGCTGACATAATTGCGTCAGGAATGAGTGATATCAAGGACACCTCATTGCTAATCGACGTCGGAACCAATGGTGAGGTAGTACTCGGAAATGATACGTTCCTCGTGTCGTGTTCTTGTTCGGCGGGCCCCGCTTTTGAAGGTGGGGAGGTGGAGTTCGGCGTACGAGCGATGAACGGGGCAATTGAGCGCGTTTGGATCAACAATGGCCTCACAGAGTACTCGACTATCGGCGACGTAAAAGCAAAGGGCATTTGTGGATCCGGTCTTATCGAACTCATCGCAGAGCTCTTCAGTAACGGTGTGATTGACCGAACGGGGAAAATTCAGCTGGATACCAACAACATCAGGACTGAGATCGGAAGCAACGGCAACCAGTTCGTTGTGGCGTTCAAAGAAGACACGGCCATCGATAAAAATATAGTGATGACTGACGTAGATATTCAGAATATATTACGAACGAAGGCTGCTGTCTACGCGAGCTGTAACGTGCTGCTCAAAACGTTTGGCTATCAATTTAGTGACCTTAGTAACATCTTCATCGCTGGGAGTTTCGGTAACTACCTCGATGTAAAGAAAGCGATTGCGATTGGATTGCTACCTGATCTTCCACTTGATAAGTTTAAGTTTATCGGCAATGGGGCCCTTGGTGGGGCACGAATGGTTTTACTGTCACAAGACCTGCAAGACAAGGCTGCAGAAATTGTTGGAAATATGACACATATCGAGTTGAGTGTCAGCAGCATGTTCTTTAAAGAGTTTACTTCAGCATTGTTCATTCCTCACACGGAACTTGACCAGTTTCCCCACGTTTCTAAAAAAGGGTATATATAAAAACCCAAGCGCAGTCAAGTTATCATTTACGCTCTTTCTTAGCAGTAATCCTTAAAACGGAAGACTTATGAGAGAGCGTTTCTGCTTCTGAGCTATAACGAGGGCGTGCAATGTTAAGTAGCATAGCGGTGTAATTTTAGGTAGTGAAGCGTACAGTACGGAAAACAGTATGCAAACCATTGCTATAACGGGTAAAGGTGGAACGGGCAAGACGACTTTTGCCTCTCTCCTTGTAAAACATCTAAGCGCGAATAACAAAGCCATCTTGGCAGTTGATGCAGATCCCAACTCAAACTTAGAATTGCGACTGGGACTTCGGGTGCAGCAGACGATTGGTGACTTGCGAGAGGATCTACTCAAAGAGTCTTTTCCCGCAGGTATTGCCAAAAATGAGCTTATTGAGTACCAAATACGCCTAGCTCTCGTCGAAGGGGATACGTTCGACCTTATCGCCATGGGGCGGCCCGAAGGACCCGGATGCTACTGCTATATCAACAACGTGTTGCGGGATGTCCTAGACAGACTCTCCATCAATTACGACTACGTGGTTATTGACAACGAAGCGGGTATGGAACACCTTTCTAGGCGGACAACGAGAAACGTTGACGTGTTGTTCATTATAAGTGACGTGACCGCGCTTGGCATAACCACGGCGAGTCGGATCAAAAGGCTTTCGGAGGATCTCAACCTCGTCGTAGGAAAAACATATTTGGTGCTAAATGAAGTCAAAAACAGCGTGCCCGACAGCATCAGGGGTCAGATCCAGCAACAACAGCTAGAGCTTATCGGTACCATTCCGATAGATGCTTTAGTCGAAGAGTATGCGTTAGAAGGAAGGTCTTTTTTTGAGCTGCCGAATAATTCAGCTGCGCTTAAAGCAATTCGCGAAATCGCTGAGCGCTCTATATCACCTTAACCTTAAATTCGCTATCCGTTGGCCAGCTCCTTCAGATATTTCGGAAGAGCAGATGAGTCCTTTACACCAACGATAACTTCCCAGCCCGTCAGCTCCTCTAATTTCATTTTCAGCATCGCGATCATACCGGGAATTATGAGCTTTCGGTGATCTACTTTATCTGCAACCTTGTACTCCGTAAGAGTTTCTGCGATTTTCTCTGGCGTAAACTTGTCCGCGGCGAATGCCGTCATCACCGATAATCCTTCGGTATCCACCACGAGAAGGCGTGCAGGAACCTTGCTCGCCTCAATATCACTTGCCACGGTAAAATACGTAAGTGAGAAGTTCGACGTGACGATGACAGGTGAGTTACGATTTGGTTTTCCTATTTCATAGAGGCCTGGATTGACCTGTATGAGCGCTTGCGGATCCGTAAATATATTGGTCCTTAAGGTGGTCAGCGGGTATAGCCGCGCGGGATCGAGGTCACTGAAAAGTATTAACGAGGCATATTTCAGCGTTCCTATTGCCGCTCTAATCGCTTGAGTTTCAATATCCGCCCCGTTGTCCAAGTTTAGCATAACAGGGAAACCTAACGGTCGGAAAAGCTTCTTGACGCTGAGCCTACGCAGGATGGTCAACCATTCCAGAGCCTGGCGCAAGGGCTTAGCACCGAGGTTTAAATCTAAAACGATATCCTCTAAGCCCTCGCTTTTTGCCACTTCCGATAGTGACATGAGCTCATCGATGTCATCTGCGTAAAGCGCGAGGGGGCACGCGTACTGCTTTGCAAGCTTTGCCATTGACGCACAGTTGTTAGCTCTGCCCGCGTAGATTAACGGTTTGGCCTTCGACACAACCTTGAGACCCGCTTCAACGATATCCGCATCGTCGCTCATCAAAACGAGGGGCAATCCACTGTTATCGTTCACAAGCGTCACCGCATCAGAGAACCGCTGCGCGTCTCCTTTCGCTTTGACCCCGATCAAGTCAACTCCTGAGATAATGCCAATGCGCTCGTATTTCATCGCGTCAAGCTTCTTGGCCCTTTTAACAACGCTGTGGTCGTCGAGGTCGTCTTCGATTATGAGCGCATACGCCGTCTCGTTGAAGAACTTCTTTTCGTGTCTGAAAAGCTCTGTTTCACCCCCGATTTCTATGTCACCGACTTTCACAGTGCGCATAGGCGGAGAAGCAGAGCTCTCTAGTTGTTCGACCACTTCAGGCGTCACATATGGACACTTCGTGAGTTCTGCCTGTTTGTTAGCCAACATCATAGCAAACGCTAGACATGTAGGCACTCCACATTCGCCACAATTCTTTTTGGCTAAGAGTTTGAATATATCGAGAGCTGTCACCGGCATGATACTATCCCACCAATTCATCGACAACTCTTCTCACAATTGCCACAGACTTCGGATGCCGCAGAATCAACGCGTTAGCACCTGCCATTAAAGCTGCAATCGCAGAGCCCACCTCCCAAAAGATCGCCCTATCCCTCTCGTCGCCGAGGTTGGCATCTACACGATACGCTTCCTTCGCGCTCCACGCAACACTAACATCAGCGATCATCGGAGATTGAAGCATTTTGTCCCCAACGAGGCCGGCGAGTTTAATTCGCTCCATCGCTGAATAAGCGTACTCCATCCCAAAGCCAACCCCTGCCATAAGCGGGTCACTAACGATATGATCGGGCGGGACGCCAAACTCGGTGAGCATAATGTTGAGCTGCTTAGCAATATTCACGTCGATGTTCGAGAACGCGACGACCGCGTGGTCGTTAGCGGTGGCGGCAACGGCGATCGACTTATAACCGTCCTGTTCTGCACGCGCGAGCAAACACTGTTCTCCTTTGGCTGCTTCACCGCAGAGCTCAATAACGCGGGAGTCTTTCTCATAATCGCCGCTTCCTTGAATGATGAGCGGAGCTTTAACCTGCTTAAGCACCGTTGACACGAGCGATGCCGCGTCCTCAGCGCCGACATTTTCTTCTTCTGGATTCGTGCTCAGCAGCTTCAGACAGATGAAGTCTGCGCCATATATGTTAACGCATGCGTCCGCCCACGCGACGGGATCTCTGATAACATCGCCAACTTCATCGATGATGAGCTGAGGATAGTCTTCACCAAGGTGATCGATCACCTCCATACCGATAGCTGGGCGCGAAACTGCTCCCTCGAACGCCAAAAACGGAAGGGTCGTCTCTCCGCCCAAACGCAGTTTCCTATCCCGTGTTCCCCCTTCGTCATCTGTTGCTCCAAATGTGACCTCTTTTATCTTTCCGCTCCAACTCTCCTTCGGAATTGCCACCATCACAGTTACCCCAAAGTTACTCACGACCACGGTCAGAACATGCCCATTGGAGGCATATGCAGCGCAGGGTGGTCGACCTTTGCCAAGTACTCCGCTAATTCACCCGCATCCGTCGTAATAGTTTCGTCAGCAATCTTGTCTACTAAGTCCGGCAAGTCGAGTTCCTGTGCTCGCTTCTGAAGGTCTTCTCGCATCGCTTCTTTGAGCTCTTTTGGCATCCATACGATACGCGCTAACCCTCCGTCAGCACGGATAAATTTCTTACTCGTAATGAATTGCCTGCCGACGCCGATGAACCCGGGCGTTTGATTACCTCCGCCTACAGAGCCCGCGAGCGTTGAGAACTTCATACCGATAGGGGTCATTCCTGTATATTCACGGTTGACCACTATCACACCCTGTAGGTCGCTGCTGATCGCCACGATACACTCAAAGCATCCGCACGACGTCTGTGGATCCTCCATCATCGTGTATTGATTCATCCGCTCGATATGGCCATGAGTGAGCTCTTGGACCGCTTTATTTACGTTCGTCCACTGGCCTTTCTGCTCGTCTATTACAGCGCCCTTCTCAACCGGTTTATTTGGCCCGTTAGGATCGATACTGAATCCCGCAGCCGCATCAAGCCAGTTTAATGCACCGCACAGCCCCAAGCGTTCAGGAGAGATGATGCAGACATGACTTGGCGCGAAGCTCTGACACAGCGTACATGCGTAAAAATCATCAACGCTCTCGTCTGTTAGCCCTGCAATACGCTGATCCCGCTCAGCATACGATTCCTTAGCCTCTGGCAGGTGTTTTTCCACCTCCTTTTCGTCAGTAATTATTGTGACTTGTATCCGGCTGATGATGCCACCGAGCTCCTCCTTCATCTTATTATAAAGGATGTCACCGAAGTGCTTGAATCGTAACCCATTGGCCACACTATTCTTACTCAGACGCACCCAAAGCAAGTTTCTCTGACCCGTATGCCACGCGCCCTCTGCGTAATTGATGAACTGGTGGATGCGTCGTTCGACAACGGGCTCAAACTCCTTTTTC
>Ga0209253_10001002_pt1 | contig 24760 bp, 17 predicted proteins | sample FrelakmetBRP12BR_FD_187145 | JGI IMG/M metagenome (GOLD analysis project Ga0209253, IMG submission 187145) | Freshwater lake sediment microbial communities from the University of Notre Dame, USA, for methane emissions studies - BRP12 BR (SPAdes)... | ecosystem: Environmental > Aquatic >...
CGGCATCGATTTCCTCGTCCGTGAGCCTGGACGCGATCGTACGCATCATCGAGTTCGGGTCGGTGGCGCGGGCACCCGATTTGTAACTGCGCAGCTGGGTCGCGGCGTAGACCGCGTGCTGGCCGCCGATCATCGGGAACGCGGCTCCCGGGATGCCGCGGCCGCCCGGGCCGTGGCAGCCGGCGCACGACGGCACGCCCTTCGATGCGATGCCGGCACGGTAGATGCTCTGGCCGCGCTGGAGCTTCGAGGGTTCGGTCTCACCGGCGGGACGTGGCGTTTGTGACGAGAAATAGGCCGCGAGGTCTTCCATGTCCTGGTCGGCCAGGATCATGGCCATCGGGCTCATCAGCGGGTTCTGGCGCTCGCCAGCCTTGAAGTGCTTGAGCTGCTTCAGGATGTAGGACGGATGCTGGCCCGCGAGCGACGGCCATTCGGGATTGGCGCTGTTGCCGTCCATGCCATGGCAGGCCATGCAGGTCGCCGATTTGGCCTGGCCGGCCTCGACGGTGCCGGCGGCGTGGACGGAGCCGGTCCAGCCGAGCACGGCAACCAGCGTGAGGGCGGCGAACTTCGCGGTCATGACTGCATTCACTCCCAAAAACCGAAGGGGCGCCGGCGCAGAAAAGGCCTGGGACTTTGCTGTTCTGCGGCCTGCCGGGCTAGCCGCAAATTGTACACTAAGGTTTTCGCGCATCGTGGGCGCGTCCCACGGACAGGAAACATGGCCGCTTACCCCGAAGTCCGATTCCTGACCAGCGCTAACAAGCTCGGGCAGTTGCCCCCGGATACGGGCGTCGAAGTCGCTGTGGCCGGCCGCTCCAATGCAGGCAAGTCGAGCGCCATCAATGCGGTCACCCAGCGCAAGGGGCTGGCCAGGACCAGCAAGAGTCCGGGTGCCACCCGGCTGCTAAATTTTTTCGAGCTGCAGCCGGGCCGCCGGCTTGTCGACCTGCCGGGATACGGATTTGCCAGGGTGGCGGGGGAAATGCGCGCGCACTGGGGCACGTTGCTCACCGGGTACTTCGGCAAGCGCGAGTCGCTGCGGGGCACCATCGTCGTCATGGACGTGCGTCATCCGCTGACCGACCACGACCAGGACATGCTGCAGCTGGCAACGTCGCGCAACCTGCCGGTGCACATCCTCCTGACCAAGGCCGACAAGCTCGGCCGGGGCGCGGCGGGCAATGCGTTGCAGGCAGTCCGCCGCAAATTGCCACGGGACGGTCTCGTCACCGTGCAGTTGTTCTCTGCGCACTCAGGGGATGGCGTGCAGGAAGCGCGCGGCGCGCTGGAAAAGCTGCTCGATGGATGCCGCATAAAAGAAACCCCGGCTGGACCTGTGGATCCAGCCGGGGCAAATCAACCCGGTATTGGGGGATGACCGGGCAGGCGTCGAGCCCAGGGAGAATGGCCGACGCCAAGCATCACAAGGACGCTCAAGCAGATTAGAGGGGGTCTCACGCGGAAAGTTCCGGCTGCCTCCAGCCTGGTTACTTCCCGTGTCCAGCCGACCAATAATCCGTTGCCTGTCAATGGGTTAGATTACAGGAACGTCCAGGTGACGCCGATCGAGAACATGTCGACCGTGTCCGCGTCGGAAATATCGAATATTTCGTACTCCCCGCGAATGCTGAGGCTCCAGACACGAAACTGGGCGCCGACGCCGTAGGTCAGGTCGGTGCCGTCCTCGCTTGAGCTCACCCCGAGGTTCGGCGCCTTGAGGTCGGCATTCCAGTTGACGGCGCCGACGCGCGCAAACAGATCCACCGGACCGATGGGCACGAAGCCCACGGCCGACAGCGAGACGCCATTGACGTCGGATTCAATCCGTTCGCCGAGCACGTTGTCGTCGCCGGAGCCGAGGTCGACGTAGTTGGCTTCGACGGCAACCCAGTCGAGGAACCGCCAGCCGGCGATCGCCTTGAAGCCCGTCGCGCTGGCGTCGAAGTTGAGGTTCTGGCCGCCTATATTGTCGTCGAACTGGACGCTGCTCTGGCCCAGGCTGGCGCCGAGATAGATGCCGTTGTCGGCAGACAGCGCGGGCAGGCTGAGCAGGCTGCATGTGGCCGCGAGCGCTGCGGTGGCGATGGTCTTGCGCACGATTGTGTCTCCTTGGACTGGGCGGGACGCCCGGATGATGCATTTTACGGCCGTTCTGCTGACCGCGCCGTGGCGAACTTCAGTGCGCTTCGTCCCAGTTTCGACCGACGCCGACTTCGACCTTGAGCGGAACCTGCAAGTCGGCCGCGGCCATCATGTGCCCGCGCAGTTCGGCAAGCACGCTGTCGACGCGATCTTCCGCCACCTCGAGCACGAGTTCGTCGTGCACCTGCATCATGAGGCGCGCGTGAGGCTGGCCGAACAACCACCGGTGCACCTCGATCATCGCGCGCTTGATGATGTCCGCCGCCGTGCCCTGCATAGGCGCGTTGATCGCGCTGCGCTCGGCGTACTGCCGCATCTGCGCATTGCGTGACCGGATCTCGGGCAGGTAGAGCCGGCGTCCGAACACGGTTTCGACGAAACCCTGCTCGCGCGCCATCGCGCGCGTTTCGTCCATGTAGCGCTTCACGCCCGGGTAGCGCTGGAAATACAGGTCCACGTACTGTTGCGCCGCGCCGCGTTCGATACCGAGCTGACGTGCCAGCCCGAAGGCGGACATGCCGTAGATAAGTCCGAAGTTGATCGCCTTCGCCGCACGCCGCTGGTCCGGCGTGACTTGATCGGGCGAGGGCACCCCGAACACTTCCGCAGCGGTTGCCTGGTGAATGTCGCGGTCGTGCGCGAATGCGTCGAGCAGTCCGGCGTCGCCCGAAAGGTGCGCCATGATGCGCAGTTCGATCTGCGAGTAGTCCGCCGCAATCAGGGCATGGCCCGGCGGCGCCACGAAGGCCTGCCGGATGCGGCGTCCTTCCGCCGTGCGGATCGGGATGTTCTGCAGGTTCGGGTCGGTCGAGGACAGGCGCCCCGTCGCCGCAACGGCCTGGTGATAAGACGTGTGGACGCGGCCCGTGCGCGGATTGATCTGTTCCGGCAGCTTGTCCGTGTACGTGGAGCGCAGCTTCGCGAGTCCGCGGTACTCCAGGATGATGCGCGGCAGTTCGAACTCGTCGGCCAGTTCCTCGAGCACGTCTTCGGCCGTCGACGGCTGGCCCGTGGGCGTCTTGCGCTTCACGGGCAGTCCGAGCTTGCCGAACAGCACTTCCTGCAGCTGCTTGGGGGATTCGAGGTTGAAAGGCTGCGCCGCCGCCGCATGCGCGCGCTTTTCGAGTTCGACGAGGCTGCGCGACAGTTCATGGCTCTGGCGCTTGAGCATCTGCGCGTCGACCAGCACGCCGCAGTGCTCCATGTCGAGCAGCACGGGCACCAGCGGCTGCTCGATTTCCTGGTAGAGCCGCGCGAGTGCAGGCACGGCCTCGAGCCGTGGCCAGAGTGTGCGGTGCAGGCGCAGCGCAACGTCGGAATCTTCTGCCGAATACTCCGCGGCGGTTTCGACGGCGACGTCGCTGAAATTGAGCTGCTTCGCGCCCTTGCCTGCGACGTCCTCGTAATGGATCGTCTCGACGCCGAGATAGAGTTGCGCCACCGAATCCAGGTCGTGGCGGGTCGCCGTGCTGTTCAGCACGTACGACTCCAGCATCGTGTCGAAGCGCATGCCACGCAATTCGACGCCGTGGTTGCGCAGCACGTGCGCGTCATATTTCAGGTGATGGCCCAGCTTGCCGCGACGCTCATCCTCGAGCAGCGGCTGCAGCAATCGCAGCACGTCGGCGCGGCTCAGCTGATCCGGCGCGCCGGGATAGGTGTGTGCGAGCGGCACGTAGGCCGCCGTCCCGGGCTCGATTGCGAACGAAACCCCGACGATCTCGGCCTGCATGTAGTCGAGGGACGTCGTTTCCGTGTCGAATGCGAAGACGTCTGCGGCGCGCAGCGCCTCGAGCCAGCGCTCGAACTGTTCCCGTTCGAGCACGAGCTCGTAGTTGCGGCCGGGCGCCCAGCTGTTGGCGGAAGGAGCGGAAGGAGCGGAAGGGGAGGAAGGGGAGGAAGGGGAGGAAGGGGAGGAAGGGGAGGAAGGGAGGGGAGCTGGATCCAGCGCCTTCAGCAGCGAACGCAGTTCGAGACGTGCGTAGAGTTCGCGCAGCTTGGCCACGTCCGGTTCGTGGCGGCGCAGCTGCTCGGGGCCGACGTCGAGCTCGACGTCGCAGCGGATCCTGGCGAGCTCACGCGACAGCGCGAGATCCGTCGTCGACGCGCGCAGGCTTTCGCCGACCTTGCCTTCGATGCGATCCTGGTTCTCGAGCAGGCTGTCGAGCGTGCGGTACTCGTTGAGCCACTTTGCCGCCGTCTTCGGTCCGACTTTCGGCACGCCGGGAATGTTGTCGGAGGAGTCGCCGACGAGCGCCAGGTAATCGATGATCTGTTCGGGGTAGACGTCGAACTTGAGCTTGACGCCGGCCCGATCGAGGGAGGAGTTCGTCATGGTGTTGACGAGCGTGACGTGCTCGTTGACCAGCTGCGCCATGTCCTTGTCGCCGGTCGAGATCAATACCTGCAGGCCCGACTCCACGGCGCGCTGCGCCAGCGTGCCGATGACGTCGTCCGCCTCGACACCTGCAATTCTCAGCAGCGGCAGTCCGAGCGCCTGCACTGCGTCGATCAGCGGCTCGATCTGGGCGCGAAGGTCGTCCGGCATCGGCGGCCGGTGCGACTTGTACTCCGCGAACAGTTCGTCGCGGAACGTCTTGCCCGGCGCGTCGAATACGACGGCCACGAGCTCCGGGTTCTGCTCGCGCTGCATGCGCAGCAGCATGTTGAGCACGCCGAGCACGGCACCGGTCGGCTCCCCGCGCGAGTTTGTCAGCGGCGGCAGCGCGTGGAAGGCCCGGTACAGGTAGGACGAGCCATCCACGAGCACCAGTGTGCGTGGATCAACCACCGCGGGCGGTGCCTGGTTTGCCGCCCGGCAGCGGCGGCGGCGGGATGCGCTCGTCCCTGGGCCGGGCCGGGGCTTCCTGGGCCGGTTCCGCAGGAGCGGTGGCCGATGGCGTCGCCGTCGTCTCGCCCTCCGCCGGTGCGGCCTGGCCTGGCGCGCGGATCACCACCTCGTCGGACTTCGACGGCAGGGTGAGCGCGCCTTTGAGGCCGCAGCCGCTCGTGGTCATGGCGGCCAGGAAGACTGCCGCCAGAGCGTTGCGCGAGACGTGCTTCATCATTTCTCCTTCCCGACGAGCGTCATGCCTTGCCCGGGCGCCGCGATGACGGCCATGGTCAGTCTCGACACGCAGGTCAGCCGGCCTGCCTCGTCCTGCAGTTGAATGTCCCAGACCTGGGACCGGCCACCCAGATGCAGCGGTCGGGCGGTACCGGTCACCCGTCCGGAGCGCGCCGATCGGAGGTGATTTGCGCTGATCTCCTGCCCTACGGCGTAGAACTTGCTGGTATCAATGCACAAGTTGCTGGCAACGCTGCCGAGCGTTTCCGCCAGCACGACACTGGCTCCGCCGTGCAGCAGACCGAAAGGCTGGCGGGTGCGCTCGTCCACTGGAATCGACCCGCGCAGGAAATCGTCACCGATCTCGGTCAGCCTGATGTCCAGGTGCAGGTTGATGTCACGGACGTCACCGAAGGTGGCCTGGACCTGCTCGATCGTCGTGGGTCGAAACCAGATGCTCATCCGAACCTCGCGGCAACAAGGCGATTGTACCCGCGCGCGCCAGGCTGGCATGGCAGGACCCGCTCGGGCAGGGCAAAATGGATTGTTGCACAGCACAAACGATACCGCGGAGCTGACCATGCCCGATTACAGCGCCCCCCTGCAGCAGATGCGTTTCACAATCGAGCACCTCGCCGATTTCAAGCACGTCGCGGCACTGCAAGCGTATTCGGCGGTCGATGCGGATACGGTCGAGGCCGTGCTCGAGGAGGCCGGTCGCTTTGCCAGCGGCGTGCTCGCGCCGACCAACTGGCTCGGTGATCGCAAGGGCGTGCAGGTCGTGGACAAGGCGGTGCAGGTCCCGCCTGAGTTCACCGACGCCTATGCCAGGTTCAGCGCAGGCGGCTGGCCGGGCATCGCCGCGAATCCCGACTTCGGCGGGCAGGGCCTGCCGAAGACGATCTCCATCGCCTGCGACGAGATGTGGTCCGGCGCCAATGTGGCTTTCGCGCTCTGCCCCGAGCTGTCGCAGGGTGCGATCCTCGCGCTCGATCGGCACGGTTCCGATGAACTGAAGGCGCAGTACCTCGGCAAGCTCGTCGCAGGGGAATGGACCGGCACGATGTGCCTGACTGAGCCGCAGGCAGGCTCGGACCTGGCCGCACTCACGACCCGTGCGGAACCGCAGGCCGACGGCAGCTACCTGCTGACGGGACGCAAGATCTACATCACGTGGGGCGACCACCCCATGACGTCGAACATCGTGCACCTGGTGCTGGCGAGGCTGCCCGGGGCGCCGCAGGGCACCAAGGGCATCTCACTTTTCCTCGTCCCGAAGTACAAGCTGAATGCCGACGGCACGCCGGGCGAGCGCAACGACGTGTTCCCGGTGTCGGTCGAGCACAAGCTCGGCATCCACGCGAGCCCGACGTGCGTGATGGCGTTCGGCGACAGTGGCGGGGCGCAGGGTTACCTGGTCGGCGTGCAGAACGAAGGCCTCGCCGCCATGTTCACGATGATGAACTACATGCGCCTCGGCGTCGGTGCGCAGGGCGTAGGCCTCGCCGACCGTTCGTACCAGGCCGCTGTCAAGTACGCGCGTGAGCGCGTGCAGGGCCGTGCCCCGGGCGAAAAGGGCCGCGTCCCGATCATTCGTCATCCCGACATCCGCCGCACGCTGCTGCTGATGCGTTCGCTGACGCAGGCCTGCCGGGCGATCTGTTACTACACGGCGTCGTGCCTCGATCGCGGCAACTACGGCGACACGCCGGAGACCTCGGCCGCCTGGATTGCGCGCGGCGACCTGATGACGCCGATCGCCAAGGCGTTCTCGTCCGAGATCGGGCAGGACGTCACGGCCCTCGGCATCCAGGTGCACGGCGGCATGGGTTACGTCGAGGAGACCGGCGTTGCGCAGTACTACCGCGACGCGCGCATCGCTTCGATCTACGAAGGCACGAACGGGATCCAGGCGATCGACCTGGTCGGCCGCAAGCTGATGCGCGACGGCGGCGCCACCGTCTCGGCCTTCGTGTCGGACATGCGTCTCGTCGACGCGCCGCTCGCGAATGCAGGCGAGGACCTGGCGAGCGTTCGCCTGTGGCTCGCGAAAGGACTCGACGAACTCGTGCTGTGCTCATCGCACCTGCTGGCGGGCGAACGCAAGGACCCGGAGCTCGTGAGTTCCGCGGCTTTCAACTACCTGATGCTGATGGGCACCGTCATCGGCGGCTGGCAGCTGGCACGCGGCGCCCTGGTCGCGACCACGAAGCTCGCGACCGACGGCACTGACCCGGTCTTCCTGCGCACGCAGGTGCTGATGGCGAGGTTCTATGCGGAGCACGTGCTGCCGCGTGTGCTCGCCTACGGCGTCGCCGTGCGTGCCGGCAGCAGCTCGATCATGGCGCTGACCGCCGACCAGTTCTGACGCGCCGCAGGCTCTTGGCCAACCCCTTGCATTGGTCACCGCTCAACGCCGTTTCGGCGCGTGTGCCGCACGACCTGCTGTCCTGGCTCGCCGAGCCGGGAATGCTCACCGCGCGCGTTCGTGCGTTGTGCGGTCCGGCGATGGGATTTCGGCGCCTGGGCGGGTTGCGTGAATCCGCGCTCTCCACTTCGCTGCGCGAACGGCTCGAGGTCGACGACGACACCTGCCTGCTGCGCGACGTTGAGTTTTGCGCCACCGGTGAGCGCATCGTGTTCGCGCAGACCGTTTTGCCGGCCTCGACAGTCGGGCATTACCCGTGGCTGCGCGAACTCGGCGATTCGCCGCTCGGCGAAGCGTTGCGCCAGGTGGACGATCCGCTCGAGCGCGAGCCGCTCGAATACGCCGAACTTCCTGCGGGCCATCCGCTGGCCGAGGCCGCACGCGTCGTTACGGGCGACGCATGCATGTGGGCCCGCCGTGCCGTGTACAGGCTCGGCGGCCGGCCTATCCTCGTGCAGGAAGTCTTCCTGCCCGAGTTGCTGCGCGTGCAGGCGTCGGCCCGTTCGCACACCGAGGAGCACACGATGACAGCCGACTCGCTTCCGTTCGCCGTGCCGCGACCAACCGTCGCGATCTCCGGTTCGTCCGTGCGCTTCCCCGTGCACCGCATCTACTGCGTCGGGCGCAATTACGCTGCGCACGCGCGCGAGATGGGATCGGATCCGCTGCGCGAGCCGCCGTGTTTCTTCACCAAGCCTGCCGACGCAGTGGTTGCGAACGGCTCGCCGGTGCGTTACCCGCCGCGCACGTCGAACCTGCACCACGAGGTGGAACTCGTCGTCGCGATCGGCAAGGGCGGCAGGCATATCTCTGCGGCCGAGGCGCTCGAGCACGTGTTCGGTTATGCGGTCGGCAATGACCTGACGCGTCGCGACCTGCAGACGCATGCGAAGGACCATGGACTGCCCTGGGACGTCGCGAAGGCGTTCGATCATTCGGCCCCGATTACCGCGATCCGTCCAGTGTCGGACGGTGGTCACCTCGCTTCGGGTCGCATCTGGCTCGAGGTCAACGGTCAGTCGCGGCAGGACGCCAACCTGTCCGAGTTGATCTGGAGCGTGCCCGAGATCGTGGCTGAACTCGCGACGCTGTTCGAACTGCAGGCAGGCGACCTGATCTTCACCGGCACGCCGGCAGGCGTCGGCGCGGTGCAGCGCGGCGACAGCATCGTGGCCGGCATCGACGGTCTCGACACGCTGCGCACGACCATCGTCTGAACGGCCCGGGAGGAAGCAGATGGCATTCCGGCTGTACACGTACTGGCGCAGCTCGGCCGCGTTCCGCGTTCGTATCGCATTGGCGCTGAAGGGCCTCGACTACGAGTCCGTGCCGAAGCACCTGCTGCGCGACGGCGGCGAGCAGCGCAAGCCGGATTACCTCGCGGTCAATCCACAGGGACTGATCCCTGCGCTGGCTGACGACGACTTCGTCATTCCGCAATCGCTCGCCATCTGCGAATACCTCGAAGAGATCCATCCAGAACCGCAATTGCTGCCGGGCTCGGCGCGGGACCGCGCGATCGTCCGCGGCATGGCCATGGTCGTCGCCTGCGATACGCATCCGCTGAACAACCTGCCGATCATGGGCTACCTGCGCCGCGAATTCGGCGCGGACGACGCGGCCGTCAACCGCTGGGTGGCGCACTGGATCGAGCGCGGTTTCTCAGGGCTCGAACGCTGGGTCGGTTCGATACCCGGCGCCCCGGTCGAGGTTGGCCGGCAGCGCTTCTGCTTCGGCCACGCCCCGACCCTTGCAGACGTCTGCCTGGTGCCGCAGATGTACAACGCACGCCGCTTCAGCGTCGATGTCGCGCCCTACCCGCGGCTCGCCGCGATCTGCGCGCACCTCGAAACGCTGCCGGCATTCAAGGCGGCCCGGCCGGAGAACCAGCCGGACGCAGAGGGGAAGTGAATGGGAAGTGAGCGCAAAGTGAATAGTGATAGATGGTCGGCGGTTAGGGCTAGAATCCATTTCGACTAATTGCAGATCACTGATCACTTCCGAGGCTTCTTATGGTGACCGCCGTCGTCCTGATCAAGGCCGAGACCGACAAGGTGCCTGAACTGGCACAGACGATGGCCGAACTCGAAGGCGTGAGCGAGGTGTTTTCGGTGGCCGGCCAGTACGACCTCGTCGCGCTGGTGCGCGTGCGCGAGAACGAAGACCTGGCGCGCGTCATCAGCGAGAAGATGCGCAAGCTGCCCGGGATCACGGGCTCCGAGACGCTGATCTCCTTCAAGGTCTATTCGAAGCAGGACCTCGACGCCGGCTTTCAGCTCGGCCTCGACTGAGCTTCTCCACCACGCCCGCCGCCATCAAACCCTGCAACCGCGGATCCGCGCGGCCAGCAGCGGTATGAAGAACATCGCCAGCAGGCCGAACCCCATCAGTCCACCGCGCGACAGGTCGTAGTCCGCAAGAATTCTCGCCCAGTCGAGGTGGAGTACGGCGCGACCGAGTCCGACCTCGAAAGCGATGGTCAGCGCGACCCAGAGCGCGCCGATGCCCAGCAGCTGCCGGCGGGACTGCGCCCCGATCCAGCGTATGAACGCCAGGGCGATGACGAAGATGAGCGCGCTGCCGATGAAGACGCCGATGCGGCGCGCCGGAAAATCACCGATCGCCGGTGCGAGATACAACGTCCGCAGCGTGCCATGCACCGATTCGGCGACGATGACGACGAGCCAGACGAGCAGGGCGCGAAGCCACGGCACGATGATCGGTCCAGCTGCTCGCTGCGCTAGAGGGTTCCGCCCAGGCGCCGCAGTGCGTCCGGCTGGAAGTCGCCGACCTTGGCCTTGGCGTTGAACTGGATCGGTTCCTTGACCTCGTTGTCGAGGCCGCCGACCAGGTATCCGCCGCTGTCGAGGTCGTGGTAGATGCCGAAGCGGTAGAAAGGAACCTGCGCGTCGTACGCCTGCAGCAGGCCGTGCATCGAAGCGCGCCACAGGCCGCCGCGCGTGTCGTACGCATCCTCGGCCAGCACCGACCAGCTGTCCTCGTCGAGGTAGAGCGTGCGCTTGCCGTAAACATGGCGCTGTCCCGGCTTGAGCGCGCCTTCCACCACCCAGACGCGGTGCAGTTCGTAGCGCACGTAGTCGGGGTTGATCGACTTCGGCCGGATGATGTCCTTGTACTTGAGCGACTTGTCGGAGAGCCTGTACGTGTTGTACGGCACGTAGATCTCGCGCTTGCCGAGCAGCTGCCACTCGTAGCGGTCGGGTGCGCCGTTGTAGCCGTCGACCTGGTCGGTCGTCAGCATGCCCTCGGAGCCGTCGTTGATACCGTCGTACGCAAGATCCGGCGCGCGACGCACACGGCGTTGCCCGGAATTGTAGATCCACGCCGAGCGCTGTTCCGCGACCTGGTCCACCGGTTCGTGCACCAGGAAGATCGTGCCGCGCAGCGTCGCCGGTTCGGTGAAATATCCGAGTGCGTAGAAGAGCCGGTTGGGTTCGACGTTTTCGACGTTCTGCGCGTAGATGCGCTGCGCGCTGAAGCCGATCTTGTAGTGGTCGCCGTTCGGTCGGACCGGGAACGAGTGTCCGGCGCGGACGATGCCGCCGCCGAGATATCGGACCAGGTGATTCCAGATTGCCTGCAGACCGTTCTCGGGAATCGGGAACGGCGTGGTCGAACCGTCCAGGTCCTTGAGGCCGAAGCCCTGCAGCGAGACCTTGCCCGCCTGGGCGATGATGCGATCGGTCACGGCCTTCGGATAGCCGACCGTACGACGCGTCGGATACACGTTCATACGGAAATTCTGCGGATACTTCCGCAGCAACGCCGCTTGTCCCTTGGTCAACCTGGCTTCGTACTGGCCGACGTTGGTCGAATCGACCGTAAAGAGCGGCTTGTCGCCCGGGAAAGGATCAATGTAGCCCTGCTGCGGTGTCCAGCCCGCTGGTGCCTGCATCAGGCCGCCGTCCCACGCCGGAATCGTGCCGTCGGCATTGCCGGCGCGTTCGGCGCCTACCGGCGTGAGGTCCTTGCCGAGCCTGGAAAAATCAGCCGCGGCCGTGACGACCTGCGCCGTCGCAAGAGCAATTGCGGCGACGATCCACGCGGCAAATTTCGGCAGGGGCATCACAGTATTCCCGTTCTGGAGCCGGAGGCCGGCGTCAGGGTTCCCGCGCGCAGCCGGCCTAGCTTACGAGCTTTTCATCCAAATCTCAGGCTTTCCCCGATGGACCGCGCACAGGTTCTTCCCCACGATCCGCCGGCGCAAAAGGCGGGCTCCGCGGGCCAGGCGACGAAACCCTTCGCTGCGGCAGTCGTGGCAATCGCAAGCCGGCGCGTGACTCACAGGTTCGGCTGACAGACCTCAACGGGGAAGGAAGTAGCGCGTATGACGAACAGGTTGCCTGGCAAGCCTTGCGTGGTGACGAATTCCAGGGCTTGCAGGACCGCCCTGCTGGGCGCCGCCGCCACTGCGCTGATCGCGGCCACGCCCACGCTGCACGCCGCCACGTCCGAGGTGCAGTCGGCCAGGCTGCAGCAGGCCGTCCGCAACGCCCTGCGCCTCCCGGTCGGCGAGCGCATGAGCGTCGAGGCCGTGCGCAAGGCGTTCGGGACGCCGACGTCGCTCGCCGCGGCCAGCCGCAAGATCGATTACAGCAACGGCAATCCGATCACGGTCGGCCCCGGCCAGACGGCGATCCCGCTGTCGAGCGACCAGGAGAGCATCTCGCTGGTCAACACCGGCGACCTCACCGGCGGCATCGGCATCGACGTTGCCACGGGCGCGATCGACCTCGACACCGCGCTGGTCAACGACAATCAGACGCTGGTCTTCGCCAGCGGCTCAGTGCCGCTCTACGACGACGCCGGCAACCGCATCGTCGATGGCTACGGCTATCCGGCCTACATCGCGACCAACGAGCTGACCTACAACTTCAGCAACGTGATCCTGGCGCGCGACCCGGCCGACTCGACCATCGCGATCGACAACGGCGGCAAGATCGACTTCGCCGGTCGTCACGGCATCAGGGCGTCGAACCCGGCCGGCCAGTCGATCGACATCGTCAACAGCGGCGACATCGCCTCGACGCAGGACACGGATTCCCGCTCGGGCATCTACGCCCGCACGGACGTCTACGAGTCGACCAACACCATCACGCAGACGGCGGTCGGCGAGCGCACCTACAACGCGTACGGCCAGGTGACGGGCGTCGTCTCGCTCGACCAGTACACGGTCGACAATTCGACGCTGGACATGGAGTACGACGGCGGCGCGATCGCCATCGACAACTCCGGCGACATCGACATGGGCGTCACTTCGGCGCCGCCCGCGTTCGGCGGGCCTAGCGCCTGGGCGTCGGTCGGCATCCAGACCATCGGCGACGGCGGCACCACGATCCTCAACAGCGGCGACATCAAGGTCGACAAGTGGAGCGCCGGCATCGACGTGCGCTCGACCGCGACCACCTCGATCGAGAACTCCGGTCGCATCGACATCGGCAACTACTCGGTCGGCATCGCGTTCTCGCCGTCCCAGGGAACGGCCGGCGACTATCGCCTCGGCGGCGACGTCTACATCGTCAACAGCGGCGAGATCCACGGCGGCGCGACCAGGGATGAGCTCGCCCCGGGCGAGGCCCCGTTCGTCTCCGGCGTGAACGTCGTCAGCCTCGGCTCGAACAACGAGTATCTCGCCGGCATCGCGCACCTCAACGAGCTGCACGCCGAGTACAACGCGATCCTCGGCTCGGACGAGTTCCCGATCTTCGACTACCCGAACGTGCGGCTGTACGACACGACGGTCGTGAACGAGGGCCGCATCGAGCTCAAGGACGGCGCGGTCGGGCTCTTCATCATCCCCCGGGCCGGCGATTCGACCGCGATCAACTCGGGCACGATCATCGTCGGCGACGGCAGCTCTATCCCCGAGAACAACGTTGCGAGTCCCAGCGCCGGCATCTTCCAGACCAACTTCCCGGTCAACGGTCTCGGCCTGACGGCGAGCATCAACACCGAGTCGGGGGTCATCGTCGCGGGTGACGACAGCGCCGGCATCCGCAACCTGAACATCGGCGGCGACTCCACTGCGATCAACGAGGGCTCGATCACGATCGGCAACGGCCTCTCGAAGCGCATAACGAACGCGGGCGGCGAGAGCTACGACCGCCTGTTCCAGTCGACCGGCATCACCTCCATCAGCGCTGCGTCGCAGGTGTTCGGCACCACCGCCTATGCGGGCAACAGCGGCGAGATCACGACCGGCGACCTGTCGATCGGTATCTTCGTCTCCGGGCAGGGCCAGCGGGTGCTGGACCCGACGGACCCGACCGCGATCATCGTCAACGAGGGCATCGTCACGACGGGCGACGACTCGTCGGGCCTGTTCGCGATGGGCAACAACGCGACGTCCATCAACACCGGCAGCATCACGGTCGGCAGTCTCGACCTGAGCAAGTTCCAGCCGCACCCGGTCTACACTGCCGACGAGTTCGCGCAGCAGGGCTTCGGCGTCGCGGCCTGGGGCATCGGGCTGTCCGAGGTCGTCAACTACGGCCAGATCACGACCGGCGACGGCACGGTCGGCGCGGCCGCGCGGATGTACTACCCGGGCTTCGGCTACGGCGCACGGCTGCTGCAGGACGCGGATGGCGTCATCGTCACGGGCGACAATTCGACCGGCGCGCTGGTCGCCGGCAACTACAACGCCACGCTGGTCAACGAAGGCAGGATCACCGTCGGCGACGGCTCGATCGGCGCCGACGTCGTCGCCGGCAGCGTCAACCTCCTCTACGGCGACACGACCGCGACCGTGATCGACGGCGCGCTGTTCGCGTCCAACGCCGGCATCATCGAGACCGGCGACGGTTCCGTCGGCCTGCGCATGACCGGCGTGCTCGATGACGTGCCCTACAGCGGCACGGTCCTGGTGAAGGATCCGCCGGGCTGCTATTCCTTTGATCCGGTTTGCAACTACAGCAGCGTCCTCATCGAAGGCACGGCCGACGCCGTCGGCGCGTCGTACCTGGCCAACGCCGGCACGATTCGCACCGGTGCCGGCTCCACCGCGGTCGAGATCACCGGCGCAGGCGCGGCCGAGGTGGGCGGCGTGCAGATCTTCAACACCGGCACGATCCAGGCCGGCGCCGATGGCAAGGGCACGGCGATCCGCATCAATGCAGGCAACGACCTCGACTCGTACGTGGTCAACGTCGGCACGATCGCCGGCGACATCGTCTTCGGCGACGGCGACGACCTGCTGATCAATACGCAGTTCCTGGATTCGACTGGGCGCGTGACCAGCACGGGCAACATCTCGCTCAACGGCACCACGATCGACTTCGGCGGCGGCGCCAACCGCTTCGACGTCGACCGCGGCACCCTGACGCTGACCGGCGGCAACAGCCTGGTCTCCGGCGCGGACGTGGCGATGACGCTCGCGAACATCAACGCCGTCAACGGCGCGGCAGGCAGCACCCTGACGATCGGCGGCAACCTCTCGGGCAGCTTCACCTTCGGCACCGACCTCTCGGCCGCCGGCGCCGACCGCCTGGTCGTGCGGGGCGACGTCGCGGCGGGCAGCGAAATGAGCTTCGTGCTCAACCCGACCGAGCAGCTGAGCGGCGAGGTCGGCTTCGCGCTCGTCTCGATCGAGGGACAGAACCTGGCGGCCGCGCCGGTCGTGGCGGGAGTGTCCGGTCAGTTCGCCGACAGCGTGCTCGGCGCGCAGGCGAGCTTCGACAAAGCGAGCGGCGACGTCGTCGTCAGCGCGCGCTTCGGCATGGGGCACATGGCCGTCGCCGCCAGCGCCGCCACGACCATGGCGCAGAACTGGTGGCTGCAGTCGGTCGAGAGCTTCGACAAGCGCAACATGCACAAGCTCTCCGGCGCGACCGACAGCGGCTTCGCCGTGTGGAGCACCGCTTTCCATGAGGAAGGCACGATCGAGCCGGACAACATGTTGCAGGACGCGAGTTTCGACCAGAAGGTGTCGGGCCTCCAGGCCGGCATCCAGTGGACCCGCGAGCTTGGCGACGGCAGCGTCAGCGTCAGCCCGGTGTTCAGCTACGGTGACGCCAGCGCCAATCCGAACGCCAACGTCGCCAGCGCGAAGGGTCACGTCACGGCCTACGGCCTGAACGCGAACTACAAGTTCGACATGGGGCTCTACTTCGACGCGTCGTGGCATGCGATGTCGATGGACACCGACCTCAAGACCCCGGGAACGGCGTCCGCCGCGACCGGCGACACCGACGCCGACGGCGACGGCTTCAACCTCGAGGCGGGCTACGCCTACGGCCTGAAGTCCGGCCTGACCCTGGTGCCGCAGCTGCAGTACTCCAGCGTCGACGTCGAACTGGACGACTTCAGCTCCAGCGACGACGTGTACCGGCTGACCGGCGTGGGCGGCACCGCGTCGCTGCTGCGCGCAGGCGTCACGGTGTTCAAGGCGTTCGAGACGGAGAACGGCTTCGTCACGCCGCTTGCCGACCTCAACTACCTGTACGCCGCCGACGGTGAGAGCGAGCTGAGCTCGAACGGCGTCCGCTTCGCCAACGACACCTCGGGCTCGGGCTATCGCGCGGAGTTCGGCATCGCCGGCCGCTACAAGGCCTGGGACATCAGCGGACGGGTCGGCGTGACGGACACCTCGGTGTCCGACTACGTGCTCTCCACCAACCTCGCCGTCCGTTACCGCTGGTAAGCAAGCCACGTGCGGGTGGGGGCGGCAATGGCCGCCCCTGCCCGGCAATTTCCGCCGCCAGCGGCCGACGCCGGCCTGGCCGCAGGGAGACGAGATGAACATCCATAGAAAGCTGCCCCATCCCCTGTCGATCGGCATCCTCGCACTGGCCATTTCTGCATCGGCCGGCGCGCAGCAGGCCGCGGAGTCGCAGTCCGGCCGCAAGCCGGCGGACGACGAGACGGTCGCCGCACCGGAGCAGACGCAGGACTCCGCCACGCCGCAGGAACTGGAGGAGATCATCGTCACCGGTACGCTGATCCCGCTGACGACCAACAGCGGCATGGCGCCGGTCTCGGTCATCACCAGCGAGGACATGGCCGCGAAGGGCCTGGTCTCGATCGGCGACGTCGTCAGTTCCTTCACCGAGAACAGCGGCTACGTCGAGGGCAAGTCGTCCAACCTGCTCGGCCGTTTCACCACCGGCGGCCAGGAAGTGAACATCCGCGGCCTCGGCACGGGTCGCACGCTGGTGCTGCTCAATGGTCGCCGCATGGCGGACTACCCGCTGCCGTTTGGCGGCGAGCAGAACGGCGTCGACATCGGCGCGATCCCGATGTCGGCGCTCGCGCGCGTCGAGCTGCTGTCGTCGGGCGCCTCGGCGATCTACGGCTCCGACGCGATCGGCGGCGTGATGAACTTCATCACCAAGCGCGACATGGACCAGACCGAGGTGAGCGTCACCGCCGGCGGCTACCTGGACGGCTTCGGCAACACGCTGATCGGCTCCGTGATCACCGGCAACTCGTTCGAGCGCGGCTCTTTCACCTTCGGGCTCGACGGCTTCATCAACGAGCAGATCCTGGCCAGCGACGTCGACTACCTGCGCGACAATGCGCCGTACAACGCGGGCATGGTGACCATCGTCAAGAACGCGCCACCGGCGCCGATCGGCTCGGTGCTGCCGGAAGAGGCCTGCGCGCCGCTCGGCTTCGAGTACGCCGACGAGGCCTGCCTGAGCGAGACCAGCAACACCATCTCGCTGCAGCCGGGCATCCGCCAGCTGTCGGCGTTCTTCGACGGCCGCTACGACCTCGCCGACAACGTCGAGCTGTTCGCGACCGCCATCGCCACCGACAACGACTACGAGACGCGCAGCAACGTGCTGTTCTGGAACGGCGTCGTGGCGCCGGACGACCTGTCGTCCGCGGTCTTCCTGACGCGCGGCTTCTCGGCGCGCGAACTCGGCTCGGCGGACGTCGATTCCAGCCAGCAGGCGTGGACCCTGACGACCGGCGCCAAGGGCGGCTTCGACGTCGGCAGCGAGCGCTGGCACTGGGACGTCGCGTACTCGTATTCGAGCTACGAGACGCGGGAGACGTCGATGAACCTGAAGGAGGAGGGCATCCGCAACTGGATCCTCGACGGTGCCTCGACCGTGGTCGCCGACCCGAACCAGAAGGACACCTACATCGTCGACGGCGACTTCTACGACAACCAGCTGGTCGGCAACATCGTGCGCCCGGTGCAGCGCTCGCAGGTCGCCGGCCTGGTCGGCGAGAACGTGCTGCGCGCCGATTCGTCCTCGAATTTCCTGACGCTGACCGTGGACGGCACGATCGGCGACCTCGGCGTGTTCTACCAGCCGGTCAAGTTCGCGCTGCGCTCCGAGATCGCCAGCCAGACGATGGAGATCATCCCGGACGCCCGCTCGCTCAACACGACCGGCGAGGGCTGGTACAACATCGGCGCCATCGAAGCCAGGGGCGACCGCGACCGCAAGGCGCTCGCGCTGGAGTTCGCGCTGCCGATCGTCTCGCGCCTCGACGCCTCGCTGGCGGCGCGCATCGACCACTACAGCGACGCGTCCGACATCTCGGGCCGGATGTCCGGGCAGCTCAAGTTCCTCTACCGCGCGACCGACTGGCTCAAGCTGCGCGGCGGCTACTCGCAGACCTTCCGCGCCCCCGACATGTTCAACATCTACGGGCAGTCCGAGGGCTTCACGACCGTCGCCGACTTCTCGGCGCCGGGTTGCTTCGACGGCGTGGTCTACTCCTGCGGCTTCACCACCGTCGCGACCACGCGGCAACCGGACACCGGGCTGACCGAGGAGTACGGCGACGACCTCGGGTTCGGCTTCATCTGGCAGCCGGTCGCGGACTTCATCCTGACCGCCGACTGGTACCGTACCGAGCTCAACGACCTGGTGGTGACGGAATCCGCCTACGACACGCTGCTGCGCGAGTGGCAGTGCGACAATGGCGTGCTGGACGGCAGCTCGCAGCTCTGTGCCGACGTCCGCAGCCGCATCACCCGCAACGGCTTCGGCGCCGTCGAGCAGGTCACGATCCAGCCGATCAACCAGGACAGCGTCGAGCGCGAGGGCGTCGACCTGCGCGCCTCGTACCGCTACGAGTCCGAGCGCTACGGCGCGTTCTCGTCGAGCCTCAGCTACTCCAAGGTGCTCAAGTACGAGCTGAACCGGTTCGCGGGCGACGAATCGGTCAACCTGCGCTACGGCTGGGTCGGACAGGCCACCCCGGAGAACTCGCTGGCGCTGTCCGTGAACTGGGACAACCCGCTCTCGGCGGGCAAGTCGGTCGGGGCGGGGATGTTCCTGCAGCGCGACGACGGCATCTACAACTTCTCGCAGACGCAGTTCATGGAACCGATGTACTCGGTCAACATGACGGCGCGCTACCAGTTCAGCGCGCGGGGCGAGGTGAGCCTGATCGTCAACAACCTGCTGTACACGTCGCCGCAGGACAACGGCGGCGGCCTCTGGCCGTACTTCTGGCCGCAGTTGCAGACCGGCGCCGCGCTCGGCCGCTCCGCCTACCTGTCGCTGCGCTACTCGGTCAACTGACATGGGGCGCTTCCATGCCTGCGCCATCGCCGCGGCACTCGCGCTCGCGCTGCTGCCCGGGGCAGCGGTGCGGGCCGAGCCGGGCGCGCATGCCGATTCGCCGCTCAAGCTGACCGAGATCATCGCGCGGCCGAAGGTCGTCGACCTCAAGGTGTCGCCGGACGGCAGGCATTTTGCCGCCACCGCGGTGACCGACGACGGCAAGACGATGCTGCACATCCTCGATCGCAAGACGATGTCGGTCGTGCACAGCGAGGTCTACGACGGGCCGCTCGGGGTCGGCGAGTTCACCTGGCACGACGCCAACCACCTGCTCATCACCTCGAGCTACAAGAGCGCGCTGGCCGAGGGCCGGGGCAGCGCCGGCGTATTCATCCTCGATATCCGCAGCAAGGACATTCGCCGGGTGTGGGGCGGCGAAGGTTCGAGCGACTACGGCGGCTTCGAGGGCGGCGACCTGGGCGCCAGGATCGACGACGAGCACTACTGGCTCACGGTCGGCCCGTCCGGATCGACCTACTCCGAGTTTCCGTACTTCTATCTGTACAAGCTCAATGTCTTCACCGGCCGCGCCGACCGCGTGCTGAAGTCGCCGTCGCGCGTCGCGAGCTTCGTGTTCAACAAGGACAACGAGGTGACGCACGCGATCGGGATGCTGCCCGACGACTTCGACTCTACGGTCGTGCATCGCCGCGTCAACGGCGAATGGGTGCTGGAGGGCATCTACCGCAACCCCGAGGGCGTGCGGATCCCGGTGCGCTGGCACAAGTGGGATCCGGACCGGATCCTCTACCAGGACAACACCGACGCGCAGACCGTCGGCTACTACTGGGTCAACGTGAAGACCGGCGCGCGCGAGCTGATCTATCGCGATCCGCGCGTCGACGTCGACGAAGTGGTCTTCGACGACGACGACGTGGCCATCGCCGCCAAGCACCAGTACGACTACCCGACCTACGTGCCGCTGCAGCCGGACCACCCGCTGGTCGTGCGGCGCCAGCGGCTGGTGGCGGCCTTCCCGGGCAGCCAGGTCGCGATCGAGTCGTCGACTGCGGACGGCATCGAGCACGTGCTGCGCGTGCACAGCGACCGCGACCAGGGGCAGTTCTATCTCTGGAACGAGTACGACGGCAAGGTCCGGCACCTGCTCAACCCGCGGCCGCAGGTCAAGGCCGAGAACTTCCCGCAGACCCAGGCAGTGCGCTTCAAGGCCCGGGACGGCATGGAACTGGTCGGGTACCTGACCGTGCCGAAGCACAAGCCGGCGCAGAAGCTGCCATTGATCGTGCTGCCGCACGGCGGTCCGCACGGCATCCGCGACGGCTGGGGCTACGACATGGAGGCCGCCGCCTTCGCCAATGCGGGCTATGGCGTCCTCAAGGTCAACTATCGCGGCTCGGGCGGCTACGGCAAGGACTTCCACTACAAGTGGTACCGGCACTGGGGCCTCGAGATGCAGGACGACCTCGAGGACGGCGTGCTGTGGGCGGCCGGCGCCGGCATTGCCGACATCGACCGTGTCTGCATCTACGGCGCGTCCTACGGCGGCTACGCCGCGCTGATGGGCGTGGTCAAGACGCCGGACCGCTACCGCTGCGCGATCGGCTACGTCGGCGTCTACGACCTCAACATCATGCACGACTTCGGCGACGTCAGCCGCTCGAAGGCGGGCCAGAAATACCTCGACGAGGCGCTCGGCACCGACCCCGCCGACCGCGCCGCGCGCTCGAGCACGCCCCACGTCGACCGGATCAAGGCGCCGGTATTCCTGGTCCACGGCATGCAGGACGATCGTGCGCACTTCCGGCACTACGAGGAGATGCGCGAAGCGCTCAAGGCGCAGAACCACCGCTTCGAGACGCTGCTGGTGCCGCGCGCCGGTCACGGCGCGCGCGACCTCGCCAGCGTGCGCGAAGTCAGCTGCCGCATGATCGACTTCTTCGACCGCCACATCGGCGACCGCAAGCCGACCGACGCGCCGGACGACTGCCAGTTCCCCGGCTCGAAGAAGCTGCCGTACGAGTACTTTGAGGGCGTGAGCCGATGAAACCACTCGTCCTGTCCGTCGTCACGCTGCTGCTGGCCGTGCCCGCCGGCGCGCAGGCCCAGGTTGTGTTCCAAAGGCCCGACTGCCCGGCGGCCGATGCAGTCCACTCCGCCGAGGCCCGCTGCATTCGTGACGTCCGCAAGCGCTGGCAGCAGGCGAACTTCGACGCGCTGCAGAAGACCGGCCTGATGTTCGTGCAGATGGGCAGGCCGGAGATCGACCGGCACCCGGCCGCCAAGGCCGCGATCGAGAAGAAGATCGAGGGTTCCTTTGCGGTCAGGTTCTCCGTGGCGCCGGATGGAACTGTCTACAATGTCCGCACGGTCGACGTCACTGGCGGGATCGAGCCGCTGGCCAGGATGTGGGCGGAGACGATCGGCCAGTGGACCTTCGTCAAGCCCGACCAGGCGGTCGCCGACATCGAGTATCGCCGCATCTACCTGTACGCCAGGGACGACGAAGCCGAGTCGCAGAAGAAGCCGCAAGCCACCCTTTGAGCGCACAGCGGGTCGCGGTGCCGCCGCCCGCCCCGAGCAAGCCGCAGCGAGAAGCCGACATGTCGAACGACGCCGCTGATGCCAAGGTTGCGGAGGCTGCGACAGCCGCCGCGCCCGCCGATCCCCAGGTCGCGAGCCCGGAGGCCGCCAAGGCGCCGGAGCCGGTCAGGAAATCCTGCAGCCAGGGCCTCACCGGCTGGATGCGACGCAACCGGCTGTCGATCGCTTTCACCTCCTACCAGAGCGGCCGGCTGTACCTGCTCGGCACCGACCCGCAGGGCCGGCTGTCGTTCCACGAGCGCATCTACCAGCGCGCGATGGGCATCGTCGGCAACGGCCAGCGGCTGTTCATGGGCGGCCTGTACCAGATCTGGCGCTTCGAGAACATCCTGCGCGGCGGCCAGACCGCCAACGAGGTGTTCGACCGGTGCTACGTGCCGCGCACCGCGCAGTTCACCGGCGCGATCGACATCCACGAGCTCGGCATCCGCAAGGGCGGCTCCGTGGTGTTCGTCAACACCCGGTACAACAGCCTCTGCGTGCCCAGCGTCACGCACAGCTTCAAGGTGATCTGGAAGCCGAGCTTCATCAGCAAGATCGTGCCGGAAGACCGTTGCCACCTGAACGGCCTGGCGATGAAGGACGGGCAGCCGAAGTACGTCACCGCGGTCTGCAGGTCGGACACGATCGACGGCTGGCGCGACCGGCGGCACGATGGCGGCGTGATCATCGACGTCGAGACCAACGAGATCGTCTGCGAGGGCCTGTCGATGCCGCATTCGCCGCGCTGGGCGGACGGCAAGCTGTGGGTGCTGAACTCCGGCACCGGCTACCTCGGCACAGTCGACTTCGAGACGCGCCGCTTCGTGCCGCACGTCTTCTGCCCCGGCTTCCTGCGCGGCCTCGCGATCAAGAACGGCTTTGCCGCGATCGGCCTGTCCAAGCCGCGCAACGCGCGCTTCGACGGCCTCGACCTGCAGCAGAACCTCGAGGCCAAGGACAGCGAGGCGTGGTGCGGCGTGCAGATCGTCGACCTGCGCTCCGGCTCGGTGGTCGAGTGGGTCCGGCTCGACGGGCCGGTGACCGAACTGTTCGACGTCACTTTCATCGACGACGTGACCTGCCCGATGGCGCTGGGCCAGCAGAGTCCCGAGAACCTGTCGCTGGTCTCGATCGAGGACGGGCTTGCGGCGAAAGAGGCGGGCGGCAGCCCCCCGGCCGCCTGAAGCGGACAGGAAATGCGGGAGCCCCTTGCGCGTTCCCGTCTCCTGATATCGATGATTGGCGCCGTGCCGCTAGGTGTCCCTGCGGTACTTCGCGCCGACGCGCTGGTACGCCTCGCGGAACGGGATGCCTTCCTGCGCGACGAGCGCGTTGGCCTCGGCCGCCGCATGAATGTCCGCGTCCATGCGGATGCGCTCCGGCACGAACTGCACCAGCGGGATCGCGGCGGCCATGATGCCTAGCGACTCGAGGCAGACGTCGATCGAGCGGAACAGCGGCGCCTTGATCAGCTGCAGGTCGCGCTGGTAGCCGGACGGCAGCTTGGCGGTGATGCCCATCACTTCCGCCAGGCACGCCTGCGCGGTAGCGGTGCGGCCGCGCACCAGCTCGAACACGTCCGGGTTGCGCTTCTGCGGCATGATCGACGAGCCGGTCGTGAATGCATCCGGCAACTGCACGAAGCCGAACTCGCGCGTGTAGAACAGCAGCAGGTCGGACGCCAGCCGGCCGAGGTCCTGCATCAGCAGCGCGACCTGGAACAGCACTTCGGCCTCGGCCTTGCCGCGCGACAGCTGCACCGCCGTGACCGGTTCGTGGTTGGCGGGGAAATCGAGCCGGGTCCGCGTCGCGTCGCGGTTCACCGGCAGGTTGGGCGTGCCGTACCCAGCGGCTGAGCCCAGCGGATTCTTGCCGATGCGCCGGTGCGCGTGGCGCAGACCCTCGATGTCGTCGCGGATTTCTGCCGCGAAACCCTGCGCCCACAGCGCCACCGTGCTCGGCATCGCCTGTTGCATGTGCGTGTAGCCAGGGAGCGCGATCGAGCCCTGCGCGGCCGTCAGTCCGTCGAGGGCTTCGGCCGCGTGGCGCGCGCCTTCGGCCAGGTCCTCGACGACGTCGCGCAGGTACAGGCGCAGCGCCGTGAGCACCTGGTCGTTGCGCGAGCGACCGGCATGCAGGCGGGCGCCCGCGGTGCCGATCCGGCGCGTGAGCAGGGTCTCGAGCGCGGTCTGGCCGTCCTCGAGCTCGAGCGTCACCGACCACTCGCCGCGTGCGTGCGCCGCCGCGATCTCGGTCAGGCCGGAGCGGATCGCCTCCAGCTCGTCCTGCGCCAGCAGTCCGCACTGCTGCAGCATTTCGGCGTGCGCGACCGAGGCGCGGACGTCGTAGGCCACCAGCCGGTTGTCGAGCGCGTGATCCTCGCCAGCCGTGAAGCGCAGCACGCGTTCGTCGAGGGGAGCGCCTTTGTCCCACAGTCTGCTCATGCACCTGTCCTTCTTGGAGAGAAGGGGATAGGGGTTAGGGGATAGGGGTTAGTCAGAGAAAATGCGCGCGAGCGCGCTTCCGACTATCCCCGAACCCCCATCCCCTAACCCCTATTGACCTTGTTCAGCCGCCGTGAGGGCCTTGGTGTCCGCGACGACCAGCGTGCCCTTGCCTTCGTTGGTGAAGATCTCGGCCAGCAGCGAGTCTGTCTCGGCGTACGAAATCACGTGCACGCGACGGACGCCCCCCCGAATCGCCGCTTCGATGGCGCTCGACTTCGGCAACATGCCGTCGGTGATCGCGCCCTTCTCGCGCAATCGGTGCAGGCCGGCCAGGTCGGTGTACGAGATCAGCGACTGCGGGTCGTCGACACGTTCGAGGATGCCGGGAGCGCCGGTGCAGAGGATCAGCTTCTCGGCGACCAGCGCGCCGCCAATCGCCGCGGCCACCGTGTCGGCATTGATGTTGAGCAGCTGTCCCGAGTTGTCGCACGACAGCGGGCTCACGACGGGCAGGAAACCGCTGTCCAGCAGCCGCGTGACGACGGTGCCGTCGATGCCGTCGATGTCGCCCACC
>Ga0209253_10001003_pt1 | contig 24759 bp, 16 predicted proteins | sample FrelakmetBRP12BR_FD_187145 | JGI IMG/M metagenome (GOLD analysis project Ga0209253, IMG submission 187145) | Freshwater lake sediment microbial communities from the University of Notre Dame, USA, for methane emissions studies - BRP12 BR (SPAdes)... | ecosystem: Environmental > Aquatic >...
CATGCGCCGCTTTGCGAATGATCTCCCCCATCGTGTCGCCTGCCGCAATAACGGCGAAGTTGCGGGTATCCGTATCCTCCGGCTTTTGTTGAGCGATCCCCATCATGCCGGGCACGGCGATGGCCTGAAGCCAGAGAAGCATCATACCTCGCGTGACTCTCGGATTCATCGTGCAGTTCGTCCTTCGTGTTGTCCGTGCGTTCATCATCCCCACGCTTCCCCGCTCCCGCCTTTCAAAGAGAGGTGACGTGAGTCCTTCACACTACCTCACGTGTGCCTTCTTAAGCCAGAACCGTTCGATCTCTTCAAGTGTCTTTCCTTTTGTTTCCGGCAGGAGTTTCCATGCGATGAGGATCGCCGGAACGCACATGAACGCAAAGAGGAAGAACGATCCGGCTCCGCCGAGCGATTCCAGGAGCCAGGGAAATGCCTGCCCCAGCGCAAATGTGCCGCACCAGAGTGAGAGTGTGGCAATGGACATTGCCCGCCCCCGGATGTGGGTGGGGTAGATCTCCGACAGAAGAGTCCAGGTGACACACCCGAACGAGAACGCGAAAAAGGTGACATAGAGCAGAATACACACGACCAGCAGGGTGTTGCTCTGTGAGCCGGCATAGAAGAATCCGCCTATGCAGGCCAGCGACACCATCATGCCAATGACACCGGTGAGAAGCAGCGGTTTTCTCCCGAAGTGGTCGATCTTCCAGAGAGCGAGGATCGTCGAAACGACGTTCATGATACCGATAATCACCTGGCTATCGAGGGATTCGCTCACCTTGAAGCCCGCCTCGGTGAAGATTCTCGGGCCATAGTAGATGATCACATTGATCCCGGTGAGCTGGGAGAGAACAGCAATGCTGATACCCAGGAAGAGCGCCCGCCGGAGTCCGGGTGCGAACAGCTGCCGGATGGAACCCGTCTCCTGCGCAAGGGTCGCCTGGATGTCTTCCACCTCACGCGCCGCGGTCGCTTCATTGGTCACCCGGGCAAGGATGGCTCTGGCCTTGTCCGGAAATCCGTGCGCCGTTAACCACCGTGGACTTTGAGGAATGAAGAACAGGAGCACAAAGAAGAGCACAGCAGGAATGACGCCCATCCCGAACATGCTCCGCCACACTTCGCTGGCAACGATCCAGTGGAGGAATCCGCTCTGCGATGAGAAGGCATGGGACCAGGAGAGGAGCAGTGCATTCGAAAAATACGCCGCAAGAATTCCCAGGGTGATGGCAAATTGATACAGCGTCACCATACGGCCACGGTATTGTGGAATCGAGATTTCGGAAATATACAGCGGCGCGAGCATCGAGGCCACCCCGATTCCCAATCCTCCGATCATGCGCGAAATGATCAGCGATACCTGATCCGGGGCGATTGTGCATCCGACAGCCGAGAGGGCGAACAGGAGTGCCGAAAGGAACAGGGTGGCCTTCCGGCCGAACCTGTCGGCGAGAATTCCCGAGAATCCCACACCGATAATGCAACCCAACAACGCCGAGGAAACAAACCATCCTTCCTGCAGCGCATCCAGCCCGAACTGCTGCTTCACAAAGCCCACCGTACCGGATATTACCGCCGTGTCAAACCCGAAGAGGAAACCGCCCAGTGCCGAAACGAGGCACACGAAGATCAGGTACGGCAAATTCTGCTTCTGCTGTATCGTCATTGCAGACTCCCGTGTTTCATGTGGTATAGAATGAACCGCCATATTCATATCCCACCCGGAACATCTCCAGGATGTTCTCGATGGGGATTCCATCATGCAGTGAATGATCTGATGCGAGAACGTAGCCCCCACCCGGCGCCGCAATGTCAATAGCCTCTCGCACTTCGGCGGCGACCTCTGCGGGGGTTCCGAACGGCAAGGTACGCGATGAATCAATGTTCCCGATCAGGCAGAAACGATTGCCATAGCGTTGTTTTACGGCGCGCAGGTCCATTCCCGCGGTCCGCTGAAGGGGATGAATCGAAGCGATTTTTGTCTGCGCGAGATCCTCGAGATAGCCGGTGATATGGCCGCATGAGTGAAGCAACACCGGTACATGCAGGCCGTCAATGTACTCGACGAGGTCATTGAGATAGGGCAGAATGTATTTGCGAAAGTGTGGCAGGGAGAGCAGCTCGTGCGTGCTGTCGCCAAAATCATCGCTGACCCACATGCCGATACAACCCGCCGCAACAGAGAGCCGGGCGGCTTCCTTGTAGTACTCGTTGGAAATCTTCAACACGTCGGTGACCAGGCCGGGGTCATCGTACAGCGCATAACAGATTCTCTCATACCCCAGCAGCATCCAGGCAGTGATCAGCGGACCGCTGACGCCTCCCAGCAGCGCGATATCATCGTTCTCCATCTCCACTGCCCTTCTGATTTCCGCATCACGCCCGGGCAGCGTGGGATCCGGAAGCTGGTAGCCGCGCAGTTGCTCCCGCTCTTTGATGGGATAGTCGATGGGAGCGTCAATGGGCCACGAAGAGTCATTCTTCTGAAACGTTGTACCCCATTCGTCCTGGTACACGTTTTCGGCAAGGTACTTTGGCTGGAGTCCCGTGAACCCCCCGAACGGCAACCAGACCCCGTCATGGTTGAGTGCAAGCGCGCACCGCACCGCATCCTGCCCGTTGTATGCCTCCGGCCGGGTTCCCAGCAATTTCTCATAGAGTGGCTGCTGAAAGAGAAAATCAAACATCGGCACCCGGTCCGGTGTCTGTCGCCGGAGCGCAGCCATGAACCGTTCTTTTCGTTTCATCGTCCTTCTTCCCTATTGAGCGTGACCTCGTCATATCCCCCGTACTTCTCCACAAGTTCTCCCACCCATCGCACACGGTACTCCAGAGCATCAGGCGGGACCTGGTCGGCAACACCAAGGACATAGCGGGGATGAGAGCGCATGACATGCAAAACAGCGCGGACATGACGGTCAAACTCCCTATCGCTCACTTTGGATGTAAAATACACACCTGGAACACCGCCCCACAGGATTGTCCCGGGATTATCGGCCCGGGCAGCCCACTGTTCAACAGGCAGATCACCAACGGGCTCGGGAGTCATCGCCTCGATGACGCTGACCCCTGTTGATGCCTCTTCGCGGAGCAGCCCTCTGAGCGTGCCATCCATATGAATGAAGGAGTAACTGCCCGCCTTGGCGATCTCTCCAAACCATTCCTCCTGATATGCACGCATGTACTTCTCAAAATAGCGGGGGCCGATCATTTCCGCAGAAAGGTTTTCCGGAATCATCAACACTTCCGCCGGACTCCGTACAGAAATCCTTGCCGCTTTGTCGAAGGATGACTTCATCACGGCAAGCGTCCCGGCGAACTCGTCAGGATCCGCCGCCTCCGCAAAGGTTACTGCAGCTATGCCTGCCTCCAGAGCAACAAGATGCATAAACGGGCTCTTCGGAAGATAGCAGAGAAGGATGCCCTGGTCACCAATCTGTTCCAAACGCCGGTACGCGTAGTCGTAGTCCGGTTCCCACGAGGTATGGGTATACACGTATCGTAGTGCAGGCAGATCCCGTTCGGATTTCACCAGGTGCTCAACGGGGGCTTCGGCATACGAATCAGGGAGGTATTCCCAGCACTCCCGCAGGTTTCCGTGCGGGGTGACAAGCTCGCGGTACCGGCGGTTGCCTTCATGCCATAGGTGTTCCTGGAGATCGAGCACTGCACGGAAGGGGAAGTACCCCTGAAGATAGAATCCCACCCCCAGTGAACGATGCCATTGGATGTACTCGGCAGACTCCTTGAACCCGTCCGGCTTCGTTCGCTGCGCGATCAGTGCCGAAGCCCAGTAGTCAAGATCCCCGAACCACGGAACCTGATCGGGCCGTTCACCTTTCAACAGGGCCAGGATTCTCGCCCTGGGTGTCATCGATGTCCTTCCGTCTACTGGACGACAATCTCATCCACAAACAACCAGGCTTTTCCGCCTCGACCGAGATGCCACGGTGGACACACGCCGAGATTTTGTGCAAACACCCTGACGTAGCGTGCCTTGACGGCCGGAACGGGTTGTGAAAGCTCAAGGATGGATGCCTCCTGAGCAGTCCCGGGAACCGGAAATTCGAAGTTCCCCACCGACGTGAATGTCTTGCCGTCTTCCGATACCTGATACTGAACGGCCGTCGGGCCAAAAATCCAGGAATGGTGGTCCACGAGGAAGTGTGTCGTGACGTTCGAGATGGCAGTGACAGCACCCAGGTCGACTGTGGCATCGAGGTCGTTTTGTTCATATCCCTGCCAATTGCCGTCGTCATCGGCCTTCGCCCCCAGCATGCCGTTGGTCAAGGCGAAAGCGCCTCCTCCGGTATACTTCTGATACGGAAACTTCACGGTCACCGGCCGGGCAAGGGCTTTGTGAAAGATTATGTGATGTGTCGTAGGAGTGCTGAGAAGTTCACCGTTCCGGACCGAGACTGCCTTGATTTCCAGCGATCGTTCTGCCACAAACGGTCCTGTGTACTCCGGCGAATCCGCCGTGGGAGCACTTCCGTTGAGCGTGTACCGGATTGGCGTGCCTCCCGATTCATTCGCCAGGCTCACGCGGACTTGCCGCTTGACAGTGTCGAGTACTGAAGACATTGACACGAAGTAGAGACTTCGCGCAAAGTTGTATTCTGCCGCCCGGTAGCGGTGCAGCTGTGATTCTATTCGGGAGAAGAAGTTCTCCTCGTCCCGGAGTCGCTTTGGTGACCAGAGCACTTCGGCCATCGCCGCAAGACGTGGAAGAAGCATGTATTCGGCGTGGGAGGGGTTTGTAACATACTCCGTCCAGAGGCATGCCTGCCCGCCGAGGATGTGCGCGGCCTGACCGGTGGTCAGACTGTCAGGAACAGGTTCGAACGAATAGACTTTGCGAACCGTCAGATAGCCGCCCCCTGCCGGCGGCTCAAACTCGGGCCTTCCCTGATAGGAATTGAAGTAGCAGTGGGAACCCGGTGTCATGACGACGTCGTGACCCATCCGGGCCGCGGCAAGTCCCCCCTCCATTCCACGCCACGACATGACCGTCGCTTCCGGGGCGAGTCCGCCTTCGAGGATTTCGTCCCAGCCGATCAGGCGACGGTGTTTCGAAAGCACAATCTTCTCAATCCGCTTGATGAAATAGCTCTGCAACTCGTTTTCATCCGCCAGCCCCTCCTGCTTCATCCGCGCCTGACACTTGGGGCACTTTTTCCAGTTGGTCTTGTCCGCCTCGTCTCCGCCGATGTGGATGTATTTTCCCGGAAAGAGATCCATCACTTCTGTGAGAACATCCTGCAGAAATCGGAATGTACTGTCATTGCCGGCACAGAAAATATCCGTGATGGGCCAGAGAGCGCCTGTGGTCACCTGAAAAGGACCACCCGTGCAGGAGAATTGCGGGTAGGCAGCCAGAGCTGCAGTGGTATGCGCAGGCATCTCGATCTCCGGAACAATCGTGATGTTACGCTGCTGTGCATACCGCACGATATCTCTGATCTCCTCTTGCGTGTAGAACCCGCCGTAGGTGGCTTTCTCTTCCGGCCGCTGGGGTTCGCACAGATTCCAGTGGACTCCTTCCCTGTCAGCCCGCCACGCACCAACCTGAGTCAACCGGGGATACTTCTTGATCTCAATTCTCCATCCCTGGTCATCCGTGAGATGCCAGTGAAAGGTATTCATCTTGTGCGTGGCAAGCATATCGATAAGCGTTTTGATGAACTCTTTGGGAAAGAAATGCCTGCTGACATCCAGATGCAGGCCCCGCCAGGAGAACCGGGGTTTGTCCTGCACCATGAGGCAGGGAATGCTCCACCGGACACCATGCACCGGCTTTGCCCCGAAGACCGCTTCAGGAAGCAATTGCAGGAGCGTTTGAACGGCATAAAAATGACCCGCGTCGGCATTCGCCCGAACATGGACATTTTCACCGGTCACCTCGAGTGTGTATCCCTCTTCTCCCAGTTCTTTGTCGCGGGCATATTCGAACACGATGCCATCTCCCTTGGGAATCTGCGCACTGATGCTCACGTTCAGGGGGAAGCCTGCAACGCCGCGCAGCTGCTTGACAAAATACTCCGCGGGAAAGGGGGTTTCATGAGATGAGGAGACAATCGTGACCCGTGTGGACGGAGTGAATGTGAACGTGCCGGATCGGAGTTCACACCGCTCGAGCCGTGGAATCACGGTAAGGCCGGTATCGTCCGACGTCGTTCCGGCCCCGTGTGTCGCAGGGATCGTCATTTGTGGTCCGACGAAGAAAAGAAACGCAGCGAGATAACAGGTGACACCTTTGCGCATGTACTCTCTCCCATATATCGTTTCCAGAGGTCAGGTTCTTCACTCTTCCCACAGGCGTGCATCCTGACGGATGTGCCAGCGCTGCGTCGCGCCGTTCGGCAGCTTCAGCGGCATGGTGGCGATGAACCCATCACTCGTCGATTGAAGAGACAGGCCCTGATGCTGTGCGGAGGCCATTGGCGCCTCCAGGTGGAGTTGATCCAGTGTCTGCGCCCACTGCTTCGTGCTGTCCCGGAACACCCTCTGGGCATAATACACCTCGTGCAGAATCGATTTCACGTCCCACGCAGGGTCGGCACGAAACGTCGTCTGGCCGGGCTTCCCGGAAGAAAACTGCACATAGCCCCACATCTCCGGGCGGTGCATATCGACGACCCACTGCGGCGACCAGACCCAGTTGTCTTCACGTTTCCCGGCGACTTTATGATATGTTCCTGCCACGATGTCATGCACCCACTCCACACGCGAGAAGTTGATACGCCACTGATCGTCTTCCTGCGGTGGAGCGGGACGGTGCGCGTACTGCCTGAGGGCACTCCAGGGCATGGCGATCTCCACGCTCCATCCGCTGTCGATATCCGCAGGGGTGTTGAGCGTTCCCCGGACGTGAACGGCCGTCTTCAATCCTTCGATATTCCAGCTGTCGACGGCACTTCCCGAGTCTTTGTAAGCCTTGGGAAGCAGCAAATCCCACACCGTGTTGCGGGCATTCATTTCGAACTCGTAATACTCCTGATTGTCACCGTTCGGGTCGATGAACACTTCAAAATCGTTGTCGATGAAGATCACCGTATCCCGTTTTGTCAATGTCGCCCAGACGTGTGGTTCTTCCAGTTCGGCACCGATATAGAGGTACGTGTCGTCCCAGAGCATCTTCGCCCTTGTCTTGAACCGGGGCAGCGGTTTCATGTCACCCTCAATATCCACAAAATCGTCAGTCCAGGGAGCGGACTTCCATGACGGCTCAGCGAGCATGCCGTCCATGACGAGCGGTTTTTCGGCTTTGCAGGCGACGTATCCCTTGGGGTGACGTTTCGCAGGCATCCCTCCTGCCGCCTGGAGGTCGATGGCACTGCTGATGAGGAGAAGGAGAATTATGGCAAGTGGCTTCACGGTCGTTCCCTTAATGTTGAAGAGGCTGTGCTGTTGCAGTTGGATCCCGGACCGAAAGGCTGACGCGGCCTCCGTGGGGCCCGATTGGACAGGCACGGAAGGAACCCGTTATTACAGTGCAATGACTCTCATCGCAGACCGGGGACGAACTCGCCTGTTTCCATGGACCAATCCGGACCGAAGAAACCGGTGAGCATGACCCCTGCGTCACCTTTTGTCAACACATCGGAGTTAAACGCAGCGACATCCGGCAATCCCAGTCCGGGTTCGAGATACATGACGAGATGGGAGAGCGTCAACCCTTCGATACCCGTCCCCGAGACAACACCGACAGACGCCACTTCGCTTCCCGCACGGGGGCGGATGAAGATACAGCAGATGTCCGGACGTTTCACGCTCTTTCCCCCGAAAACAATGCGGCCGCGATCCACATCGATCGGACAGCCGGGCAACAAGACTTTCCAGAGGCGATGCGTCTGACTATTCCCATACAGGACAACGTTTCGATCGGGCTCTTTCGAAGGGACGAACTCCGTGTCAGCGAGCACATCCACCGATGCATTCCCCTGATACCAGAGCTTCTCGGCATCATAGCGTGCGCGGGCAAAGGCCCAACTGTTCTCCTGCGGCGTCCCCGATGTGCCGTACACAAGAGCCATCCTGTTCCTGAAAGATTCTTTGAATGTCCCGTATCGACGCGCGTTCTTCATCGCTGCCGATGGCGCACTTACCTGCCGCCATGTGCCTTGTTCTTTGCCGAACCAGATTCCCTCAGTGGAAATGTCATCAAGGCGCACGTCGTGCTTCTGACTGTCCAACTCCACCGTAGCCGTCCTTTGGGCACTCAGGACCTTTTTGTCAATCGCAAGGCGCGACACGTTGACTGTGGTCCCCTGCACCTGATTCAGACCGGGATCCAGATGCAGGCGTGCTGTGCTGACGCTGAGCTGACGCTCCTGCGCGTCGATGGAAAGCCACCCGTCCCGTGATGAGATACCGGGGCTGGCTGTTGAGAACTCCACCGTGCGCGTGCGATTGATTCCCGGACGGACATGACGGGAGAAGAAATCGAACATCGGTCTCCAGTCTACGCAGTCGCTGCCAGGTTCCGGCGAATTGTCCCACCAATGGCCCGCACCCGGCTGTTCATAGTACTCGAAGTCCTTGTGGAAAGGTCTTAGACGATCAAGCATCATCGAGGATTGTTCGGGCAGGACATTGTCGTCCTTCGCGCCGTGAATGACGTAGATTCCGAAGTGGCGGTAGTTTTCCACCAGGGAGAACAGGTCGCTGGATGCTTCCGCCCGGCGGAGCATGCGTTTCACCTGCGATGTTTCTGCGGGTGCGTTGGTGAACCGGTATGTGTGGAACGTTATCCATCCCGCACTCGGGCCGATCGCCGCAAATTTGTCGGGATAGGTGGCTCCCAGGAACCATGTCCCATGCCCACCCATGGAATGACCGGTCAGATATACCCGTCCTTCATCGATGTTGAATTTCTTCGTGGCGAGATCGAGGACCTCCAGTGCGTCCAATCGTCCCCAGTCTTCCCACGAGAAACCATACGGCCGTCTGTTCGTGGGAGCAACAACGTATCCCCACTTCTTGGGTGCGTAGGATCCCGCCTGGTTCAACGCTTCCACACCGGCGCCGTGGAGTGAGAAAAAGAGCGCCGGGCGGTCCGGAAACCCTGCGGGCTGCTGCGGCGTGACCGCGTAGTACTGCACGCTCCCATCGATCGAGCTGAGGAATGTCTCCCGCCGCGACTCCTCAACGCCGACAATACGGAGAGAAATCGTCACCGTGTCTATCATGTTCTGCCTGGTTCCCCCACTGCCGAAAAGTGTCAGCCGCACGGGCAGGTCCCCCTTTTCCACGCGAGAGAGGGATCGGATTCTGAATGCAAGTTTCCGTACACCCATTGCAGGAACGTAAGGGACATCAATGGTATCCGGTTTCCCTCCCGTTGGGAGGCAGACCAGAGCGCAACCCTTGATTGTTGCGCTACTTGAGTTGATAACAGCGATGCTTCCCCATGCATCCAGCGCAGCTCCGATCACCGCATCCGGAAGAGTGACGTCTTTCACGTTGAAGGCGATCGGTTCGGTGACCGGCACGAGCCTGACCTTTAATCCTCCCCTGCTGTAGCGAAAGAGGAGAAGATTCTGGCCCTGATGGAGATCGACTGGTATCCTGGAGTAGTCGAAGTGCGGTTCCCACGGGCTGGGATTGTCCGTCTGCTGATACGGGTTCCCGGACCGCGGCGTTCCGTTCACATAGACGATGTCGTGTCCCATCCCTTCAAGAATCATCCGGGCGGCGGCTTTCCTCTCGATGGTGACAGCCGCATAGCGCTCAGCCGGCGGTTCGGACGGGAACCAACCATTGCTGTCGGGCACGATGCGCTGCCACGTCGCCACCGTTCCGTCAGCACGGCGCACGGATTCCCCTTCTTTGGGCGCATCTGTCCGGGAACCGGTGGACCAGGCGTCCATCGGCGTACTCATAATGACGCTGGATACCGTCCGCCGTGGAAGCGTGATCCCCAGCGCTTCCCGTACGATCAGCGTATCCGAAGGCCCCGCCGCTAATGCCGTTCCGCCAAAAGCAGCCAGGGCTGTGGACAGGAAGAGGCAGAGAGGTAGAAACCCGCGGAAAGGGAGGACAACACTGCTGATGATCTTGCTCATGGCCGGTCCTTGTCTATTCCTTGCGAGGGAATTTCTCCTTCAAGCGCTGCAGCAAGAAGCTCCTGCACTGTGGCCGTCGCGAGGCCTACCACGGTATCTGCAGCTCCATAGTAAATGTTCACCTGACTTTCAGAACGTGCGAACCCCTCTTCATCGTAACTCTCGACGATCATGCCGCTGGGGAACACAACATTGGGAACCTGCCCCGCCAGCTCATACGGCTCTCTCGGTTCGAGGATGTTGCAGCGAGAGCGTCCGATGACTTTCGATGGATCATGCAGATCGAGAAGCATGACACCCGCCTGGTAGATGTTGCTGCTGCCGAAGTGACCTGCGACGCCATGGTAGACGTGCACCCACCCCTGTCGCGTCTTGACCGGCGGCGGGCCGGAGCCGATGAATTCATCCCAGTAGTGAAAACGACCGCTCACGAGAGGCGCACGGGGACGCCAGTGGAGCAGATCGTCAGATTCCGACAACCAGATCGTGCTCCCTGTGGTCGGGCCTCCCTCGAGGCGCGCTTTGTTCGGCCTGTCCATTCTCAGGTACTTGCCGCCGACTTTTTCCGGGAACAGGACGCCATTGCGGATGTCTTCGGTGGACGTGATGCCAAGGAATTCAAACGACTGGAAATCGGTCGTCACGCCAAGACCGAGTTGACAGCCATCGTCCATATCGAGGGCGAACATGATGTAGTAGGCGTCTTCGAGCCGTGTGATTCGCGCATCGTACATGTGGTAAATGCGTTTCCCGATCTTTTCAATGCCTTTGAAGTGCACGACCTCCTTCGACACCGTGAAACGCATGCCGTCCGGACTCCGGGCAGTCAGCAGAACGGTTTCCCTGGAACGACATTGCACGCGCAGCATCAGGAGATATTCACTTTTGAACTTGACGGCACCGGGATTGAACACGGAGGTCACGTCCGTCAGGTGGGGAGAAATCGCCGGGATGTCCTTTCGCGTCAGGATGGGGTTTCGCTCGCACCGCTTGGTCATTGCTGTCCCTTTCTCCAGTGCAGTGTCGGCCATGATGGAGACTCCGGCCGTTCGACCGTCAGGCCTTCGGCTCCTCGCTCCCGTCCGCCTTCGCCGTACCCCCGCTCCTTGTGCGGGCGACAAAGCCGTCGTCCTTGTGATCGCGTGTCATGGTACCGAGCCGGCGCAACATATCCTTGAGATCTCTTGTGCCCCCGATGGCAAACCAGAGAATAACCAGACCGGAGACCACAATGTTGATCAATATGAACGTCCGCCAGAAGGTCATCCAGGCGGCGTCGGAGACCTCGGAAGTCAGGTTGATATAGCTGCCAATCACGAACACCACCGTCCAGGCGAGGGTCCAGCCGTACGCACCGATATAGATGAACTTGTCACCCCGCGTGAACTCTTTTCCCATGCCGAGCATGCGCAATCCTTTGACGGGCACTTCGTCGATCACATGGAGTTCTTCTGTGATGGCATATTGTCCCCGGTGAAGCATTCTATCCATGTCGAATGCACGCCGTCCTCCGAGCAGGGACACCGCAATATAGACGAGAGACGAGGAAAGCATGGCCAATCCCCAGAACTGTTGGCCGTTGATGAAGAACTCGGGGTCCAGTTGCTTGATGATGATGCCCCCGACGGCGACGACGGATCCTGTGAGAAGTGCGCTCCAGGCAGCGGCCGTGGTACCGCGTTTCCAGTAGAGGCCCCCGATAATCACGGCGCCGGATCCACCGGTGAATATCGCCCCGGTGATGGCGAAGAAGAGAAAGATATACTCGCTTTGCTGGAAGACCATGCTGAAGATGAAGATGAAGATGCACACGCCCAGGATCGCAAGACGGAGCACGCGGAGGTGCTGTTCGGGTGTAAACGGCTTGTTGCGGAAGGGCATCACGACGTCCTGAATGAAGATGGCACCCCACGAATGAAGATACGTATCATGCGTCCCGATGGTGGCCATAAGCATAACTGCTGTCATGGCGCCCATCATCCCGGGAAAGAGAAGCTGGGTGAGCACAAGGGGCACGGTGAGCTGACTGCGCAGGGCATTCGATTCCAGGCCGTTCAGCACGGCATTGACCCCGGAAGCCTTGCCGGCAAAATCGGGGTGGTGCATCACCGTGTACGCGATGATCGGCACGAACACCAGCATCAGCCATTTGGGAATGTCGCGGAAGTTCCCCATGACATCCCCCATCTTTGCCTCGTGCGCACTCTTGGCCGAAGAGTTGTACCCCTGCGTCCCCTGCCACGACATCTTCCCGTAGATCACTCCCGCCATCCCGATCAGGAAGTACCAGAGATTGAAATCCTTGACATTGCTGGTGTGATAGGGATTCAGGAGGGAGGCATCTTTGGGGGCCGACGAAAGCGCTTCGAAAATGTGTGTCCAGTCGACAATGAACAGAAGCAGGACAATCAGCACGAGAAAGACCGCATTGGCAAAGATCCCCTGAAGGAATTCCGTAATGAGCACCGCAATTTGTCCACCCGCAAAGACAAAGTAGAGAGCCAGGGAGAGGAAGATGACCATGATGACCGGGAACGTGGCAATCTCCAGACCCAGGAACGGGAATGACAGCGGGAGGCCGCAGAAGTACAGAAAGAACCGCGCACCCACGGCCGGGAAAATGCCGAAGTTGACAATACCCGAAAGAAAGGCGAGCAGGCCGGCGAAGATGCGGAATCTCCTGCTGTAGCGAATCTCGAAGAATTGCGCCATCGTCAGCGCGCGTGTTTGCCGGAACCGGTAGAGCACCCATCCCGACACCGTGATACCCAGCAGCACCACGCCCATGGTGAACTCCCACCACCGCAGGGAAAAGCCGGCAACATAGTTCATTTCCCACATACCCACAATCGTGATGGAACCCAGGGCGGACATTCCCTGCGACATGCTGATCATGTACCGGCCTGCGGTGCGGCCCGCCGACAGGAAGTCCGCAACACTCCGCATGTAGCGTTTGCTCATGCTGACGACCCCGATGAGCAATATCATCGACACCACGACAATCAACCAGTCAAGAAAGGTCAGACCCATGGTTCACTATCTCCGTGCAGTGCATGGACGCCGTACAGCTGTGGAATGAAGCCTACAGCTTATGTCAGGGGCCTCGAGAGGATTGCCGGACGTTCCGCATGCAGGCGCAGGATGAGCTCTCCGAACAGCGTGTTTGCCCAGGCAAACCAACCACGCGTGAAGCGTGCCGGATCGTCTTTGTGAAAGGACTCGTGCATGAATCCCGACCCACCGTGAGACACTTTCAGCATTCTCAAACACCGGAGAATCTCCTCCTCGTCGGTGCTGGTCATCGCCCGGATGATGATCCCCATCGGCCAGACCCAGTCCACACCCACATGCGGCCCCCCGATCCCCTCTCCGGCAACGCCTTTGAAGAAATACGGGTTGTCCTCGCTGAGGAGGAATGCCCGTGTGGCGCGATAGCGTGCGTTCTCCGGGGCGCACCATCCCAGGTACGGCAGCGAGAGCAGGCTGGGAACATTCGCATCATCCATGAAGACCGCATTGCCGAACCCGTCAACCTCGTACGCATACACGGGTCCGTACTTCGGATGGTGCGCAACGGCATAGGTATCGATGGCTTCCTGGAGCTCATCGCTGAAAACGCGGCACTCCCGGGCGGACGACTCGTCGAGAAGTTCCGTCGAATAAATCTCGCCGAGCGCCCGCAGCGCAACGACGGCAAACATATTTGAGGGTACGAGAAAAGGATAGATGCATGAGTCATCGGATGGCCGGAACGCGGAGTGGATCAGCCCGCAGCGTCGTGTCGGGTTGCCATAGCCTCCCAGAGGCACGGTATCATACGGCACCGCGCTCACGCGCTGGAATTTGTACGGGCCGGCGCCGTTCATCCGTTGCTGTTCCCGGAGCGTTGAGACCGCGAGAGCCATCGCGCGTCTCCACGTGTCGTCGAACACCGACGCATCACCCGTGGCTTTCCAGTACCCGTGCGCGAGACGAACCGGATAGCACAACGAGTCGATTTCATACTTCCGCTCGTGGAGCTCCGGCTTCATGTGGGTGAGATCCTTTGCCCACTCGCTTGTCCCCGGACCGTCGTTGAACGCGTTCGCGTACGGATCGATCAGGATACACCGTGCCTGCCGGCGGATGACCCCTGCCAAGAGATCGCGCAGCTGTTTGTCGTCACGTGCAAGTGGAAGAAACGGCCAGACCTGTGCAGCGGAATCGCGAAGCCACATGGCTTCAATATCGCCGGTAATCACAAATGTATCGGGCTTTCCACCGGTGGTGCTGTAGCGCACCGTGGTGTCCAGCGTATTGGGAAAGCAGTTTTCGAACAACCAGGCCAGTTCCGGGTCGGCAATTGCGTCCTTCATTCGCGTGATGGTCGCTTCGACCGCTTCACTCACGAATTTCCGGCGGTCGCGCGGGGGACGACGAGACTTGAACTCCGCCACTTTTCTCCGGCCTTCCGAAAGGTGCGTGGATCAGATTGGGGGGCAGGTAAAAAGGGCGCCCCAGAATCGGTTCCGAGGCGCCCTGAGACATCAACACCGATCACATGGCAGATCGTGTTCCTTACTTCATCAACTTGCGTGCTTCGTTGCCGCACGGTGTGGGTGTGACGTCCGACCGAGTGATGTCATTGCGATGTATTCACGGGATAGGTAGAAGCTCTGCACATAGTTCGCTTCTCACAGGGTCTTCGATCAAACCCGTTTTCGAATCGAGCGACAAGCGGAAGGATTGGTTGGTTGCACCAACCAACTACGGTCCAAGATACTATCTTTCATTGAATTTGTCAAGAGCCTGAGCAAAGTTGGCGACCTCCAATGTTGGCGACTACGAATGGACTCAAAAGCCCGCAACCCATATGCGCTGCAAGAAATGTGTTGCTCTTCCAGGAAAAAACCCCTATTCTTCATTCGTATTGCCTAACCTCGGGGCAGGCCCCGGACAACCCGCACCATGACCGCCCCCTTTTTGCGAGTGGTACTGAAACCGACCTCAGCGCCGGACCTCAGGAGAGAAAAATGACGCCTGTTTACCCACCATCAAGCGTACCAGGTGAGTCTAATGGTCTGCCCTGCCAACTATTGATGCCCCCGGCTTTGGAGAGAAGTCTCTCCGGACACACACACCACCTGGTGAATACGCTCTGGCACATCACATGGATTACTTTCGCTCCCATCAACAAAACGAACGGCTCAATGAGTGAGTCTTGTCGCCATCGAGATCATGCATTGAGCACGAAGCAAGGAGAGGTTCATGCGCTACGGGCATTTTGACGATGAGAATCAGGAGTATGTCATCGAGCGTCCCGACGTGCCGGTGTCATGGACGAATTATCTCGGCGTCAAGGATCTGTGCACGGTAATTTCCCACAATGCCGGCGGATACTCATTCTACAAGACCCCGGAGCATCGCCGGATCACGCGTTTCCGGCAGAACGGTGTTCCCCTCGACAGACCGGGCCACTACGTCTACCTCCGGGACGATGACACGGGCGAGTACTGGTCGGTGTCCTGGCAACCCGTGGGCAAGGATCTCGCCACAGCCCACTACGAAGTCCGTCACGGTCTTTCGTACTCCCGCTTCCGGTGTGCGTACCGGGACATCCAGGCTGAACAGTTGCTTTTCATTCCTGTCGAGGACGACGTCGAACTGTGGGATGTGAAGATCCGCAACACCAGTGACCGGGTCCGCCGTATCAGCGTCTTCACGTATGTCGAGTTTTCCTTTCACCACATCGAGATCGATAACCAAAACCTGCAGATGTCCCTGTACGCCGGCGGCTCGAACTACGCCGATGGCATCATCGAATACGACTTCTTCTACGAACCGTGGACGTTCCATTACTTTGCCGCGAGTGTCCAGCCCGACAGCTTTGACGCCGTTCGCGATCGGTTTCTCGGAACCTACAGAACCGAAACGAACCCCATTGCCGTCGAGCGCGGACAATGCAGTGACAGCACCGAGCGTGGCGGAAACCACTGCGGATCGCTTCACAAACAGATCACCCTCGAACCAAACGGGGAGACACGGATCATTTTCATGCTCGGCGTCGGCCCACGCACCAGGGCAAAGGAGATCAGAGCGAAATATTCACCCGTGTCCTCCGTCGACGCAGCATTCGACGCGCTTCGCACATACTGGGAGGAGAAAACGTCGGTCTTCCGGTGTCACACACCGCACCCGGGCATGAACACCATGCTCAATACGTGGACGTTGTTTCAGGCCGAGACATGTCTTGTCTGGTCGCGGTTCGCGTCGTTCATCGAAGTCGGCGGACGTACCGGGTTGGGCTACCGCGATACGTCGCAGGATATCATGGCAGTCGTCCACACGAACCCCGACAAGTGCCGGCAACGCATCATCGAGCTGCTCCACGGTCAGGTCAACCAGGGATATGGACTTCATCTGTTCGATCCCAACGTCTTCAAGCCGAAGGAGGACAGACTCCCCGGCGTGAAGCTCCCCACCGTTGTGCCGACACCGAACCCCGCCGACATCATTCACGGCCTCGATGACACATGCTCTGACGATGCACTCTGGATTGTGCCAACCATATGCGCATTCGTGAAGGAAACCGGCAACAGTGCTTTTCTGGATCAGGTCATTCCATTTGCAGACAAAGGAGAAGCAACGGTCTACGAGCATATGAAACGGGCGCTGGAGTTCTCCGCCGAGCAGGTGGGACAGACGGGTATCTGCAAAGGCCTCCGTGCCGACTGGAACGACTGTCTGAACCTCGGAGGAGGGGAGAGCGCCATGGTGTCGTTTCTCCACTACTGGGCATTGCTCGAATTCCTCGAGGCCGCGAAGTTCCTGAAGAGGGATGCCGACGTCCGCAGGTACACAGACCTGGCAGCGAAGGTCAGATCGGCCTGTGAGGCAGCACTCTGGGATGGCAAGTGGTACATACGGGGGATAACAAGAAACGGAACGAGAATCGGGACGAACAACAGTAACGAGGGGAAGATCTTCCTCGAGAGCAACAGTCTGGCCGTTCTTTCAGGTCTCGCCTCGCCGGAGCGGGGTAGAGCCTGCATGGATGCGGTGTACCGCCACCTCTTTTCAGAGTACGGAATCCATCTTGTCTGGCCGGCCTTCACGACACCCGACGACGATATCGGGTATATCACCCGCGTGTACCCCGGCATCAAGGAGAACGGCGCCATCTTTAGTCATCCGAATCCCTGGGCCTGGATTGCCGAATGCAAGTTGGGAAGGGGTGGCCGGGCAATGGAATTCTACGACGCTCTCCTCCCCTACAACCAGAATGACAACATCGAAGTGCGCGAAGCGGAGCCCTACTCCTACGTCCAGTTCGTTGTCGGGAGGGATCACACCGCGCATGGGAGAGGCCGGCACCCCTGGCTGACCGGAACGGCCGGCTGGGCGTACCATGCTGCGACCCACTGGATCCTGGGAATCCGGCCGGCGTACGAAGGGTTGGAGATCGATCCCTGCATACCCTCCACGTGGCCGGGTTTTAGAGTCACCCGGATCTGGCGTGGAGCAACATTTGAAATCGAAGTGGAGAACGCCGCCCATGTCGAAAAGGGAGTCAAGCGTCTGTTGTTGAACGGCATTCCGGTCCGGGGAGCCATTCCTGCCCAGCCCGCCGGATCAATCAACACGGTTGTCGTGGTGATGGGATAGGGGAGGAACGGTTTCACGCTTTCTGAAGGAACCAGCCATGTGGCATGTCATTCCTCGTCGCAGCAGGCACATCCATGAACCTAATGAGGTGAGGGTCCTCCGGCTCGTCCGGGATCGCCGCGCTATTTCCAGGATAGAGATCGCAAAGGCCACCGGACTCCATAAGGCGACCGTCACGGACCTGGTGACCAAGCTCATCGACGCCGGCTTCCTGGAAGACACCGGTGAGGTGGGAATCCGGCGAAGAGTTGGCCGGAGGAGGAGGCTCCTGCGGTTCCTTCCCATGAGCGGACTCGTGGCCGGTGTGGACATCCGTATGACACATGCGGCGGTTGCGATTACCGATCTGAACGCGCACGTGCTTCTTCATGACTCCTTCGACTATCATGCCGAGGATTCCGCCGACCACGTGTTCTCACGCGTCGCCACAATGATCAGAGCTCTCTTGAAGGCCTCGAGAAATCCGCCAACGAAGCTCGTCGGCATTGGCATCGGCATACAGGGGATCATCGATTGTTCAACAAACACCCTCGTGCTGTCGACCAACAAAGCAGGGTGGCACGGAGAGTCACTCAGCGCGCGTCTCGAGCAGGAATTCAAGATTCCCGTGTACGCCGAGAATGATGTGAAGACCATGGCTCTCGGTGAATACCTGTTCGGAGCCGCCAAAGGGGCAAAGGACTCCGTTCACCTGTGGGTCGGCGAAGGAGTCGGGGCGGGAATCATGATCAACGGCCAGTTGCTCCACGGGATTACCTCAGCTGCAGGCGAAATCGGCTTCATTCCGCTGCAGTCCTCTGCTGTTGACAGGAGGACATTCCCGCTGACGTTCAGGGATCAGGAGATTTTCGGACAGATCCTGAACGACGCAAACCTCATTGAGAGTTATCGACGAAGCGCCGACAATGCTCATGGAGAGGATGTCACGGTCCCCTTCGTGGCGGAAAGGGCCCGTCTCGGCGATCAGGTGGCGCAACAGGTCATTGAAGAATTCGTGTTGCTCCTCAGCATTCTCTGCCTCACGCTGGTGAACACGTTGAATCCGGAGGTGATCGTCATTGGCGGGAAATTCGCAGAATCCTTTCCGGCAGTGGCCGAGATGCTTCAACGCAGGATTCACAAAGACGTGCTGACGCCGCCGGCCGAGGCGGTGCGAGTCCGGTGTGCGGCCAATGTTGAGAGGGGCGTGATTCTTGGGGCCGCCGGATTGGTTCTGTATGAGTTGTTTGAACCGGTTGAGCGGGTTTCGATGAGAACAGCCCGGCAGCAAATCGCAGCGAAGCCACTTCAGCTGGCACTGACTTGATCCCCCGCCCCTGCTGTTCCAATGCTCTCGACAGGAAATTTTGTTCACTGCCGGAGAACACCTTGACTCTTATCGAAAACTCCTCCCCCCAGGACATCGCACCGTTCAGTGCCGCTCTTTCACAAGTACTACATGTACACCTGCCCCCGGCACGGGGTTGAACTGAGGTTTGCGGAGACATGCCGTTCGAACACCGCTGACCGAAGGATACCGCGGAGATTGACCGCGGGGGTAAGTACGATTGAGACTTCCCGATGCCCATGCGTGCAAAGAAGGCTGCAGAGCCAGGTGAAGGGAAAACATACTCGCTGTTCGGTAACGATCGGGGCACTGATGCCTACTACAATCGTATCCGTTTGCTTGCTGATGATCTCATACGGCAGCGCAGAGATCTCCACCAGTTCGTGGAAAGCGTCCGCAAGAGCAGCAGAAGCAAGCGTCGGCTGAAGACGTTGGCACTCCGGAAGTCGAACGTATCGGCAGAATCCTCCCTTGTCCACACGCTGAGGGAGCACCTTTCTCAGCATACCGTGAACGTGGCTTCACATCTCGAGGGGCTCTCACTGGCTCAGCGATGTGATCGCGTACTTGCCACAAGCGAAGAGCAATATCATTTTCACATGCTCGAAGTGGAGCTCGTCAATCGCCTGAATGGAGCCGCTTTCCGTTTGTGCGACACCCGCCTCGCATTTCTCCCGCACTGTTTGCATGACATGACTGTTACCTGTCAATCCGCTCCCCGTGGAGAAGATCACGTATGCAGGGGGTGTTCGCAAGAGTGTGTTTTGAATGCAGTCAGCAAGCTTCTTCGCCGGCACGGAGTGACACCGTACATCTGGATGACGGCAAATCTTCAGTCGCTTCTTCGCCGATTGCGCAAAGAGGGCAAGGTGGTAGGAGTGCTTGGCATCGCATGCTTGCCGGAGTTGGTGCGGGGAATGCGGATGTGCATGCGGGGCGATGTTCCGGTCCTCGGTCTTCCCCTTGACGCCAACAGGTGTGCCAGATGGTGGGGACAGTTCTATCCGAACAGCGTGAATGTGCGGGAACTGGAGAATCTTCTCGGTCAGGAGACGAGAGAACATCCTCGGGGAATTGGCCGGTCTCGCCCTGCCCGGACTCTTTGAAGCGGAGTCGTCTGCAGCGTTGTGCGCCTGCTATGGACGATCTGGTCGGTCCTGAGCATTCGACTGCTTCAATCCCCTTCGTCCGATGAATACAGAAGGGGATGCAGTGCGCTCGCCGCAAGATCTCCCGGCGCCAGTCCGGGAAGGAATTCTGCCAAATCGGCCTGCCGGTGTTCATGATTGGGTTTCATCACGCGGGTTCCGTCGGCAAAGTAGATGACCGCCAGCGATTCCCGGCTCGCGCCGCTGGTATTGGCAAGGGTGGAATGCAGGATCTCCCCCGAGTGGAACAACGCATCCCCCGCCTTCATGGGGTAGCTCACGACCGGTATCTTGTGGTCATGGATGATGCGGTCGAACAGCTCGTCGGATTCGTATGAAGGGGTGACTTCGGGGAACTGCCCTGTGTGATGTGATCCGGTTGCGTATCTGAGCGGCGCCATGTCAGGAGGAATATCCACAAGGGCAAGCCACATTTTGATGGTGTGATGCGTTGCCAGCGGCCAGCTGTAGTGATCCTTGTGCCAAGGAGCCGGGAGCCCTCCCGGCTCTTTCACGAGCGCCTCGTCATGATAGAGCCGCACCCCCCTGACACCCATCAACCCGGCAGCGATCCGGGCAAACCGTTTCGCATGAACGAACTCCTTGATCTCTTCGTTCTTCCGCCAAACATTTGCCACGTACTCGAAAAGCGGCTTTGCCTCATCCGGCGCCACCTGCACATCGCGAGTTCTCGCATGCTCGGCAACGAGGCCTGCAATCAGCGGGCGATAGTATTCAATTTCTTCCGGCCTGACTATTCCCCGAAGACAAATGTGCCCGTGCCGTCGATACTCCGCACATTGGTCCGCATTGACCGTATACGATCGTGCAACCTCAGAGGTCATCGATTCCATGGGTCGTCCTCCAGTATGGAGACCATTCAACATCATTCACAGCACTCGCTTTCGCTCTGCTCATCGCTGCCATGCAGGAGGGGAGCTCGAGGGAGGACTCGGTGGGTCGTCGGGTAGGACGTTATGTCAGAAACACCTGGCGGCGCATCGATTACTTGACAGGCTCAGTGTCGCCTTGCGGCGATTCCTCTATCGAGTCAAAGCGCGCTGTGTGTAATTAAAATGTATTCTTCCGCTCAATCAAAGTCAAATGCGCTCAAACAGACGCAGTATTCTTACAGTATCCGGAGAACGGTCACATTCAACTCCCGCATCGGCACAATGACGGTGACTCTCCTTCAGTGTGCGATCAAATCAAGCAGCCGGCGGTTGTGATCATAGATTTCGATCTTCGCCGCCCTCCTCATGGCGAAGGCATGCGTGGCGCATGAAAAACAGGGGTCGTACGCACCGATCGCCATCGAACCTGCCATACGTGCGAACTTCCTGAACGAATCCCGGAACAGCGAGCGTGTTCATCTCCGGACCTCACGGAAAAGGGAACCCGTTGAATATGCATAACGACGACTGCACACCCAGTCCCGCGGCTATTACTCCCCGTCTAAACGACGTGCCGGGCATCCGTTTACGACAGGTCCACAACCACCGCCCCGGAAACCGTGCATTCGGAACAAGCACGAGTACTCAAAAGACCGGAATGTTACTCACCCATGCTTTTGAGAGCAGCGGGTGCCGCGAAAAGACGCATGAGTTGTGCCCCGGCGAAATTCTCTCTTCGCGGCTTTGTTGCCTCAATCAAGGTTCTCCTCCAATTCCGGTGGGAAAACGTGGACAGAGGGGGTGAACCAGCCGTAATTCGCAACATTTTCACCGGAAATGGGTATAAGCAAGCAGGCGGCCGCCCCCGTCCTGGTACAGCACCCTACTTCACAACATCCAGTTGCAGGATTCAGCCACTCGACGGAAATGCACTTCCTTTTCCGAAGCCTTCTCGCTGCAGCTCTCGTCGTTTCGACTGCCGCCGGACAGGAGAAATCCATCACCCTCCGCAGGTTTCCTAACGGAATAACCGTCGATGGTTCCATTGAAGCCCAGTGGTCTCTCGCCGACTCGGTCTCGGACTTTGTCCAGCTCCAGCCATTCTACGGAAGGGAACCCTCCCGGCGGACTGTGGCGAAAATACTGACGACGGTTGATGCATTGTACTCCCTGATCGTCTGCCGGGCGCTGATGCCGGAGTCGTTGCTCAGGTAGAGGTATGCGGAGAGCATAACCATGTTTGAATTCAAAGCCGATTTCGAGGACGTGCTCAAACGGTACGAAGCATGGTGGAGTAGTGCTATTGTAGACCGTCCACTCGTGTCGATCGAGTTCCCAAAACCCGAGGCTGAACGCCTCTCACTTCCCCGGAAAGACCACACGAGCATCCGTGACCGGTGGATGGACACTGAATACACCGTGCAAAGCGCGGAAGTCCATCTCCGGAACACCGTTCATTTCGCAGATAGTCTCCCGGTCGTCTGGCCGAACCTCGGGCCGGAGGTCTTTTCGGCCTTCTATGGTTGTGCCATGGAATACGGGGAGGAGACGGCGTGGAGTGTACCCTTTCTTTCCGATTGGTCCGGGGAGTCCCTCAGCGCTCTCCGTCTGGACACAGACAACTTCTATTTTCGCAAGATCATGGAAATGACGGACGCCCTCATTGCGGCGGGTACGGGGAGGTTCATTGTCGGCTATACCGACCTTCACGGGGGCGGAGATGCGATCGCCGCGTTTCGCGATCCACAGCAGCTGCTCATCGACACCATCGAGCACCCTCTGGAAATCAAGCAGCTGTGCGAGAGAATCACAACCGATTTCCTGCGGGTCTATGATCTCTTTCACGAGAAGCTCTCAGCCGCCGGCATGCCCAGCACCACATGGTGCCATGCCACGTGCAAGGGGAAGTTTCATGTCCCGTCCAACGATTTCTCCTGCATGATTTCCGATCGGACATTTGAAGAGCTCTTCATTCCCGGCATCGTCCGCGAATGCCAACACATGGATCGCTGCATCTATCATATTGACGGGCCGCAAGCGCTGCGGTATCTGGACCGGCTGCTCGACATCCCCGAAATCCATGCGATTCAGTGGGTTCCCGGCGCAGGGCAGGACTATTGGGCGGACTGGATCGGCGTCTATCAACACATTCAACAGAGGAAGAAGGCTCTTCAAATTCTCTCCGTGCCCGCGGAGGATCTGCACCACCTCTTCGAAGCACTGCGGCCGGAGGGTGTGTGGATCAGTTCCATCTCGGGCATTGAGAAGGAGCAGGAGGCGAAGGACGCGCTCAAGATGATTGCCGCCTGGACGCGACGACGATAGGCCCTCCCGGCGGGTTCACTCTCCCCGACGCCCGCCGTGTGGCCCACGTGGAAAAAACGGCGAGCGTCTGCTGTTGCTTCTGAAAGGGCATTGGCATGACGGCATACCGGGTTTTCCCGCGCCGGTCACTGAACTCCCTGAACCAGCTGTCGCCTGAGTAGAATCCCCGGTTCACCCACTCATCAAACTTCGTCCGGTTGGCCCACCGTTGATCGGCATCAAGATAGAAATGGACGTCCAGACAGTCGATAGCGCGCCGGCGTCAGAATCTCGTCGTCCGGCCGGATGGTTCCGGCAGCGGGGAACACCTTCACATACCGGATTTTGACAAACCCCTGACAATAGTGTGACCCTTTTCGCTCTCCGCGCTGCTATCTTCCACTGTGCACTGGGGCTCGTCACCACCATCACAAGGAGAATAGGCCATGAAGACACGCACAGTGGTTGTGATCGCGGGACTTCTGTACTGCTTGCTCCCGCAGTTGTCGTCATCGCAGCAGGAAGGTAACCCGCAGTCAGTAACATATCCGGATGAGATTGTATTCTCGAAAAAGAGCCTGGGAGGGCCGCGTCTCGGTTTTACGGTCATCCCCGGCAACTCGGAACTGGGACGGCGGCTGGAGGAGGAAGGCTTGAGCCGGATCATCAGCCAATTTGGCTGGCACTTTGAACACCGGGTGATTGCCAGCGGAAACGGTCCGGCCTTCGTCGTCGAGTTTGTTCCCCTCATCGGAGGTGTGGAGTATGGCAAACCGATCTTGAGCCTCTCCCTCATGTTCGGCATCCGGATGCCAAGCGGGTACGAATTCGGCGTGGGGCCGAATGTTATCGTAAGCAAGAGCGCCAAATCCGGACTGATCATCGCGGTCGGAAAAACATTCGATGTGCAGGGCGTCAGCATCCCCATCAATCTGGCCTATGCCACAAGCCCCGCGGGTGTACGGATCGCGTTCATCGTCGGATATGCAATCTGAATTGCAGCACATCGGATGGGGTGTCGCCGTGAAAACGCCAGCATCGTTCCGTGTCGCCCAGATCGCTCTGATGACATTGGGTGCTCTGTGCTCCGGCTGCAGTCTTCTCGGCCTGGCTGTGGATGCGTCGCGGCAGCCGGATACCCTGGCCGTGGATCCTGGAGAGAAGGCGCTTGAGGGGAAGATTGTTTTTGTCACATTGCAGGATGGCGACAGCTTTGCCGGGGAGTGCCGAAGGTTGGGGGACCTCCCCGGTGACCTCTACCGATTGAGGTTCGCGCGATGGCACGCGACCCCGGGAAAAAGGATATTCCCTCTTTCGCTTGACGACACGCTACATATCGCATGGGAGCAGGGACAGATCGCAGTTGGGGTTTTGGAAGG
>Ga0209253_10001004_pt1 | contig 24758 bp, 23 predicted proteins | sample FrelakmetBRP12BR_FD_187145 | JGI IMG/M metagenome (GOLD analysis project Ga0209253, IMG submission 187145) | Freshwater lake sediment microbial communities from the University of Notre Dame, USA, for methane emissions studies - BRP12 BR (SPAdes)... | ecosystem: Environmental > Aquatic >...
CAACGATGAAAGTTTTGGCAGTTGAGACGGCCACTTCGTGGCAGAGCGTGGCGATCCTCGATGGGGCGCATGTGCTCGCCCGGCACGACCAGGATGCGGCCGGATCGCATGCCAAGCTGTTGTTGCCGATGATCGATCGGTTGTTTCGTGAGACGGGTCTGACGATCAAACAGCTTGATGGTCTGGTGGTGTCGATCGGTCCCGGGTCATTCACGGGACTGCGCGTCGGGTTGGCCACGCTTCTCGGATTCAGGACAATCAGTCAACTTCCCTTGGCGGTGGTGCCGACTCTAGAAGGGATGGCCTGGAATCTGAGAGGAACCTCGGATCTACTCTGTCCCATTCTCAATAGCCGGCGCGGGGAACTCTACTGGGCGCTGTTTCGCTGGACCGGTGGTGATCGGCTGGAGCGAGTCGTATCGGAACAGGTGGGCACTCCCGTTATGCTAGGGAACAGTCTCACAGAATCAGTCCTCGTATTCGGCGAAGGCTGGACGGTCGAGGCATCGGCCATCCGTGCGTCGTTTCCCTCTACCGTCACGATGACTGAGGCCTCAGACGTTGCCATGAAACCATCGGCTGTCTCTATCGGGCTGGCGGGGATTGAGCGGCTTCGGCGAGGTGAGTATGCCGAAACCGGCATTAGTCCACTGTATGTGCAACGTACTGCTGCAGAATTGAAGTACGAAGAGTCCGGCGGTATATCTCCTGTAGTCCTGCGTCAGGAGCGGATCGCAAGAAAAGTGAAGGTACGGCTGGGTGCTCAAAAGAGCCGTCCTAGCCGTTCGTGAAACGTAAAACGTGAAAGGTAAAAGGTTTCGAATGAAGAGCATTCGGCAATCCTACATTTTACGTCTCACGTTTCACGGTTCTGAGAGCGACTTTTTCAGCATCCTGTAAGAGGGGGGACTAGCGGTGGCCGAATGGGTGATCGAGCCGGCGACCGTCGAGGCGCTGCCGGATATTCTGAAGATCGAAGAAGCTTGCTTCTCGGCCCCCTGGACGCGCAGAATGCTGGAGGCGGAACTGAGCGGTAATCCCTTTGCAAATTTTCTGGTGGCAAAGCGGATACTGCCTGGCGAAGTTGGTTCTGTCTCGATTATCGGGTACCTCTGTTTCTGGGTTGTCTTCGAGGAAGTACGGCTGATGAACCTGGCGGTCATCGAGTCGATGCAGCACAAGGGTATCGCCAGGGCCTTGGTCACACAGGCTCTGGAGGTGGGGCTGGCACAGGCAGCGATGCGCGCCGTGCTTGAGGTGCGGGCTTCGAACCATGCCGCTCATGCACTCTATCGAAGGCTTGGGTTTCGCGACGTGACGACCCGACCGATGTACTATACCAACCCCATTGAAGATGCGTTGTTGATGGAACTGGACCCGATTGTGTCGGGGGCGGCTCCATTGACGTGCGAAGTCAGTCACGAGGGAGGACGTATCAGACCGCTGCAATAATCTCATAGCCAGGAGGTGCGACATGCTGACAGACAGTATGGTTGCGATGATTACGGAACAACTGCGACAATCCAGTCACGAATTCCGTGTACTGGAAGAAGCTCATCACCGGCTGGACGTGGAATTGCTCCAATTGCAGAAACGCCACGTCCTGACTCCGGCCGAAGAGTTGGCCATGAAGGATTTGCACAAAGAGAAGCTGGTGAAGAAAGACAAGATGGCCCAGATGATTCGTGTCCGGCGAGACCACGAGCTGCAGGCCGCTCCACAGTGAGAGGCCTCGTCATGGGGCTGGTGTCCACCAGTAACCGGGACCAGAGTCATGGCACAGATTCTCAATCCCCTTGCCGCACATATCCAGACCGTCAAGAAGCGTCTGATCATCATCGGGGCCACGATCCTGGTGGCCCTGATGGTGTCTTTCACCTTTGCCGGCGAAATGGTCGCATGGTTGAATCGTCCGTTTCCCAACCAGCTAGTGTTCTATGGACCGACGGAAGCGTTGTTCGCCTCGATCAAAGTGTCCTTTCTTGCGGCGATCCTGGCGAGTCTGCCGGTCATCTTCTATCAGTGTTGGAAGTTTATTGAACCAGCGCTGCTTCCCAAGGAGCAACGTTGGGGTATTCCGCTGTTTGCATTGGCGGGGGCGCTCTTCGCCTTCGGTTTGACCTTTTGCAATCTCGTGATTCTCCCGCTGGTCATCAATTTCTTCGTCAGCTTCGGGATGGATCATGACATCACTCCGGAATTGAGCGTCGGCACCTACATCGATTTCAACGTCAAATTTCTCCTGATATTCGGCTGCGCGTTCGAATTGCCGCTGGTACTCACTATCCTGGCGAGGATTGGTGTAGTTTCGGCCCAGCAGTTATCGAAGTATCGGAAACACGCGATTGTGGCTTCGTTGATTTTGTCAGCCGTCGTCACGCCGGATGCAACCCTCTTTACTATGCTCTTGATGGCGGTACCGTTGATGGTGTTGTATGAGATTGGAATTCTTGGCGCACGTATCTTTGGACGGGCAGGCCCGACTAAAATCAACTTGCCGCTTGATCCGGATTTGCCGATAGGGCCTGCCGGGCAGCGGATCCGGTAGAAGCTGGTGAAGGGATAAAGGGGTAAAGGCGATACGGGGTAAGAGGCAAAGGGGATAGCGGGGTAAGGGGGTAGCAGATAGATGACGGCACTGGCTCGGATGATAGTAATAGTCCTTGGACTAAGCCTATGGAGTGCAGGCGGGATGTTAGGGGCTGCTACTCAGGCACCCTCGCCTGTTCCCTCATCGCCGCAGCAAGCTCAAGGCCATGGGGACCAGCCTCAATACGGCTCCTTCGGTCAGCAGGCCGCGAGCATTCAGGCGCTCACCTCTGTCGGGAGCGATCTGCTCTATGCAGGCTCCTTTGGTCTCGGTCTGTTTCGCAGTGAGGATCGCGGCATCAACTGGGCAAAGTCTGGCCAGGGTGTGACCGATCCGTTTATTCTGACTCTAACCACGGGGAAAGACGGCGCGATCTATGCCGGAACTTTCCGTGGCGGGGTTTTTCGTTCTCGCGATCAAGGGAAGAGCTGGCAGGCGATCAATAATGGGCTGAAGCGACTGGAAATCAAAGCTCTCCTTGCCGTGAGTGATGGGGTATACGCGGGCACGAGCGACGGGGTCTATCGACTGGCTGCTGAACGCTGGTCGGTCGTTACCACCGGGTTGGACGACATACTCGTCCATGCATTGGCTCTCTCATCCGACGGGACGCTATTCGCCGGCACTTCAGGGAAAGGGATCCTGCGATTTAAGGCTCAATCGACCGGGTGGGTGCGTCAGCAGCATGGGCTCAAAGATCATGAAGGCATGACGGAAAGCTTTATTCGTGTGTTGACGATTGATCCGGAGGGTGGCATCTATGCCGGCACGTTTGATGGAGGTGTTTTTTCCAGCGCCGATGGAGGAACAACATGGCGGCCCATCAGCCGGGCGCTCCCGAATGATTCGATTCGCGGGATTCTGTTCAATAGTCGGGGGCTTTTTGTGGCGACAGGGCACGGCATTTTCAAAACGACCGACAAAGGAAGACAATGGCTACCGCTCAACAATGGGTTGACGAGCATGGCTATCCAAGTCTTGATCGAGTCCGGCGCCGGAGTGCTCTATGCCGGCACGAGCGACGGGGCATTCCGAAGCGACGACGACGGGCGGACGTGGAATCCTATCAATCATGGTCTTGAAGGAGGGCAGGCTCCGGCGCCCTTCAATTTTCGCTAACTAAGAAAGGATAGAGACGATGTCAGAGCCGACAGAAAAGACACGAGCCACCATTTCCGTCAGCAACAAGGGAAGCCATCTGGGCGAGATCGTCCTGAGTTTTTTTCATGATGTGGCGCCGGGGCATGTAAAGAACTTTACAAAGTTGGCCCAGGAAGGTTTCTATAACGGCACAACATTTCATCGGGTCATTCCCGGCTTCATGATCCAGGGTGGCGACCCCAACAGCAAGAATTCTGACCGTGCCTCGCACGGCATGGGGGGGCCTGGACACAAGGTTAAAGCCGAGTTCAACAGCAAGCCGCACAAGCGCGGGGTGGTCTCCATGGCGCGTTCGAATGACCCGGACAGCGCCGGCTCGCAGTTTTTTATCTGCGTTGCGGACGCAAATTTTCTCGATTGGCAGTACACGGCGTTTGGTGAAGTAGTCAGCGGAATGGACGTGGCGGACAAGGTGGTCGGCATGAAGCGTGATGGCCGGGACAACCCCCTCGAACGAATCGAGATGACAGTCACGATCACGGATTAGCGGGAGACGTGAAAAGAAAACGTAAAAGACAATAGATGAGGGGAAAGAGAGCCATTATCCAGATCGTCGTTTCACGTTTCACGTTTCACGTTTCACGAGGCGCAGTCTTGTGCGCGCTACTCGCAGGCTGCGCCATTCCCATCGTGCCCTATCGTGCGGTCTATGAAGATCCGGTGAACTATGTTCGACTGGAAGTCGATGATGCCGTTCTGCCGGAGTGGCCTCCCAGTGCACATGCGCATCCGAAGACGATGGGTGTCGAGGAGGTTGCTCGCATCCTCGGAGGTATCTCGGTTAAAGAACATCGGATCTGGTTACAGAAATGGCTGCAGGGCGAGGCGCCGCTGATGCCGGCGTTTCGTCAGGAGGAACTGGCCCTCTTGTCTCAGCAGATCGCAGAGGCCTTAGCCGCAGCTAAGCCGGAAGAATGCGTGACGTTTTACCTGAGTCAACCGCAAACGTCTGTCAAGCGAGTCATTACCACGGGCGGATTATATGTCCACGGCACCGAGTTGCATTTCATTTTGGGGAATTGGCAGATCGTCTATGGCATTCCGACCTATGGGATGATCTACGATCGACGCTATCCCATGCGACCGACGGCCGCCAAAGGATTCGACTTATTCTTCGAGCCAGAGGTAGCGACCATCACACCACGGCACAGCTTCTGGGATACGTTGTTGGCCAACACGGATGACGAGCTCGTGATCGATCTGACGAAAACCATCTCTAGCCCTCTTGCGTCTCAATCAGGAGCCGTGAAACGTTAGACGTGAAACGTGAAACGGGGGTCAGCCGCAGCAATCGAAGTAGGCTGAGGTTGAGGTCAAGGTTGAGCGAAGATCCCACTTTCTTTATCTCAACCTTAGCCTGAACCTCAACCTCAACCTTCTTCGTGTTGGAGACTTCCTCAGCTTCCTGCCAGTTCCGCTTGATGTACCAGTCGCTCGTGTGCGAACGTTGTCCGTATCCTGCTGAATGTTGAACGGAAGCGTCCTGGGAATTGCCTTTCAAGACACTAACTTCGTAGATTTCATGCAGGTGATTCGGTAAGATGCGTCACCGGCAGAAATGATGCAGTTACCCACCAAGGATGATCGATCTAGGGAGGAGGAGTGGTTCGAACTCGTGTTGCTGTTGCCCTGATTATCATTCTGCTGATCGGCGGTGGCGGTGTCTTTGCGTTCTTGTCCTACCTGACTGACGACGAGTACATCAAAGATTTTTTCCTCCAGCAGCTGGAGCAGAGTATCGGGCGTAAAATCGACGTCCATCGCATCAAGCTGGTCCTTAGCGACTTTCCGAGCCTTCGATTGGAATTAACGCAGGTCACGATTCACGATCGGAATTCCGATGACGTCTTGTTATCGGCTAAGAAGCTAGATTTGGTCTTGCGGTTTCTCCCGCTGTTGCGCAAGCAGGTGGTGGGAAAACGGTTGCTTATCGAAGAACCGACATTAACGCTTCGGCGCGATCGCAGCGGGCACTGGAACCTCCTCGATCAGGTTGTCCAGGGGGGAGCGGCCGATCAGGATGCTGTGCAGACGCTCAGCCGGATTTTCCGTATCCGAGAGGCGACGCTCGTGAAGGGGAAGTTACTCATCATCGACGACGCCCGTCCAGACGGGACGCGATCGATGACACTGGAGTCGGTGGAGGCGTCGCTGGTCATCAGAGCGGAGCGGGGACAGGCCGATTTACACGTTTCTTCCGGTTATGCGGACGGCAAGAGCCTGTCCGGCTTCTCTTTAGGAGGGACGATCAGCATCGCCCAACGGCAGACGATAGCGCTCAGTGATTCCTCTGCTCGGCAAACCACACTCCAATTCGAAGGCACCGTCGAAGCAGCCAATCTGAAGCTTCGAGAGATGGTGGATTTCTTCGGGCCGCGTCCAGCTCCGCAGCACTTGCAAGGCGCCGTCAATATGAACAGTCATGTTCAGGTTGTGCCCGGTGTCGCAGGCTATGATGTGGTCTTGTCCGGTTTATCCGTGAACCTCGAACAACTGAAGCTCACAGGCCAAGCGAGCCTCTCCGGTCTGCTGACGCCACAGCCCACATTTGCGTTGACCGTTGCGTCGACTCCGATCCAGTTGAGCCGGTTGCTTGAGACCGTACCGGCTGAGTGGGCGCATCCGCAGGTGCCGCTGATGATCAAGGATCGGGAGGTCGACGGGATAGTGGAAATCGTCTCTGCGACCGTCACGGGATCGTGGGTGGAGGGGACGCAGCTGTCGTTGACAGGGGAATTTCGTGTGAATCATGGGCAAGGCCTGATCGGAGACAATCGTGTCCCTGCCAAGGATTTGACGGCAGTGGTATTGGTCGAAGCTGGCCGGGTCAAGGTGTCGAATCTGAACGGACTCTATGGCACGATTCATATGAATGAGAGCAAGGCGCTCGTCTCCTTTTTGGAGGCGGGGCCCTGGCTCGAGTGGGATATTATCGGGACGATGAACGCCGCAGACCTGTTGCAGCATCTCGGGAAGACCGTCAAGTCGGAACAGCTGTCGCGTCTGTTGGCCGCCTCGCGTGACGTCGAAGGTGTAGCCGCTCTCACGTTTCGTATGGTCGGCCCGCTCGATATGGCGGGTGGCGTCACTTTTGCCGGGGGAGAGATTACCGTTCAGCAGCTCAGTCTGACCAATCCAGTGTTGCCCGAGCGGCTGACGGCACTGCAGGGCCGGTTTGTGTTGTCGGAAGGCGGGACCATGTTCGATCAGGTGACGGGACACTTGGGCGATCTGAATGTACAGATCAGTGGGGGCATCACGGGGGGCAGTGGCAGCGAGTTTCAGGATTTCTTGATTCGGGTCAATGGCGAGGCGGACGATATGGCTAAGTTATTGCCTTCGAACGCTATCCCAGCCGGGATGATCGATGGCTTGGTCAATGGCGCGGTGGTGTTGACCGGGCCGACGGTGTCGCCGCACATACGGGGTGAGGTCGTCCTGACCGAATCGAAAGTAACGCTTCCCGATCTGGTTGAAAAACCGATCGGAGCCCAAGCGACCTTGGAGTTCGAAGGTATGATTCCACCGGCCTCCGGCGTGTTACTCGATCGGATTGAGTTGAGCGTGCCTCCGATTCGACTTCCGATCAAAGGCAAGATTCAGTTGGGTGAAGGGTTCTCCATCGATGCGGCGCTTTCAACCGGGACATTGTCATTGTCCCGCGTGCCGGAATGGATTGCGAAGGGAGGGTTTGAGGCTGGGAATGTTGAATTGTCGCTCGACATGAAGGGGAAGGGTTTCGATTGGAAAACCTGGAAGACCACTGGGTGGCTCGCATTGACCAACGGCCTGATGAACGTTAAGGGGACCGAGGGACCTGTCCAGGATTTGTACCTGCGGGTTCGGTTCGTGAAGAATGGCGCAGAGATCAAGCGGTTGTCGCTTCGCTTGCACGACAGTGACGTTGCGCTGGAAGGGTCGATCCGCAACTGGGTGGGAAAACCCACGATTACTGCCAAGATCGAGTCCAATCAGATGGATCTCGATCTTCTTATTCCGAAAGGCCCACGGTCTCCGATCCGAGATTTTCTGGAAATTCTTGCAGCCACCAGCAAGGTCCAGGCAACCGTGTCGATAGCACGTGGCCATTACCAGCATCTCAAGTTTGGGAGTCTCTCCGCCCGGATCACCATTCAAGACGGCGTGCTCGATCTGGATCGTCTATCCGGCCAATCATCCGACGGAGACGTCGCCGGGCGTATCGTGGTGCAACTGCCGCGTAAGCAGCCGGCCGATGCTGAGCTTTCGGTTCGGGCAAAGGGCTTGTTGGTGGAAGATGTGTTGAAACTATTTGGCCCGAAAGCCGGCGTGATCACAGGTGAAGCTCGAGTGACGGGGACAATTCGCGGACATGGGAAGAATCCGCATGGGCTGTCTCCTACATTGGATGGCAAGGTGGACGTCCTGCTTGAAAACGGTCGCATCTTCAAATCCGAGGAACGGGCGGTCTGGAAAATCATCAGCATTTTGAATCTCCCGGCCGTGCTCCAAGGAAAAGTGGATTTGGAGAAAGACGGATTGCCCTATAACAAGATTTCGGCGAAAGTTCTCGTGCGAAACGGGCTCTTCGAGACCGAGAATCTGATCATCGATAGCCCGATCGTCAAGATTACCGCTGCCGGCAACTATGATCTGCCGACGGATCAACTCGACATGGTCTGGGCCGTCAGCCCGTTCGGATCCTATTCGCAATTCCTGAAAACGATACCGCTCTTCGGGCGGCTCTTTGCCGGTGATCGCAAAGGCATTGCCACTGCGCTGTTTTCCGTCAAAGGGTCAATCGAGGATCCGGAGGTCACGTACCTGCCCATGAAGTCGTTTGCCACCGGTGTGACGGGTTTGGCGCAACTGGCCTTTGACATTTTGAAGAACACGCTCATGTTGCCGATCGATCTTATGACGCCTGATGAGGAGAAGGCTGATGACAAGAGCACCCTACCAACGCCAGAGCCTGTTCCATCCGCGCCTTGACCGACTATCCCCCCCGTGCTAGATTCCGGCCAACATTTAGTATGGCCTCATCCATTTCGCACTCTCAACGCGCCACGGTCTTTATCGCTGCCAGCGAGACGGACGCCAATCTCTATTACGCGACGAAGTTTATTGCGCCGGACCCCTTTATCTATTTGGAAATTAAAGGGGAGCGAATTCTGGTGATGAGCGATCTCGAAATGGATCGGGCAAAGAGCCAATCGTCCGTCGATCGGGTGCTTTCGTATTCGGAGGTGGAAGGGCGAGCCAAGACACAAGGTATCGCCGAGCCCGGCACGGTCGAGGTGGTCCATATTCTCTTGCGAGAAGCCGGCATCACGCAGATCCTGGTCCCGGCAAACTTTCCTTTCGGCCATGCCCTCAAATTCCAGTCTTTGGGGTATCAGCTCTTTCCGAAGCGGGATCCATTTTACGAGCAGCGTGTGGTGAAGACTGCCGAAGAAGTTTGCTATATCGAAGCCGCCCAACGTGCGACCGAGCAGGCGGTCGCGGCGGCTCACGGTTTGCTGCGTCAGGCTTCAATCGATAAGGATCAGCTCTGGTTCGAGGGGATACCCCTGACGTCGGAGCGGGTGAAGAAATTGATCAATGTGACATTGATGGAACGCGACTGCGTGGCCCAGCATACCATCGTTGCCGGAGGAGAGCAGGCCTGTGATCCGCACAACGAAGGCAGCGGGCCATTGCCGGCTCATCGCAGCATTATCTTCGATGTGTTTCCTCGTTCGGCCACCAACCGGTATTTCGCCGATATGTCCAGAACCGTGGTGCGAGGGATCCCGAGTCCCGAACTGAAGCGGCTGTATCAGACAGTGCTCGATGCGCAGGAAGAGGCCATTACGAAGGTCAAAGATGGAGCGGACGGAAAGAGGATTCATCAACGGATCTTGGCAAGATTTGAGAAAGCCGGTTACCAGACAGGTTTGGTGAATGGGCGTATGCAGGGCTACTTCCACGGCACCGGCCACGGGGTCGGACTCGATATCCATGAAATGCCGCGCATCAGCCGCACCGGGTCTCTGCTCCAAGAAGGCCACGTCGTCACTGTCGAACCGGGCCTCTACTACCCCGGTCTCGGCGCTGTCCGCATCGAAGACATGGTCCTTGTCACGAAAGACGGGTGTCGCAATCTGACGAACTCCCCCAAGATCTTCGAGTTGGGTTGAACATGACATAAGGCGTAAGGGGCAAGAAGTCTCCCCACGTTTCACGCTTCACGTTTTACGTCTTCTATGCGTCTCACTTTCACGATTCAACGGTTCAATCCTGAAGTCGATTCCACGCCTCATCCTCAAGAGATTCGGCTCGATGTCGGACGTGGGATGACGGTGCTCGATGCGTTGATTCGCATCAAGCAGGAGTGCGACGGGAGTCTGGCGCTCCGTTACTCCTGCCGCTCTGCCATTTGCGGTTCCTGCGCGATGACGATCAACGGCAGCGAGAAACTCGCCTGCCGCACCTCCCTCCGCAAAGAACTTGAACGGCATGGGCACATCGTGGTCGCGCCGCTCCGCAACTTGCCGGTGATCAAGGATCTGGTCGTGGATATGGCGTCGTTTTGGAAGAAGATTCGCGACGTACATCCATGGCTGGTGTCAGGGGCTCGGCGTGCAGATGAGGACGCGCCTGTTCAGACGCAGATGCAAGGCCGTGCCAATCCGCAGTTTCACAATGTCGATGCCTGCATCATGTGCGGCGCATGCGTTGCAGCTTGTACTGTGCATGAAGTATCAAAGGGGTTTGCCGGCCCGGCAGCCTTGGCGAAGGCCGATCGCTTCCTCTCCGACCCGCGCGAAGTTCCTTCAGCGACAAGGGCTAGACTTTCGGCGCTCCAAGACGAACATGGGATCTGGGACTGTACACGCTGTAATTTCTGTGTGGAGGTCTGCCCGAAAGATGTCAAACCCATGGAGGCGATCATCCGGTTGCGGCGGGCCTCACTTGAACGGGGCATGACGACGACCGGCGGCGCGCGCCACGTTCTTGGCTTTACCGATCTGGTCGAGCAGCAGGGACGTTTGAACGAAGCGATCATGCCGTTGAAAGTGGTTGGGTTCGCCCCGCGAGGGCTGCTGCATATCCTGCCTCTGGGCATCAAGATGTTACTCAAAGGGAAAGTCCCTAATCCCTTCGGACATTCGTTTCCCGGGCTCAGCCTGCTCCAGGCCTTCATCGAGCGAGTGCGACGTGCCACGCCGCCGGTCTGATATCTATGGCATGGACCTTTCGCTTTCTTGAAAAGATTGCCCTGGCCGATATCGGCTTCGAGGCCGAGGGGGAGTCGGTTGAGGAAGTCTTTCGCGGCGCTACACAGGCCGTTCTAGAAACGATGGCAACTCCTTCCACGGTATCCGGCGGGTGGGAACGTGCGATTGAACGAAGCGATCTCGATCCATCGGCGCTGTTGTTCGATTGGTTGTCGGAGGTGGTCTATTGGAAGGACGCAGCTGGGGTGGTCTATCGGGAGGCGCCGCTCACACTGACACGGGAAGGGGACGTCTGGCTGTTGCGCGCGCATCTGATCGGCGCGCCGGTGAATCAGCAGACTCAAGAACTCCATGCCGATGTAAAAGGAGTCACAAAACATCTCTACGAACTTAAGCAGACAGGCGGACGCTGGAAGGTACGCGTGGTGCTTGATGTCTGATCCCTGCGAGACATGCGAGACGAGCGAGGCAAGCGCGACGTGTTCGAGACAGTCGTCTTTCATACACTTCTCGCTCATCGCGCCTTTCTCGCTTGCAGGCCGCTTCATAATATGAACCTCAACACCGACATGACGGTCAATCGGATTACGGACGAGATCTGGGAAATTCCCATCTCTGAAAAGCCTGGCATGCTGGTGCCGGCCAGGATTTATGCAACCAAGGGAATTCTTCAGGCCATGGACTCCGGGGTCTTCGATCAGGTGACGAATGTCGCCTGCTTGCCCGGCATTCGTCGGTATGCGCTCTGTATGCCGGACGGGCATTGGGGCTATGGATTTCCGATCGGAGGTGTCGCGGCCTTCGATGTGCAGGACGGGGTCATTTCTCCAGGCGGTGTGGGATATGACATCAACTGTGGCATGCGGTTGATTCGGACGGACTTAACTCTGGCAGATGTGCAGCCTCACTTGGAGCGGCTTATGACCGAACTCTTTCGGAAGGTTCCGGCCGGTGTCGGGGCGAGTGGATTTGTTCGGCTCTCAGGGGAGGAGTTTGGCCGGGTCATGACGCATGGGGCCAAGTGGTGTGTGGAACGGGGTTACGGGTGGCATCGGGATCTTGTCCGCATGGAAGAAGGTGGCTGCATCGAAGGGACCGATCCGTCGAGCGTCACCGACCACGCGATTAAACGAGGTATCAATCAACTGGGGACCTTGGGATCTGGCAATCACTATCTCGAAGTCCAGGTGGTCTCGAACGAACGGATATTCGATCCGGTCACGGCAGCGGCGTTCGGTATTACCGGTAACGAGCAGATCGTTGTCATGGTGCATTGTGGCTCACGCGGATTCGGCCATCAGGTGGCGAGCGACTATCTGAAAGTATTTGAAAAGTCCATGCGCCGCTACGGCATCACAGTGCAGGATCAGCAACTGGCCTGCGCACCGTTTCGATCTCCCGAGGGGCAGGAGTATTTTTCGGCCATGAATTGTGCCGCGAACACGGCCTTCGCCAATCGCCAAGTTATCACGCACCAGATTCGCGAGGCCTTTGCAACGGTCTTCGGTCAGTCTGCCGAATCATTGGGGATGGAGTTGGTGTATGACGTGGCGCATAACATCGCCAAGGTTGAACGATATCCGGAAGGGGATCTGGTCGTGCATCGCAAAGGAGCGACCAGGGCATTCGGGCCGGGGAGTCCTGAGTTGCCAGAAATGTTTCGACAGACAGGCCAGCCGGTCATCTGCGGGGGTTCGATGGAGAGCGGGTCATACTTGTTGGTGGGAACTGACCAGGCAGTGCGTGACACGTTTGGATCAACGATGCACGGGGCCGGGCGAACAATGTCGCGCGCGCAAGCGAAAAAAACCATTCGCGGTGCAGAGCTACAAGAACAGATGAAACAGCGCGGCATTCTGGTCAAAGCCGTATCGATGTCGGGCCTTGCGGAAGAGGCAGGCCTGGCCTATAAGAATATATCTGAGGTGGTCGAATCGGTCGATCGTGCAGGAATTACAAAAAAGGTGGCGGAATTGCGCCCGATAGGGAATATAAAGGGGTAGCGGCCTGCTGTTTTGCAAGGTGCGATGATGGAACAACGAAAGAACCTCCGGTTTCCCGTTAAATTTCGCAGTTCGTTTTCTTCCGTCGGCATGGTCGGCGGAGAGGGCCGCGTCGCCGATCTCTCCACCAGGGGTTGTCGCATCGAAAGTTCCATCGATGTTCAGCCAGGAGCCTCTTTGGAGGTCCAGATCATGACGATAGAGGACAAACCCCCGATTCAGATTCAGGCGGCGATTGTCCGGTGGAGCAGAGAGCAGCAATTCGGCCTTGAGTTTGAGGTGATTACTCCGACGGAATGGGCCCACCTTCAGGACACAGTGAAGCAGATCGAACTGGAGCCCTATGAACGGGACAGGCAGGCTGCCGAACTTCGCGAATCTTCTTGAGTCTGCGTAGAACGAATCTCCTCCTCATCAGTGCGTAATTCCTAAAATAGATTGCCAGAAGTGAACGATCTGCTAACGTCATAACGACGTCGGCGGTGTGTGCGGGTGCAGTTCTGGGTACCGCATGGCCGGTCAAACGCGTGCCCGATTATTCAATAGGAAAAGTGCCAACTGTGTTCACGCGTGTCTCCATCTTTATCGTCGCACTGAGTATTCTCTGTGGGACGCTAGTGACATTCCTCCTGGCGCCTGAAGAAGCGCAGGCCATCCCGGCCTTTGCCAGGAAATACAATACCAACTGCATGGATTGCCACACGGCGCCGCCGGTCTTAAACGCGTTCGGCCAGCGATTTCTCGAAAACGGGTATCAACTGCCTGGCACAGAAGACGGCGGCATTACCGGTAAGAAAAAATTGGGCGACCTGAACCTGGACGATGTGAATCAGTATCTCGGCTTTCGCTTGGTGGGCAATGTGACAAGCAGTTGGAACTTTAAGCAACAGAACCCTCCAGGCGCCGATGCCGGGGTGGTCGAAAACAAGACCGAGTTTACGTTCCCTCAAAATTTCGTGTTGTTCGCCGGCGGGACCGTGGCCAAAAACGTTGGATTTTTTGTCGAGTTGGGGCACGAAGTCGATGAGGGTGGTGCCGAGGTGGAGCGAGGCTTCGTGACCTTTAACAACCTTGGGTATCGTAATCTTGCGCATCTGCGAGTCGGAAAGTTCGACCCCAGCGCGTTCTATTCCTATGTCACGGTGCGCCAACAGTTGAATAACATCGGGGACAGCCAGACGAGCTGTTCTGGGACGTACGTTCCATGTTCATATAACCGGGTGGGTCTCGCTCCCAGCGCTTTCGCCACCAAATTTTACGGCCTCTACGACCGATCTGGCAATTATCTGTCCCCCTTCACCTCCTCGCTCTACAATTCGGACGGCGAAACCGGCGTCGATATTCATGGGCGTCCATTCGGAGATTGGTTCCTGTATCAGGTCGGAGTGCTGAATGGGGCTAACGAGCATTTGGGCGATTCGAACAAGGGGAAGGATGTCTATGGCATGATTCGGTTCGATTATGCGAGGTCGAATTATTTCTCCGCCAGTCTGTCGGGGTTTATCTACCAAGGCAACAGCAATGCCAAAGTGCAGACCCAAGAGGACGTGAATTGGAATCGCTATGGGCTGTCGGCGAGAGCGACCTACATGATGGTCGATGTCTACGCGGCATATTCGGTAGATAAGATCAACAACACGCCGACGAGTGTGGCTGGTTTGTTCGACTCGACCGCGACCGGTCTGACGATCGGCGCCGATACCTATGTGACGAGCAAGACGCTGGTGTCCTTGCGGTACGACAACCTGGATGCAGGGGGAATGCTGGATCAGCGAGTATCTTCCTCGTTTATCGGCGTGCAAGCGAAGCATTTTCTCCGTGCCAACGTGGCGATCCTTGCTAGAAGCGATTTCAATCTCAGGCAATCAGAAGACGGAGATACCGCGGCGCGGAATCTCCGCAACGCCTTCTTTTCCGGAATCGATGTGATTTTCTAAGGGGGACGGGCTATGCAAATCCGAACACTTCTCGCTATCGGCGCCGGTCTTGCGATGCTCAGTATTGCTTCATTCGCGAACGCCGTGAAGCCTGAAGATAATCAGGCGACCAGGGAAAAGGGGAAACAGATCTATGAGCAAGCATGTCTCTTCTGTCACGGCGCAGAGGGAAAAGGCGATGGACCGGCCGGCTGGTTCATTGGTCGCTATGAATCGCCACGCCCGCGCGACTTTGCCGGAGGGAGCTACAAGTTCCGCAGCACGCCATCCGGCGAGCTGCCGACGGATCAAGACCTGTTCCGCACGGTGACTCAGGGCATCCCAAGCAATATGCCGCCATTCAGCGGGTTGAGTGAAGAAGAGCGGTGGCAGGTAATTGCCTACGTCAAGACGTTCAATCAGGCGTTCAAAGGCGCAAAGCCCACGGCCCTGGTCTTGCCCAATCCTCCGGGCCCTCCCTCGGATGCTGGAATTGAAAACGGGCGCAAGACCTATATCAAGTATGGATGCCAGAACTGTCACGGGGACAACGGCTACGGAGACGGGAAGGAAGCCCTCGACGGCAACTTGAAGGATACATATGGGTTGATGATTTCTCCCGGCGACTTGACCGAGCGGGCGTCTCTCAAGAACGGGTCTTCTGCTCAGGCTCTTTACCGCAGCATCATGACGGGGTTGGACGGCACGCCCATGCCGTCCTATGCCGACACCATCGGGGGCAATGACAAAGACGTCTGGGATCTTGTGTACTACATTCTCACGTTATCACAAGAAAAACCGTGATGGGTAGGAGGGGCATGGCTGGTCGTTTCGCGATGTCTGTACAGGCTCTTGTTCGCCTGCTATCGGTGGCTGTTCCTGTCGTGATGATCGGATTGGCCTGTTGGTCGCCGCTTCTTGCTACACCGCAGTCGAGTAGCGAATCGACAGGGCCGGTGATAGTTGGACGCGTCTTGTACCGAGGGCCGGTGCCGGCTCCCATTCAGATCGAAGTCAATCGGGATCCGGACGTATGTGGGCGGACCATGTCTATGACCACTCTCTCGGTCGACGCAGCCATCCATGGTCTTCAGAATGCCGTGGTGCATGTGGAGCTGGGTGTCGGTGAGGTGTCTGCCGGAATAATTGCGTCGACTCCCGTCATTGTTCAAAACAAACAATGCCGGTTCCATCCCCATGTCGCGGCAGCACTGATGGGGGCTGAAGTGCAAATTATCAACGACGATCCGGTGATGCACAATACCAATATTATCGTCGACAATAGTACGGCGCTCAATGTGGCGATGGTGGCGGGAGGAAACACGATCAAGAAACGGCTGAAGAAATCAGGCCTGCACTTTGTGAAATGTAACGTGCACAAGTTTATGCAGGCGTACCGGTTGGTGTTTGCCGATCCGTACTTCGACCAGACGACAGAGACCGGTCAGTTCTCAATTGCCGGTGTCTCTCCAGGATTGCACAGGATCACGGTGTGGCATGAGACGTTGGGCGTAATGGAGAAGGATGTGCAGGTTCCGGCGCGGGGTACTGTCATCGTAGATCTGGAATATAAATAAGGTCAGGCCGTTGATGCATAACGACGATCACCTACAATTGCGCAGAACTGTTCCGTCTCCTGCCAGGCGAATGACGCTGGCCATCAGCGCCATTCTTCTTGTTGTGGTGGCTGGGTACGGAGGTCTCTTCATTCACAACCAGCAAAAGCAGGTTCGCCTGCAGGCCGAGGAACAGGGTCGTGTATTGGCTCGCGGGTATGCCGCCCTCGGTGCGTCGGCTCTGTTCGATAATCTCTTCATGTTGCAGAGCGCCTTTATCCAGGTGAAGAACCAGCATGATATCCAGCGTATCATGCTGCTCGATCCCGACCACATGATCGTGGCATCGGATATTACAACGCTGATCGGCACGATCCTCGACGACCAGGCAAGCAGGAATGCAGAACAGGAGAAAAAGGGAGCCGTCTTTTCCGGCTCGGATATCGGTTTAAGTGACGATACCCTTGTGATTTTTGAGCCACTGTATGGGGATCCGCTGTTTCGGACGGGAACCGACAGTGTCGTTGAGGGGAAGCAAGAGCTATTGCCGGCATTCGCTGGCTGGATTCGAATCGAGGTCTCACTGAAGAGGTTGCAGGCTGAGGCCTGGCAGTTGCTTGTGCAACAGGCCTTGACGATGGCATTGCTTGCCGCGGCGACGATTTTCATCGTGAGCAAGACGATTCGGCGTCTTAGTCAGAACATTGAGAGGAGCGAGGCGCAGCTGCAGAAGACGATCGGTACGGCGCTTGACGCAGTCGTGAGGACAGACGCTGTCGGGACGATTACGGGATGGAACCTCCAGGCGGAGACGATATTTGGGTGGTCCGAGCAGGAGGCCCTCGGGCGACCGCTCGATTCCCTCATTATTCCCGCAGGGGGACGTGATGGGTATCGGCGTGAACTCGCACGCTTCCTGGAAGCTCGCGAAACCCAGTTCTTGACTCAGCGTCTTGAACTAACCACCGTCCGGAAGGATGGGGGCAAGTTTCCTGTGGAATGGTCGATGTCGCCGATTTGGCTCAATAACGAGTGTATGTTCAGTAGTTTTATCCGGGACATTACTGAGCGGAAGCAGGCTGAAGATGCGCAATCCAACTATCGGACGCAGCTTGAGCGCGAGGTGTCCATGAGAACGGAAGCGCTCGAGGCGCTCCGAGAGGCAAAGGATCATGCCGAATTGGCAAGTCGGGCCAAAAGCGACTTCTTGGCCCACATGAGCCATGAAATTCGAACACCCATGAACGGTATTCTTGGAATGGCCGAACTCTTGTTGCAGACGGAACTGTCAGGAAAGCAGCAGCACTTTGTCGATGTCGTGTACCGATCAGGGGCCACGTTATTGAAGCTCATCAATGATGTCTTGGATTTTTCAAAGGTAGAGGCCGGGAAGATTGAGTTGGAGCACATTCGATTTGATCTGGTTAAAACGGTCAGAGAGGTGACAGACCTCTTTGTGGAGCAGGCGCAAGGCAAGGGCATCAATCTGACTTGTTCGCTGGTTGAGTCTGTCCCATCTGTTCTCCTGGGAGATCCTGTTCGCTTACAGCAGATTCTTATGAATCTGGTGAATAATGCCGTGAAATTTACCAAGCAAGGGGACATCATGCTCACGGTCACGATGGCGGAAGACTTGGCCTCTCACGCCCTCTTGCGTTTCGAGGTTCAAGATACGGGAATCGGGATCGAACCTGCCCTGCAAGCCAAGATCTTTGAAGCGTTTTCTCAGGCCGATGGATCGACGGCCAGAAAATATGGCGGGACTGGTTTAGGGTTGTCTATCGTTAAACAGTTGGTTCAGCTGATGGAGGGGACGGTTGGTGTCAGAAGTGAGCCTGGGCAGGGGGCGACATTTTGGTGTACCGCACGCTTGGAGAAAGTATCCGGGAATACGCGAGAGGGCAGGAAGAGATTCCCCTTGTGGCGAGACGGTGTCAGGCCTAACGGTGTTTTGGACATCCCTGAGACGAAAGTAGCGGGCGCGCGAGTTTTGCTGGCAGAGGACAATCCGGTCAATCGGGAGGTCGCTGTCTGCATGTTGGAGCAATTGGGCTGCCAGGTTGTCGCGGTCGAAGATGGCCGTGATGCGGTGGCTAAGATGGAGGATGCTCGATTCGACTTGGTCTTGATGGACTGCCAGATGCCGGAGATGGACGGTCTCTCTGCGACCAAGGCGATTCGCGAGGGTGAACAGCGCACCGGTCGGCGCGTGACTATCGTGGCGCTGACGGCGCATGCCATCAATGGCGATCGCGAAGGATGTTTAGCTGCCGGCATGGATGACTATATGACGAAGCCGTTTACGCAGGGCGAACTTGGGAACATGATTCAGAAATGGGTACAGCGCTCCGGTGATGAGGCAGCAGCAACTTCTGATCAATCCATGGCCGTACCGGTTGAACCAATCCTGCCGCCATCTGATTTAACGGAACAGAGAACGAGGCAGGCGCCAGATCGCGCCCTGCTGGACGCGCCGCTGGCTGATCAGGTGCTCGACCAGTTACGCGCTCTCAGGCGCCCTGGGCGACTGGACCCGGTCTCAAAAATCCTCACGAGTTTTCTGGAAAGCTCGGCCACGTATGTGAGCGCCATTCACCAGGCGGTGGTTCACCAGGATGCAAAGGCGCTCTTTTATGCGGCGCATGCCTTGAAATCGTCGAGCGCTATGATCGGGGCCATGGAGCTATCGAGAGTTCTGAAAGATTTCGAGCTACTGGGCCGTCAGGGTGACGTGGCAGGGAGCCATGAGCGGATGGCGGAGTTAGACTCAGTTTATGAAGCGGTGAGGCAGGCCGTGCTGAATGAATTAGGCAAAAAAACTGCTTAGCCCGCATTATTCATGAACACTTCTGCTGCAATCGCCGATCCGCTGCTACGACGAGCCTGCGGTCGGCGGGCTCGCCCCTCGAACCCTCGACGTACTGCACGAGTACGCCTCGGATTCTCTGGGCTCCGCGCGCCGCTCTCGCGACGCGGCTCAGCGATTTCGCGACGAACCGTCATGAATAGTGCGGGCTAGCAATCATGGAAACATTCCAGGAACGAACATGCCCGCTCGTGTTGGTGGTGGACGACGAACCGCAAATGCGAACGCTCGTCCGCGAGATGCTTGAGCAATCGGGCCACGACGTGTGTGAGGCAGAGAACGGCCGGCAAGCCCTTGAGCGATTCGCCGAACGCCGGCCCGACATCGTGCTGATGGATATTATCATGCCGGGGATGGACGGGTTCACCGCCTGTTCGCGCTTGCGCGGGCTGATGGGCGGAAGCCGGGTGCCGATCTTGGTTATGACAGGACTGGACGATATCGAATCCATTGCCAAGGCCTACGAACTGGGCGCGACGGATTTCATCACGAAACCTTTCAATCTGATGATCTTGAGTCATCGCGTGCGGTATATGCTGCGCGGCAGCTTCACCATGGATGCTCTGCTCAAGAGTGAAGTTCGGCTTGGGTTAGCGCAGCGGATCGCCAAAATCGGCACCTGGGAATGGCGTCCGGACACGAATCAGTTTACCGCGTCGGCTGAATTTTGCCGTCTGATGGGCATTCGATCACAGGACTTTGCTGGAACCTTCGACGCCTATATCCGGCAGGTGCATGCAGAAGATCGAAACCGTGTGGAGCAGGCGCTGAAGGGCATTTTGACGAAGCGAGTCCCGTGCGATATCGACCATCGTCTTATCTTGCCGAACGGAGCGGATTTTACGGTCAATCTCCAGGCAGAAGCGGTGTTCGACGACCAAATGAAGGCGCTCTCGATTGTCGGGACGGCGCAAGACATCACCGATAGAAAACAATCTGAACGAGAGATTCATCGCTTGGCCTATTTCGACAGTTTGACGGGGTTGCCGAACCGTGTCTTATTCAAAGATCGTGTCGAGCAGGCCCTCTTGCATGCCCGCCGCTATCGCACCACACTGGCGATGCTTTTTCTGGACTTGGATCGTTTTAAGGTCATTAACGATACCTTGGGTCACAATATCGGTGATCTACTGCTGAAAAGCGTGGCAGACCGTCTGGCCGAATCTGTGCGGCACAGCGACTCTGTCAGCCGGTCGGTAGACAAGGAAGAGAACCATTCGCTCGCAAGATTGGGCGGTGATGAGTTTACCGTGCTCCTCACAAATCTGTGCGATGCCCAAGACGCCGGAAAGGTCGCGCGCCGCATTGTCGAAGCGTTGGTGAAGCCTTTTTCGATTGAAGGGCGGGAAATCTTCGTGACCGTCAGTATAGGGATTGCCATCTTTCCGGCTGACGGCGACTCGGTCGATGCGTTACTCAAAAATTCCGACTGTGCGATGTATCATGCCAAGGAAGAAGGTCGGAATAACTTTCAGTTCTATTCCAGTACCTTGAATGCTGCTGCGAGTGAGCGGTTGGCATTGGAGGGAGAGCTTCGCCACGCCGTCGAGCGGGAAGAGTTTGTGGTGTATTACCAGCCGAAGGTCGATCTGAGGACAGGCGGAATTATCGGAGCGGAGGCGTTGGTGCGTTGGCAACATCCTCAGAGAGGACTCATGCAACCCGCGGCATTTTTGCCGGCTGCAGTGGATACAGGATTGATCAGGGCAATCGATGAGTGGGTGCTACGAACGGCCTGTCGTCACAATCAAGCATGGCAGCATCGCGGCAAGATGCCGGTGAGCATTTCCATCAATGTCTCCAACTCATTGTTCCACGGCAATACATTGCTGTCCGCCGTGGAGCAGGCCCTGAGTCAAACGGGGTTGACCCCGGCTTGCCTGGAGTTAGAACTGACGGAGTCGATTGCGATGCGCAACGTGGAGGCGTCGATCGTCATGCTGACGGCTCTGAAGTCGATGGGGGTACAGCTTTGCATCGACGATTTTGGGACCGGCTATTCGTCGCTTAGCTATCTGCAGCGGTTGCCGATCGACATGGTGAAGATCGATCAATCGTTTATCCGGGAAATTCTGACGCAGGCCCGGCCAGCCCCGATTGTGCGGGCGATCATCGCCATGGCCCATAGCCTCAATCTCTTGGTGCTTGCTGAAGGGGTCGAGCAGGAGGCGCAACGAACGCTACTGCTCGAACAGGGTTGCGATCAGGCTCAGGGGTATCTCTTCGGTCAGCCGATGCCGGAAAATGCATTTGCCCAGCTGCTCCAGCCGGTTCCTCTCCGCAAAGCCAGCTAGTCCGACCCTTCTCGCTCGTCCAGCCTGTCGCGCAGGTCTTGCGCTTCACGGTCCATGCACGGTGACTTTCCAACAGGCGAAAGTTATACTTCGAACCTGCAAGCTGAGGACAAACTCGGTCTATCTGGTCTGTCTGGTCTGTTCGGTCTGTCTCGTGTGTTTGGTTGAACGAAACTAACCAGATGAACCAGACAGACTGAACAGACCAGTTAAACAAGACAGGATGGAGGCGATGTCGATGAAGAATCGTGTTGGAAGGTTTTGGGCGATCGTGGGAATTGGATTGCTCACCATGTCTATTGTTGTAGCGGCTGAGGCGTCAGATAAGCCGATGACGGGTGACAGAGTTATCCGCGAAACGCAGGAGGCGATGACGGCTACCAAGGACTATACGATTCACCAGAAGGATGCATTTCAGCGAAAGGTTCAGACGGAGCTGGATGAGATGCAAGTACGCATCACGCAGCTCCGTGGACAAGTCGCGCATGCGTCCGAGGAAGCAAGGGCGGATATCCAGAAGGCGATCGCGGATTTAGAAAAGAAAAAAGATTTGGCCCAAAAAAAAGTCGAGGACATTCATTCCGCCACCGCCTCTTCCTGGGAGCAGGTGAAGTCGAAAACATCGGCTGCGATGGACGATCTTCTGGATTTGCATAACCGCACCTTGTCACATCTCCCGTGACGGTTGATCAATGAAATATGCTCTCTATCCCGGCTGTGCGGCCCAAGGGGCGACGCCGGAACTCTATCAATCGACGAGGGCGATCATCGGACGATTGGGAATCGAGGTTGTCGAACTCGCTGGCGCCGCCTGCTGCGGCGCCGGGGTTGTGACCGAAGCGCATCCCGATATGGCGCTGGCGCTCAACGCGAGGACGTTTGCGCAAGCGGAGGCGCTTGGACTGGACGTCATGACGATCTGCGGCACCTGCCAAGGAGTAATGAGCGCAGCCAATCGACGATTGAAGACAGAGCCACAGACTCTGGATCGCATCAACACTCTCCTGGCGCCGGAAAGGCTGGCCTACCACGGCCAGGTTCAGGTCAAACATCTGTTGTGGATCGTCGTGCGGGACATCGGGCTGGCTCGCCTGGGCGCGCTGACCTCCGTGCCGATGAGTGACTTTCGCATCGCCCCCTTTTATGGGTGCTACATCCTGCGCCCATCGTGGGATCTGGGGTTCGACGATCCTGAGAATCCCCAATCCCTCGAACGCCTCATCACAGCTGTCGGTGGCGAGCCGGTGCCCTATGCCGGAAGAACCAAGTGCTGTGGGTTTCCCATCATCCTCGAAAAGGAAGCCATTGCCGTGGCCATGGCAGGGATGCACATGAGTGAGGCAAAGGAGCAGGGAGCCGACTTTATGGTGACGCCCTGTCCTCTTTGCCACATGAGCCTGGATATCTATCAGGATCGGGCCGGCCTGGCAGTGAACCAGGAACTCCACTTGCCGATCTTGCATGTGCCGCAACTACTCGGTCTGGCGATGGGGCTTCCAGCCAAGGACTTGGGGCTCTCGCATCATGTGATCTCAGTCGATTCTATTCTGGCCTCTCTAGCGCGTCGTCGAGCCAATCCTCAATCTTCCTGAAGGAGTTGCCGAATGAATGTCGTGAACATTTCGGACTATCAGCAGTTCAGCAGTGAGAAGATGAAGAAGAACAATCTGTTTCAGACGCCACGATTCTTCTGCGACATCTACTGCTTCGAGCCGGGGCAGGAACAGAAGGGCCATATCCATGGCGAACAGGATAAGGTCTATCTCGTGCTTGAGGGACAGGGCACGTTTCAGGTCGGTTCAGAGAAACAAGTGCTGGGTCCGGGGCAGGGGACCATGGCGCCGGCCGGTACAGAGCACGGCGTGAAGAATCACACAGCACAGCGCCTCAAAGTGCTTGTGTTCGTGGCGCCGAATCCATCTTGAAGACGGTAAGAGAGGCGTGGCCAGGTGCCCTTCTTGCTCGCGGAACGCGCACGATAGGAATGTGCTCGTTCGACGCGCGCAGTAAAGGGCAGCCTCGGCCACTCCTCTAAGGAAAGGTATAGAGATTTGGACAGGCCTTGCTCGACGGGCGCAGTCGAAAACTCCTCACACCCTTGCTTGGTTGGGCGATGAACTGGGAGAGAGTAAGTGTCTACGCGCGCAGGGGAAGATCAATCAGCCCCCATCCCTGAGAGAGTGTGTGCGAGTTTGGAAAGAAGAAGGGAGCGGCCAGGTGCCCTTTTTGCTCGCAGAACGCGCTCGGGCTTGTCTGTCTGGTTCTTCTGAATGAATTTCCAGTCCGATCAACCAAACAAACCAGATAGACGAGATAGACCATCCCTGCTTCTCGCTCGTCCCGCCAGTCTTGTACGTCTCGCGTCACCGTCAGTGGACACGTGCAGTGGGAGACCCTCTAGCCAGCCCTCAAGGGCGAAGGTCGATAGAAGAGCGATGGATATTCCGCCAAGAAAAGACTCCCGGAGCCTTCAAGATGGGCAGCCCCTCTTCATTCTTCCCGACCGGGAGGTGACGCTCGACAAACATGATCCAACAAAAGTTCTATTGAAGTTCCGGAAAGATGAAGATAGCGGGGATTGATGCGAGGGGGGATCAACCGTGCTGGCGAGCTCGTGGAAGGACGCTTACTCTGGATTACGCTTCGCCAACAACTTGTTACGCCGCCGTTTCGCCTCAAGCTGCTTGGATTTCTTCCTGACACTCGGCTTTTCGTAAAACCGCCGGCGCTTCAGTTCGCGGAAGAGTCCTTCACCTGCCAGTTTCTTCTTGGCAATCTTGAGGGCTTTCTCGACATTATTATTGAAGACTTTGATTTCCATGCTTCCCGTCTGTGTGCTTTCCCAGGTGACGCCTGTATAGATTTTTCCCTCGTACTAGCCTGACCATAGAGTCCAGTATAACATGACCCCCTAAGTTCCTCTAATGGTTTGTCATGCTGAATCGATCAGAAGGGATGACCTAAGCCGTTATTGTTTTGGATTTTCATGAATTCCAGAAGGCTTGACATTTCCCGAGCAACAGAAGCCAATAGATTTAGCTATTCCGCCGACTCACTGGAGATTGAGCATGGCAACAATGAACAACCTAAGAAAGCAAAAGCCACGACATGGAAAAATAACGATCCACACTCGTGAAAGGTGGAGTATACCGAATTTCCAGGGAGGCGGAATT
>Ga0209253_10001005_pt1 | contig 24737 bp, 22 predicted proteins | sample FrelakmetBRP12BR_FD_187145 | JGI IMG/M metagenome (GOLD analysis project Ga0209253, IMG submission 187145) | Freshwater lake sediment microbial communities from the University of Notre Dame, USA, for methane emissions studies - BRP12 BR (SPAdes)... | ecosystem: Environmental > Aquatic >...
TTAATAACAATGAAAAAAAGAAAGAAAGCAATCGTAGACATCGACAACACCCTCTGGCATTTTTGTGATGCACTCTATGAGGAACTGAGGAAGACAAACAAGAGATTTCCGACACCAGACAGTTGGACAGACTGGGATTTATGGGAGGGATATTGTACAGAGGATGACTTTTATAATGCCGTAAATGCTATCCATTTTAATCAGCATAGTGACAACTATTTGCCTTATCCGCAAGCCAGGGATTTCCTTATCAACCTGAAAGAAAACGGCTACCATATCACTATAGCAAGCCATAGGTCACCTGATTACACAACGCAGACAGAGAAGTGGCTTAAAAAGCATGGGCTTGTATATGATGAGTTGCACCTTTCTTTCCATAAAACCCAATTGTTTACCGAATCTACGGATGTCGTAGTTGATGATTCACCACTGGTATTAGAGAAGGCAGTTGCGAAAGGAGTAATGGCTACGGGACTGTTGTTCCCCTGGAACAGGCTTTATAGCGAAAATGGCTATATCCTGCTGAACAGCCTTGATGAGATTCTGGAATTTATCCTTGATCAGACCCAATAATGACTGATGAATGATGAAAATATCGGTAATACTTGCCCACCCTATAGTTATCAGTTCAGAGGAACAGAGCAAAGAGTGGTTGCAGGAAGTCAGACAGACGGTTGATAAGTATTTCCCAGGGTCTGCTCACTAAAAGATATCATATATCTCAGCTTAATCTATCTTGCAGCCGTATCAATCTGTAAAACCTTTATTCCTAAGCTTCTACAACTGTCCGGAAGCATTATTTATACAACTGATGGGTCTATTATCAACTGGTCTGTTAGATTCTCACAGGAGCAAACAGTTTTGCACAACCTATTAACGTTGTGTATTTCTTTTGGAAATCGATTCTGCATAATGAAGAGTTGACCTTACTCGTGATGCCTTTTTCGTTGCCCTGAGCCTTCATATGATAGAGGGCGATTGGATATTCTATCCTCGATGGTCTTGCCATTTGATGACATTATTGCAAGGGTCATATTATCATTTGACAAGTGTGTAGACCTGACATAGTTAATCTAATACAGCAGATATTTCTCCCTTTTTTTTCGGAACTGTTCCAGTTGCTTCTTCCATTGCAGAACGATAAACTGAGGGTCCTGTTGCTCTTTGATTGCTTTGAGCACCCATCGGGCACCAATGAGCGGAAGGGTCTTGTCGAGCATGAACTGCTTTGGATACAGTTTATAAAGAGCATACGCAAGTTCAATCCCGAGGGATGAGGAGTCCAGTACCTGTCTGTCTGTCAATTCGATACGTATCCCATGACACAGTTGCTTTTTGAAGGTGCTGCTTGACGGGATAAAATCAAACGGCATAAAGTTTACTCCCTTGATAGAACGTTTATTCAGAAAGGATGCAAGTTCTTCTGATTTGATCCATGGGGCGCCAAGGAGTTCAAAAGGGGTGTTCGTCCCCCTTCCCACACTGACATTTGCTCCTTCCACCATTGCTACTCCAGGGTAGAGGATAACCTGATTGAGGTTCAGCAGGTTTGGTGAAGGTTTTGTCCATCTTAGGCCTGTCTCATCAAACCAGTCAGAACGCTGGTAGTTGTGCATTTTGATTACTGTCAGTTGAGCACCGATTCTATATTCACTGTTGAACATCATGGCAAGTTCCCCGACTGTCATTCCATGTCTGACAGGCATGGGGTAATATCCGGTAAACGATCGTGCATCTCTCTCAAGAACAGGTCCCTGGACAACAGCAGCATTTAAGGGATTTGGCCTGTCGAGAACAAAAAAAGGGATCCCCCTCTTTGAGGCAGCCTCCAGAGCATACCCCATCGTGGTTATATAGGTAAAGAATCGTACGCCCGCATCCTGGATGTCAAAGACAAGAGCGTCAAGTCCTTCAAGCATTTCGCCTGTCGGCTGCTTTAGACTTCCGTAAAGGCTGTAAATGGGCAACCCTATTACCGGTTCGGTCTCCGAAGGAACAGCAGTGTCACGATCGCCATACAACCCGTGCTCCGGGCTAAAAATAGCTTTTAGCCTGAGGTTTTTGGCCTTGAATAGCAGGTCAAGTGTGCGTTTCCCCTGAGCGTCCAGACCTGTGTGGTTTGTAATGAGCCCTATGTTCAGTCCGGAGAGTGGTGCAAAATTTTCAGAGACAAGGACATCTATCCCGGTCTGTACCGGTCGGTGCTGAGGTTTTTTTGCAATGATGCTTTTTACCTCTTCCTGATCATCTCCTGGAGGATCTTGTGTCCTTCTGCCTGAAGCAGGGCAGGAGGATGCTGAAGCCGCAACCGTTGCTATCTTAGAACGCAGGTCCTCGATGCTGCCATTCGTCAGAAAATTGCGATTGGTAAGAATGACAACATATGTTTGTGAAGCAGGATCAATCCACAATGAGGTCCCGGTATATCCGGTGTGTCCATAGGAACCTACAGGGAAGAGATCACCCCTGCATCTGGAAAAGGGGGAGTCGATGTCCCAACCGAGACCGCGCAGAACCTGGCTGTTAACAGGAGATTGAATTGTGGTCATTTTTTCTACACTGGAGTGGTTCAGGATACGAACGCCCTTATAAGTCCCTCCTGAAAGGAGCATCTTTGCAAAGAGAGCGAGATCGTCAGCGGTTGAGAAAAGGCCTGCATGTCCTGCTATCCCACCCATCCTGTAAGCAAAGGGATCATGTACCCGTCCTTGCAGTATTTTTTTCCGGCTCCCACTTTTTATCTGTATCTGCGCAATACGATGATAAACTGATGGAGAGGGGGTAAAAAAAGTGTTCTTCATCCCGAGAGGTACGAAAATATGTTCCCTGGTGTACACATCGAAGGATTTGGCTGAAATCCTCTGCACGAGTTCCCCCAGCACCATAAAATTAATATCGCTATATATGAAACGGGCATCCTGAGGTCCGACAGGTTTTTCGTCAGAAATTTTTTGTATTGCTGTATTATATCCGCACCATTCCGGAAAGAGATTCAGGTCAGGGCGAAGTCCTGAGAAGTGTGTCAGAAGTCCGCGGACTGTGATAGATTCCTTGTTATTTGTCCTGAATTCAGGCCAGAAATCAGAAATTTTATCATCCAGCCGTAGTTTTCCTTCTTCTGTCAACTGCATCACTGCAGTGGTTGTTGCAACTACTTTTGTCATGGAGGCAAGATCAAAGAGGGTATCAACAGTCATGGGGACTTTTTTAGGGGTAATTGAGCGGTTTCCAAAGGCACGCTTGTACATGACTGTATCACGGTTTCCTATCAGAACGACAGCGCCAAGAATTTTTTTATTTTTTATATGCTGGTTTATAATTTTATCAATTGGAGCGAATTTCTCTCTGCAGACCGTAGCAGCGGATTCAGCAGCATGGATAACGTTGGTAAACAGCACCGAAAAGCACAGAACAAAGGACAACAGGCGGCATATGATGACAATCGACCGTGGCTGGAAGGTCATGGTTCCTGTATCTTCTTGAGTCCTTCGTCCGAATATTTATTCTGCGGATTCCAAAGCATCCACCCATGTGAGCCGAATGTTTCTGCGGCCCGTATCTGGTCTTTAATCTCCTTTTCCCTGAAATGCCTTTTGTCGAATGCATAATCCCTGAATGCCTGGAGCCATGGTCTGAAGCGTACGGAAGGGAGACGAGTTCGGTCCTGGCCTCTTTTCAGAGTCAGATAAACTATTTCATAGGGATATGCAACAGGGAGTCTGTATCCGGGTATTCCAAAATGAAAACCTGAAGGATAAAGCATGGGAGACAGATAATCAAGGTTCTGTGCGAGTTCTTCAATTCTCTGTCCGATAAACGTATCGTTCAGATTCCAGAACACATATCCGAAGATATCTGCTGCAAGAAAGACATTATAGGGCTGCAGTCTTCTCTTTGCCTCTGAGATGAACCCGGAGATTGCTTTTACCCGGTTGACCTCGGTGTTATCCATGGAGAACTTGAGCCCCTTTGTATCAGGGAAGCGGACATAATCAAACTGTATTTCATCGAATCCCAGCCTGGCCGCTTCAATGGCAATATCGATATTATAATCCCAGACCTCTTTCTGATTCGGATCCACCCAGGCAAGATTCTCCCTGTCATACCACAGGGTATCATTATTTGTATTCACGGCAAGATCCGGTTTTGCCCTGGCAAGGGGATTATCTTTAAATGCCACAATACGGCCTATGCAATAGATCCCTTTTTCCTTAAACGATTTCAGAAGTCCCCTGATATCCTTCACCGTAATAATTTTCTGTGCACCAACTTCTGCAGCAAGAGGAACAGAACTTTTAAAAGGGATCATACCCTTGTCACCCTTCACGTCAATAACGACAGCGTTTATCTCTGTTTCATCAATAAGCTTTAATGCCTTATCTCTCAATGCCCTGTGTCCTATACCATAGAAAGAGAGATACAGCGCTCTCGGTGTAAAAGGCATGAGTGGTATCTCAACAGATGTTGAAAAGAGCGATGCAAGGACATCGGGAAGTTCTACCAGGGGAGGCTTGACAGCTTTCTCTGTCCTCAGGTACCCACATGCCCTTACTTTAATGGTATTCGTTTTGCCGTTTATTCTGAACATTCCGTGAGTATCTGTCTGTACGATCTGGTTTCCAGCTGTCACCAGTGCCCCTTTTATCGGACTACGGGAAAAATGATCGACTACCCTTCCTGAAATGTAGCCGAAGGCATACCCTGGCAAAGATACACAGAGCAAGAAAAAAAGTATGATACTGCAATATTTGTAATGGGTATTCATAAAAGCATATTGATTGTATCATAATACTGAGCGTGTTGATTATTCCCAGGCTCAATACTGAACCCGCTGAGGAGAAGCATGTCCGGTAAGAATCGCTTGAAATCCTTTACCACTATCTTGATCTGTCATCAGATAACGCGGCAGTGTCATGATGCTGTCTGTATTGTATGTGTGGCGGCGTTCTATGGTAAACCCTGCCACATATCCCTGTTTCGATGCCATGGAAACCAGTTGATCATCATAGATGCCAAATGGCCAGGCAAGCATGTCAACTGTTACATTTAGTTCTCTCTGAATCTTTTCTTTCGATTTCCGGAGCTGTATTCCAACAAGCTTCTCATATTCACCCGGGCTGAGCCGTTTCTTTTCCTTTTTAAAATTAGGGTGCCAGTATGAATGCGACTGGAATTCAAAAAGTCCGGTCTTTTTCAATGTATGCAGTTGTTCCCATGTCATGGCATATGGGGCATTAGAGATAGCCGATGGATAAATAAAAAGCGTTACCGGGATGTTGAATTCCCTTACAAGCGGGAGCATAGCCGTATAGACTGATTTGTGCCCATCATCCACTACAATTACTACCGAGCGGGCAGGGGGCGGGGGTCCTTGCCGTAGATAATACTGCACAAGCTGTCTGAGTGGCAGAATGGTGTAGCCATGCTCCCTGAGATACCGGAGTTGCGATCTGAATACGGGAGTTGTGACTGTCATGCTGTCGGTCACTGTGGGGCCGAAGCGGTGATAAAGAAGAATGGGGACCGAGGGTTGTGAATGGAGCATGACAGATTCTGCCCCTGACTTGTTTAGAAAGACCAACAGTATAAGGCTGAAAACAAAGAAACAGACACAAGAAGTCCTGCTATGGTGATAAAACGCTTTCGTCATTCATTTATGAAAAACAGTATTCTATGCTCCCATCACAATATTATATATGTTCTCATAACAGGATTTGCATGGTCAACATGTAATCTCTCCCTTCCTTGGTAAAGAGGGGCGGGGCATGGATCGCAGAGGGAGATTCTCCGGCAAATGTCTGTTCAACGATGAAAATCCTATTCCCAGTAGAAATCATCATTTTTCATCGAATAATAAAAGTCTCTGCTTGCAGGAAGTGAGATAGATATTGAGTGACAAAAAATCTCTCTTTCTATGTGGACATCGCAGGCAGATGAATGAGCGTGATTATCTGTTATGCAAAGAACTAAGCGGAACAATCTGATAACATAAAAACGTTTGCTTCTGTGAGTAATCATCGATTGGGGGAAGTAAACCGCTCATGCCAGTTTTTTGCTATTTATCTGGCGCCCCTCGCGCAGGGACGTGGATTGAATTTATTGAAAAGGTCAGGGCAAGACTACATTGCCAACTCTTTAATCAAGTCTTCAAGACTTACAAACTTCACCATGACATCATCATAGCTCCGAAAATATGATCTTTTGACATCGGATACAACCACAAAATTGAACCCCTTCGGATAGTGCCTTCGAAAAATCTTTAGATTTGCCGGATCAAAATCTGCTGTAGTCCATTTGCACTCGATGACTGTCGGCGCACCCTGTTTTTTCGTTATTATGAAGTCAACCTCATGTTTCTGTTTGTCACGCCAATAGTAAATCTTTCTGGATTGAGTCCGGGCAAGTATCTCATTTAATACAAAATGCTCCCATAAGGTTCCCATATCGTCTTGGCGGAGCTTTTCCCATCCACGGTAGTAGCACATGAAACCGGTATCAAAGGCATAGACCTTGGGGGCAGACACTATCTCTGTAGGTCGGTGTGACGTAAATGGCCTAATCACGTGCACCACATACGTTGCTTCAAGAACGGCAAGATAATTTGAAATAGTCGACCTGCTGACCTCGCAGGGAGTTGCAAAGCTGCTCGCTTCAAAAATCCCGCCGCTTTGGATCAGGAGGAGTTCAGCAAACTTCAGGAATGAATGCCGTCTCTCAAGCCTGAAGAGTTCCAGGATATCCTTGGCCCAGAAAGCATCCATCCATTCCTGGAAATCGCGCTCGGGAAACTCCTTCGCCATGAAGAATGGAGGCAGCCCGCCATGCAGAAAACGATGGGATATGTCCGTTTGCTTGAAGTCCTGTAGATCCTCGGTTATCATAGGCGTCAGCCATAGCTCATATTTTCGGCCGGATAGAGTGTCCTTAAACTTTGCTGAGGCACCCAGAGTTGAGGAGCCGGTGGCCACAATCTTCGTTCCCGGAAAATGATCAGCCGCAATCTTTAGAATCTCAGATGGATTAGCCAGACGGTGCACCTCATCCATAACCACCGTTCGCCCCTTAAGGTTCTCAAGGAAGGACTGAGGGTCTTCCATCATTTTCCTGACGCGGGGCAGTTCGCAATCGAAATACTCGATGTCAGGAAGGCTCTTGCATAGCACCGTCTTACCAACTCGACGAATACCGGAAAGCCAGAGCACAGAGCGTTTCTGCAATCCTTCAGCTATCTTTTCAAGCCAGAAATGTCTTTTTACCATTTGCAACTATCTTATCATTTAGTTATACCAAATGCAACAAGAGCTGCAATTAAATTTCTTATCCTGTCATTGGCATTAGGCAGATGGGAATCTGTTGAATAGAAGCCTCATCTGACGTATCTGGGATATCAAGTCCTCTCTATCAGAACTGATCCTGATAATACTCTCAGCCTTCTTTTTTCAGAATATGATAATATACGGCACAGGGAGGTATGTTTTGATCACAATCAAATTTATTGACCTTCTGATTACATATTTCAACACTCCAATTGTTCAGGTTGCTGTCTCCGGAGATTCAGTTGAAGAAAAAGCATCGAAGGGGCTCTTTGTTATCTTTCTTCTTATTCTCATCCCTGTTCTTATTGTCCTGTTTTTTGTTATCAGATTCATCTACAGGCAAACCATTGGAAAGAAACTCCAAACTACGGTAATCGAAGATTACAGGAGAGAAGCTGATGGGTATGAGAAGGCCGGGCAATTCGTCTCGGCTGCCAGGGTATATGACAAGAAGCTGAAGGATCCCCGCAAGGCTGTTTTACTATATGAAAAAGGTCGCGATTACAATCAGGCTGCCCTACTCTACGACATCCTGGGGATGTCCGGCAAGGCTAAAGAGATGTATGAAAAGGCCGGAAGTCTTGAAGATGCTGCAGAGGTTGCCATGATGGAAGGGGAGTTTGATGAAGCTGCAGCCCTTTATGAAAAGGCAGGGAAGAAAATTGATGTAGCAAAAGTTATGCAGCAGTCAGGAAAAACAATCTATGCAGTGAAAGCCTTGAGAGAGGCTGGAGAATATAAGCAGGCTGCTATGCTCCTTAAGGAAGAAGGCATGCTGAAAGAGGCTGCAGAAATGTTCGGTTTCTTTCTTTACGATAAGAAACCGGAAAGCTCAGCACTTGAGGAATTTTATACCTATGCATTACTGCTTGAAGCAGCAGGCGATATACAGAAGGCGATAGAGGTTCTTAAGGAGATAGATAAGGTTAATCCGGCCTTCAGAGATGTGAAAGACAAATTAAAATCCCTTTTGATGCCACTTTCTCAGGACGAGAAAATCCCTGAAGGGAAAACTGCTTTGAGAAGCTTTATCCAGAGCGGAAGGATCGAGCCGAGATACAGCCTTAAGCTCTGGATCCAGATCCTGAAAAGTCTTCAGGAAGCCTATAAGAGCGGCTGGCCCTTTGGTATTTTAAGCCCTGACAATATAGTCATTGATGCACAGAACAACATATCTTTTCTGAAAAGGACCCAATCCACGGATTATGTCCCTCCGGAGATTTTAAAGGAAGTGGATCTGGACGAAAGGGCTGATATTTATTCCGCAGGTGTAATACTCTATGAGATGCTGACCGGAACACTGGAGGGTCTGGGCTCAGCCGGTGTTATTGATAGCGTTGAAAACATGCCTGAATGGCTCGATGAAATTGTTATACGCTGCCTCAGGAAAGTGAGGGAAGACAGGTACCAGAATATAAAAGATATATTTACCGACCTCAAGACCCTCTCAAAGGGAAAGACGGATTCAGACAAGACATCCGGATGAGATACTGCCCCATATATGCATCTGATTCTCACCTCTTCAGCATCTGTCCCGATAGAATATTTACCCATTCCTGTGATATATTTCTCTCATGATCAGTGATCTCAGACTTCACGGAAGCATCGGCCCTATCGAGTATTTTGCCTTTGTTGGTGGCGCCGGCACATATAACACCTATTTCTATGATGAGGGCCCTGCGAGCATCAGGTTCTTCTCCAGAGGGAATGAATTTACTATAGCAGAAGACGGCATTCATTATAAGGGAACCGGCGGAAACTTCTGTGAGTATATGTTCGGGGTAGAAAAACCCTTCAAGGATATGATGATAAAGACAGTTGCCAACAGGCTTATCATGTTCGGTGCATTTCTCGATGAAAATGAAAGGGTTATTTTTACAAACGATATAGAAGGCAGGGAGTCTTTTTACCGCCTTTTTCTCCAGGGTCATGCTGTAAAAAATTATTACTTCTTTGTCTCATCCGATTTCTCGGGAGATTATAGAAAGAGGCAGAAGCAGATACTCGGAGCTGTCGGGAAATTTCTCAAGAGAACAGATCTCATAACTGAAGACCTGGATACTGAAATAGTTGATGGTTTTCTCTCTGAGTTAAAAGAACATATTTCACAGGTATTCGTTTTTAAACTCATCCACATTGGGAACCAGAAATTCCATAAGGCATTCTCAGCCTTTTATTCAAAGGAGAGAACTCTGTCTTCAAACGAGGAGCTTTATATCGATGATATTGTCTCAGGACATAATATTGACCGTTACCAGCAGGAACGGATGAAAATAGATATCATGTACAGACACCCTGATAACAAACGCGTTGTTGATGAATACAGAGATATACTTTTAAGCGGGGGCACGAAGGATACGCTTGAGCATTCAGAGTTTGCAAGGCTCAGGAGGTTACGTACCCTGGGAATAAGGAATAACATACCGAGCGTACTTTTTGAGACTCTCGATGAGCTCCTCTTAAAGGGAAGAAAGATACAGGAGATAGAAGAGCCGGAGTACCTCAGGGAGACGAGAGCGATCCTGCAAAGCCTGTTTTTTAAGGATCCATCCCTGAAAAGGCACATAATCAATGAGGACATAGTTAGGTTAATTAAGGCAAAGCAGGTGGCAGACTCGAAGGGCGATAAGGGTTTCGAGCAGATCCTCCTTGATACTGTGCGGGCCTGCGATGAAAGTGTCAGGGAAACGAATGACTTCGGGCTGTTCGAGGAGTTTACTTCAATAGCTACATATTTTGACAGGTATGATAATGTTTCCAACCTGTTAAGTCAGATAGCATTTATGGAAAATATAGAGTTCACAGAGGATTCACTGAGAAGCTTAATGGGGAATAAAAAGGAGTTTGACTATCTGGATATAAAACTGTTTGATGAGTTATTTATAAAAGAACTTCTGAATAATAAATATATCACAGGTTATGGCGGGAAAAAAATCAGCGCTATATCAAAGGGCATCAGGAAGATCTCAGCAGGAGATGCTTCACTCAGGGATGTTGTTTCAGAATTGAAGTTGATCGCAGATGAGGGAAAACTCTATCGTCTGGTACATGCTGCTTTAAAGGAGAGGATGCGCAGCTTTTATCCGGGTCTCGATACGAAAAAAGGCCGGGAGAAAATAAGAGAAGATATTGCCCGGGAACTGGCTGAAAAAGAGATCTCCGGAGAAATAACAAAGAGGTTATTCGAAAAGGTATTCATTGATCTGAGAAAAGAGTCGTTTTATCTCAACCACATTTTACCGCTGATATTACAGGGCAAGGAGACTTCACTCAGGGAAGACTTCCTGAATAACAGCGGACTTGACAGATTTTATATAGAAACACTCGAGAAAGAATATTTCGAGAAGAGAAAGCTCGATCCTGCCCTTCTGGAGCAATTGCTTGTTGGAGGCGGCGAGCGGATTTGAACCGCTGCATAAAGGTTTTGCAGACCTCTCCCTTGCCACTTGGGTACGCCGCCCTAAACACCAGCAAACAGTAGACAGTATGTAGTAGGTTGGTGCAAAAGAAGCCGTTCCAGTCTAAAACCTACAGTCTACTACATACTTTATTTTAATAAGATGGAGCGGGAAACGGGACTCGAACCCGCGACCCCAACCTTGGCAAGGTTGTGCTCTACCAGCTGAGCTATTCCCGCATTAAAGTTAAAAATTAAAAGTTAAGAGTGAAAAGTTCAAGGCACTAAATTTTAAAAAACTTTTAACTTTTAACTTTTAACTTTTAACTTGCTATTGCAACTCTTAACTTATCATCTGCCAATAAGCTATAATGAGTGTTACAAAAAATTCTAATAGAAAGGGCAGATTTTGTCAATATGCTGTACCCCGACTTAGAAAGTTTCAAGTCATTTTCGTCAAAGGGAAATCTTATCCCTGTCTACAGAGAGATCCTTGCTGACACTGAAACCCCTGTCTCGGCTGCTCTGAAACTCGGCGGCTCACCGTCATTCCTGCTTGAAAGTATGATCGGCGGTGAAAAATGGGCAAGATATTCCTTCCTTGGTTCAAGACCATCAAGGATTATTAGGAGCTGGGGGAATAGGGTAGAAATAAAAGACGATCAGACAGGCACTCAAAGGTTTAAGGCTGACAATCCCTTAGAGGTCATAAAAAAAGAGATAACAGCATATAAACCGGTTGATGTTGCAGGGTTGCCGAGGTTTTATGGCGGTCTCGTCGGCTATATAGGGTATGAGATGGTCAGATTTTTTGAAGAGATCCCTGATAAGAAAAAAACAGGGCTCAGACTTCCTGATATCTTCCTAATGGTTACAGACACCGTGATGATATTTGACAACCTGAAAGGGAAAATAAAAGTCGTATCAAATGCACATATTAATGGTAAATCTCCTGAAGATGCATACAGAGAAGCAGAGGAGAAGATAGAGAATATTATAGAAAAACTGAGGAGTTCAAAAACAGGAAAGAGAAGATATAAAAAAAAGGATAAGTCCGCTGATTTATCCTTTACACCTCTGGGCCGGCCGGAGGATGGCCATTCATTTTCCGGCTATAGATCTTCTTTTACTACAAAAGAGGCATTCGAAAACGCTGTACTTCGCAGCAAGGATTACATCATCTCAGGTGATATAATCCAGGTTGTGTTATCTCAGAGGTTTGACCGGGAATTTGATATAGACCCCTTCAATATATACCGGGCCCTGCGTGTCATCAATCCCTCCCCTTATATGTATTATATTGACACAGGTGATGCCAAACTTGTTGGTTCATCTCCTGAGATACTGGTGAGGCTCGAAGGACAAAAGATCATCTTAAGGCCTATCGCAGGTACAAGAAAGAGGGGAGAGACAGAAGAAGAAGATAAAATACTTGAGGAAGAACTGAAAAAAGACCCTAAAGAGATGGCAGAACACATCATGCTTGTTGACCTTGGAAGAAATGATGTGGGAAGGGTTGCAGAAACAGGTTCTGTAAACGTTACAGAATTGATGTCTGTTGAGAAATATAGTCATGTAATGCATCTTGTTTCGAATGTGGAGGGCAGACTGAAAAACGGACTGGATGCATTTGATGTATTAGAGGCCTGTTTCCCCGCAGGAACAGTGACAGGGGCCCCAAAGGTACGGGCAATGGAGATCATAGAAGAGCTTGAACCAATAAAAAGAGGGCCTTATGCAGGCGCTGTCGGGTACTTCAGTTATTCGGGGAATATGGACACCTGCATAACCATCAGAACACTAATAATAAAAGGCAATAAAGTATATGTCCAGGCAGGCGCAGGGATCGTTGCTGACTCAATCCCTGAGAGGGAATATAAAGAAACACTAAACAAGGCAATGGGGATGATGAAGGCAGTCGAAATGGCAGAGAAAGAACTAAGTTAAAAGTTGAAAGTGAAAAGTTAAGAGTTGATGAACGACAATAAAAAAATAAAGGAAAGAGCTTACGGGTTTGCGATCGATATAATCAAGCTTGTTGGAAATGTACCAAAAGATACGGCTGGCTTAGTACTTGGCAGGCAATTATTAAGATCAGGGACATCAATTGGCGCCAATGTTGAAGAGGCAACGGGCGCTTTTAGTAAAGATGATTTTATTTTTAAAATGAATATTGCTTTAAAAGAAGCGAGAGAAACAAATTATTGGTTAAGACTGCTATCCGATGCAGGAATGATTAAAGACATAGATCTAAAAGATGCTTTAAACGAATCGGATAATTTAAAAAATATCCTTTCAGCTATTGTGAAAACTTCTAAAGAAAGGAGAAGAGTTGCAAAATAAGAGTCCTCTTTAACTTTTAACTCTTAACTTTTAACTTTTAACTTTTTCAATGTTATTAATGATCGATAATTATGATTCTTTTACCTATAACCTCGTTCAGTATCTTGGTGAGCTTGGCGAGGAAATAAAGGTTTTCAGGAATGATAAGATTACGATTACAGAAATTGAAAGAATAGGCCCTGAAAGGATAGTAATTTCACCCGGACCATGCACACCCAAAGAGGCTGGTATCTCTATCGCAGTAATTAAGCATTTTGCCGGCAAGATCCCGATTCTTGGCGTGTGTCTCGGCCATCAATCCATAGGCGCTGCTTTTGGCGGGCATATCATAAGGGCTCCGAGGCTTATGCATGGAAAGACTTCACTCATATCCCATGATGGAAAAACAGTATTCGAAGGTCTGCCAAACCCTTTCGAGGCAACAAGATATCACTCGCTACTGATAAAGAAGGAAACTCTGCCCGGCTGTCTTGAGATAACCGCATGGACTGATCTTGACGAGATAATGGGGGTAAGACACAAAGAGTTTGTTCTTGAAGGTGTACAATTCCATCCGGAATCAATCCTTACAAAGTCAGGCAAAGACCTTTTGAAAAATTTCCTTAAGTTAGGCATTTCATAAAAAGATACCGATGATAAAAGAAGCAATAAACATGATTGTTAATAATATAAGTCTTTCAGAGACTGAAATGGCTGTCTGCATGCAGGAAATAATGGAGGGGAAGGCCACAGATGCCCAGATCGGAGCATTCCTTACAGCCCTCAGGATTAAGGGTGAGACTGTAGAAGAAATAACAGGGGCAGCGCGTATAATGAGGCAAAAGGCAGCAACAATTAAAGCGCCTAAGGAAGTCCTTGATACCTGTGGAACCGGTGGTGATATGGCGCATACCTTTAATATTTCAACAACAACAGCCTTTGTCGTTGCAGGGGCAGGAGTCCCTGTTGCAAAACATGGCAACCGTTCTGTCTCAAGCCAGTCAGGAAGCGCTGACGTACTTGAGGCGCTCGGGGTAAAAATAGATTTGCCCCCGGAAAAGGTTGAAGCATGCCTTTTTGAAACAGGCTTCGGGTTCCTCTTTGCGCCACTCTTCCACCCGGCGATGAAATATGCTATCGGTCCCCGCCGTGAAATTGGACTAAGGACCATATTCAATATACTCGGTCCGATAACGAATCCTGCCGGTGCAAAAAGACAGATACTCGGTGTATTTGCCAATAAACTTACTGAAACACTTGCAAGGGTTCTTGGTAATCTCGGCGCCACAGATGTAATGGTTGTACATGGCGAAGACGGCCTTGACGAGGTGAGCATATCAGGCAGAACAAAGGTTTCACGATTTAAAGGCGGAGATGTAGAGAATTTCTTTATTGAGCCGGAGGATTTCGGACTCTGGAGAAACAAGATAGAGCTCATACAGGGCGGCGACAAGGAAAAGAATGCTGCCATTACGCTCTCAATCCTGAACGGTGAAGAAGGCCCGAGGCGGGAGATAATTCTCATGAACTCAGCCATTGCACTTATTGCTGCCGGAAAGACAGAGGATTTCAAGATTGCCTTCAGTATCGCTTCTGACTCCATAGATTCGGGAAGGGCATTGAAAAAACTTGAAGAGGTAAAGAGGGTAAGCAATTCTCTTTAATGATTGTCTATTCATAAATTTATCTAAAGACTGTCATTCCCGCAAGTGAAGCGCGTCGGGAATCCTTTTGTGAGGAAAGATTCCGGACAAGCCGGAATGACAGCAAAGCAACAAATGAGGAGGTCTTTTGGCTGTTAAGGTAGGGGTTATCGGGGTTGGATATCTTGGACAGCACCATGCGCGTATCTATTCTGATGTCGAAGAGGCAGAACTCATAGGTGTTGTTGACATTGATCATAAAAAGGCTGATACATTAGCAGATAAATACGGGTGCAGACCGTATTACGACTACAGGGATATTCTTGATAAAGTCGATGCCCTGAGTATTGTAACGCCTACAACATCCCACTATAATATCGCCCTTGACTGCCTCAGGGCAGGAAAGGATATGCTGATAGAGAAGCCGATAACAGTGAATATAGACGAAGCTGATGAGTTGATCAGGGAAGCTGAAAAGACAGGGCGCATCATTCAGGTAGGGCACCTTGAACGGTATAATCCGGCTATTATCGCTGCCACTGAGATGTTTACAGAACCGCTGTTCCTGGAGTCTGAAAGGCTTTCACCCTTTTTGGGCAGAGGGACTGATGTCGATGTGACACTTGATCTCATGATCCACGATATCGATATTATACTCAGTCTTGCCGCCCAGCCGATCAGGGAGATCAGGGCGGTCGGGGCCAAAGTCCTCACCGGAAAAATCGATGTCGCAAAGGCATGGATTGAGTTTGAAAACGGCTGCGTAGCGCTTGCCACAGTGAGCCGCCTGTCTCCGGAAAAACAGAGAAGACTGAAAATCTTTGGAAAAGATTATCACATATCCATTGATTACCAACATGCAGAGATAACGCGTCATTTCAGGGGCGAAAAAGGGATATTGACCGAAACCCTTACACCGGAGAAAAAGGAGCCTTTAAAAGAAGAACTGAAAGATTTTATCTCGTGCGTGCAGGCAAGGAAGAAACCAAAGGTTTCTGCAGTTGAAGGAAGGAATGCACTTAAGGTAGTGATGGAAATAACTGATAAGATAAGGATTCAGGGATAGAGGAGATAGAGAATGGTCCCGATGGTTGATTTAAAAAAACAATTTCAGGAGATCAGGGAAGAGATATTTACTGTCCTGAAAGAGATACTGGAAAGCAGTCATTATGTTCTTGGCGCAAAGGTTTCTGAATTTGAAAAAAAGGTAGAAGCCTATTACGATGTCAGGGAGGCAATCGGCGTTGCCTCAGGAACCGATGCCCTTCATCTGGCGCTTGAGGCATTAGGCATCGGAGAGGGAGATGAGGTAATCACAACTCCCTTTACCTTCTTTGCAACTGTTGAGGCTATACTTTATACCGGCGCTACCCCCGTATTTGTTGATATAGAGCCTGAAACATTCAATATAGATGTTGATCAGATAGAGGAAAATATCACAAAAAAGACAAAGGCCATTCTGCCGGTCCATATTTTCGGGCATCCCGCTGATATGGTCCGGATAATGAATATTGCCGGGAAGAGAAAGCTCAAAGTGATAGAGGATTGCGCGCAGTCCTTTGGTGCAGAGGTAAATGACAAAAAAGCCGGAAGCTTTGGTGATGCCGGTTGCTTCAGTTTTTATCCGAGCAAGAATCTCGGCGGCTATGGTGATGGCGGCATGATAACCCTGAACAACCCGAAGGTTGCTGAAATAATAAGACAGCTGAGAAACCACGGTTCTAAAGGTTCCTACAGACACAAAAGGGTTGGATTTAACAGCAGGCTGGACGAGATCCAGGCAGGAATCCTCCTGGTAAAGTTCAGGCGCATAGATGAGTACAACAGAGAGAGAAGGCAGCATGCAGCGCTCTACAACAAATTCCTTGCGGATACGGTGAGATGTCCTGCTGAAAAACAAGGTGTATATCATGTTTATCATCAGTACACGATCACGAGCAGGAAAAGGGGTTTGATACAGGAGAGATTAAAGGAAAACGGTATTTCATCAGTTGTCTATTATCCTGTACCGCTTCACCTGCAGGAAGCATTGAAGTTTTTAGGATATCAGAAAGGAGATTTTCCTGTTGCTGAAAAGACTGCAAAGGAAGTGCTTTCCCTGCCGATGTATCCTGAGCTTGAGGAAACAACGATAAAAAAGGTAGCCAGGATAATCAGGGGAGTTGTCTGACCTCTCAATTCAATCTGACAGCAACCCGGAAATCTCTGTTGCGGGATAATCATATGGCTCATATCATGATCGTTGCAGGCGAGAGTTCAGGTGAATTATACGGTTCACTCCTTGCAAAGGCGCTGAAGAGCAAATGGCCTGATGTACATATAATGGGCGTTGGCGGGGAGAGGATGAGCGAGGCAGGGGTTGAACTCATCTCATCCATATCAGATGCCTTCGGTCTTACAGAGGCTATCTCGGCTTTCGGTAAAATCAAAACCGCATTCAACAAAACTGTTGAAGCGCTGAAACAATGCAGACCGGCAGTCCTTGTCCTTATCGATTATCCTGATTTTAATCTGAAGGTAGCAAAGCTCGCCCGATCACTCGGCATAAAGATTCTATATTATGTGAGCCCTCAGGTATGGGCATGGCGTAAGGGCAGGGTTAAAAAGATTGCAGGTCTTGTAGACAGAATGGCTGTTATTCTCCCATTCGAGGAAGAGATATACAGAAATGCAGGGATGCCATGTGAATTCATCGGACACCCTGTGCTTGAAGAGATTGAATCTGTCATAGGATCATCAAAATCAATCGGCGTTCAAGGTTCTGCGTTCAGCGAAGAACGCCGAAGTCTTTGCAAGGCCGCTATCGGCCTTGAGCCTGACAGACCGCTTCTGTCTCTCCTGCCCGGCAGCAGACCGAGTGAACTCAAGAGGCATCTGCCATTAATCATTGAAGTCATCAGAAGATTTAAAAGAGAGCCTGAAATATCAGGAAAAGGTTATCAATTATGTATGCCGCTTACTCTTAATACTGATGAAACAAGATATCATTCTTATCTGGAAACACTGAGGCAGGAAGGCGTGAATATCAAAAAGGGCGAATCTGTGAAAGTTCTTGCAGCATCTGATCTTGCTGTGGTAGCCTCAGGTACGGCTACGCTGCAGACTGCGTTCCTCGAAGTCCCGATGGTCGTGGTCTATAAACTCGCACCATTATCCTACTACCTTGGGAAACGTATCATTAAAGTCAAACATATCTCTCTGGCAAACATTCTTTCAGGCAGGGAGGTAGTCTGCGAATTGATCCAGGACAGGGCTAACCCAGATGAGATAATCAATGAGCTGAAAAAGATCATTACCGATACGAAATACAGAGAAAACATGCTTCATTATTACAGAAAAATCAAAGAACCTTTCTCAGGGAAGAAACCATCAGAAAGGGTAGCAGAGATAGTGATCGAAATGGCTGGAGGGGGTCGTTTATAAGAAATGTATTTACTTTACAGCCTCATATATATCGTTGCCCTGATTTTTGTATTACCGGTTGAATATTTCAAAAGGCCGGGGCATATCAGGAAAAGATGGCTGAAAGAGAAGTTTGGATTTTTAGACTCATCACTCGTCACCCATCACTCATCACCAATCTGGGTTCACGCCGTATCTGTAGGAGAAGTAATGGCAAGTCTTCCCCTCCTGAAAAGACTCAGAGAGAAATATCCGTCAAAAAACATTATCCTCTCAACAATCACTGATACAGGACAAAAGGTGGCAAGAGAAAGGGTGCCTGAAGGTACAGGTGTTGTGTATCTGCCGTTTGATATTACCCCTGTAATTACCGCAGTAATAAAGAAGGTAAAGCCTGTAATCCTCATCATAATCGAGACAGAACTCTGGCCTAACTTAATCAGGGGTTTCAGGAAAAATGGCACGCCTGTCATCTTGCTGAACGGAAGAATTTCTGAAAATTCATTCAGGGGATATAAAAGGATCTCTCTTTTTATGAAAAGGGTTCTTTCCCATATAGATTTCTTCGGGATGCAGGGAGAGGAATACGCAGATAGGATAAAAAGCCTTGGGGTTAACACCGGTAAGGTCGTGAATACCGGTAATTTTAAATTTGATTCCAGCCCCCCTTCTCAGACCCCTGTATGGACGGAAAAGATAAAGGGGCCTGTTATTACAGCCGGCAGTACGCACGAGGGGGAAGAGGAATTCATAACCTCTGTATATCATGAGCTGAAAAAAGACTCTCCTGCCCTCAATCTCATCATTGCGCCACGACATCCTGAAAGGTTTAAAGGGGTTGAAGATATGCTGAGATTAAAGGGTATATCTTTTATAAAACGGTCAGCGTTCAGCAATCAGCTCCCGGAATCCACTATTGTTCAGGGACAGATAATCCTGCTTGATACTGTGGGTGAATTATCAGCGATTTATGGTATTTCTGATATTGCGATCATCGGGAAAAGCTTCAGGGGATATGGCGGGCAGAATCCCCTTGAACCTGCATGCTGGGGCAAGCCGATAGTATGCGGGCCTCACATGGAGAATTTCCCTGTGATCAGGGATTTTTATACAGAAGGCGCTGCTATTGAGGTCAGAGAAGATGAACTCTATTCAACCTTAAAAGAGCTTCTACTTTCACCTGATAAAGCAGAAGAGATCGGATCAAAGGCACAGGAGCTTTACAGGAAAAATGCAGGCGCTGTCGAAAGATCGCTGAAAATCGTTGAAAGATATATTAACCAAAAAAATGCAATTAACCACAGAGTGCACGGAGGAATGTAATTATTAAGTAAGAGAAAAAACAGATTTTAGGCTCTTTCTCTGTGCACTTTTTCATGCAGAAAATGATTTAGAATTGCTAAGAAATATTTATACAGAGAACACAGAGAAGTATCTGAAAATAAGGATGTTTTAAAATTATTATATTTGTTTCTGTGAACTCTGTGGTTTTATAAATGCAGTTTCCGGATTAACGAATAAGAAGATATTCATATGAAATATTTCTCAAAACTTAAAGACTATATATTAAGATTCATTAAAAAGGGTTTATCACCCCATGAAATTGCACTTAGCCTGGCAGTTGGTGTTTTCGTCGCTTTTATCCCGGTATTTGGCACCCATACCGTCATAGCTATTTTTCTTGCATATGTCCTTAGAGTGAATACTCTAATAGTATTGCTCGGGGCACAGATATCAAATCCCTTATCCTTTCCTTTCCAGATTTTTATCAGCGCAGAGGTAGGCAACCTCATACTGAACGGTACGCTTCTTGAGATAAAGTTCTCAAAAGAGATTAATTATCTGAGCCATTATTTATGGCCGATCATTGTAGGGAGTCTCGTACTCGGCATAGGTCTGTCCGTAATATCATATTTTTTAATAAAATTCTTCCTAAAGAGGAGACGAGCCTGTCATGACACTCTTTGAACTCCTCTATTTTTTAGGCTATTCGATAAAAAAGGGCTATGTCGCAATGAACCAGAAGAGACTGCCGCATCAGGTTATCAGTATCGGAAATATAACCCTTGGTGGAACCGGGAAAACACCTGCAACAATAGCCTTAGCCAGAGAAGCAAAGCAGCGGGGTTATAGGCCATGTATTCTTACACGTGGATATAAAGGAAAGGCAGAAGGCCCCTGCTTTGTGAGCAGAGGCGAAAGGCCTTTGTTAAACGCAGACGAAGCCGGGGATGAAGCTCTTCTGATGGCAGAAAAGTTAGGAGATATTCCGGTTGTTAAAGGAAAAAACAGGTATGAGGCCGGCATGTTCAGCCTCAGCTCTTTGCCCTCAGCTCTTCAGCCGGATATGTTTCTCCTCGACGACGGTTTCCAGCACTGGGCCCTCTTCAGAGATAAGGATATAGTGCTCATTGATAGCTCTGTCCCTTTTGGAAACAGGAGAATGCTTCCTTTTGGAACTTTGCGTGAGCCGATTAAAGAAATACAGCGGGCTGACATTATTGTGATAACAAAGACAGACCTGAACAGAAATCAACATACAACAGTAGACGATCTTATAAAAGAATTAAAAAAATATAACCCTGATGTTCCGATATTTCTTGCAGAACATAGCCCTGAAACATTTATAACAGCAAAAGGAAAGACCTTTTCTCTTGAACAGGCTAAAGGCAAAAGGGTTTTTGCTTTTTGCGGCATTGGCAACCCCGATTCTTTCAGGGAAACCCTTTTGTCTGCAGGTCTGCAGATAAAAGGGTTTTTAGCTTACAGAGACCATCACAGGTACAGTGCAGGGGACATGCAGTCAATAAAAGATAATGCTGAAAGAACCGAATCGGAGTGGATTGTTACGACAGAAAAAGATATAATGAGACTCAGGAGTTTCAGTATGCCTGAGAATCTCGTGTCACTGGCTATTGAATTTACCGTTGATGAAAAGTTTTATGATGAGGTTTTTAGTTTTGATCGTGCATTAAGAACAACGTAGAGCATTTGGGAGGGATGGATGGTCAAGTATATAAATGTCAGGAGTAAATCAAGGAATGAATTTATTGATATTACTGAGATGGTCCAGGAGGTTATAAAGGAAGAAGGAGTTATGAAGGGGATCTGCTTTTTATATGTGCCGCATACAACAGCAGGGATCATCATCAACGAAGGTGCGGACCCGAGTGTTCAGCGTGATATCCAGAACGCATTGAGCAGGCTCATACCGCATGAAATGAATTATTTCCATAGAGAAGGAAATGCAGACGCCCATATAAAGTCAACTCTCGTCGGCACATCTCTGGATGTGATTATCGATGAAGGCAAACTGCTCCTTGGCACCTGGCAGTCTATTTTTTTCTGTGAGTTCGATGGGCCGAGGCACAGGAGAATAACAGTTAAGTTTTTACATTAACCAGAATAATGCAATTAACCACAGAGAACACGGAGAATTACCTGAAATTAAAATCCTTTTTAAAGTTTAAAATACCTCTGTGAACTCTGTGGTTTTTATTCAAATGAATTTTTTAGGTTAAATGTCTGACAAACCCTCTGATGATACCAAATCGCTCCATGAAGAAATAAAGAGGCTGAGAAAATCACTTTCTGAACTTACCCCTTCCCTCGAGGTACTACTGAAAAGGAGGGGTTTCAGAATCTACAAGAAAGAGCCCTCAGAAGACCTGCTCCTTCCGGACAGCAGCTTCAGAGCGGGTTTTTATGAAATGATGAAGAAATATTCCTTCCGCCTTTTCCTGCGTGATGTCATCAAGCACCAGAATTTTTTCAGACTCGAGAATGTAACAAGATTTGCGACCTCTGCGGTTACACAGGATTATCTTGAATATATTACGGATATAGGTCTTGCCGAAAAGGAATCAGACGCTTATAAGCTATCACGGGGTCGTATAAAAAGTTTTGGTGAGACCCTCGAATGGTTTGTATCAGAGGTATTTCATAAAGAATTTACAACAGAGTCCATATGGGGGATACGGTTCAAACGTCCGGGGGTGGGTGGTGACTATGACCTTATCTCTAAGGTAGACGGGATAATATTGTACATGGAGATTAAATCTTCCCCGCCAAAACAGATATACCAGAATGAGATTTCGGCTTTTTTTGACAGGGTGAATGACTTATTGCCGGAAATAAGCATGTTTTTTGTTGATACAGAGCTCAGGATGAAGGACAAGATCGTGCTGATGTTTGAGGAAGAGCTGAAGAAAAGATACCCTGAGCCTCCAAAGGTTACAAGGATGGAAAAAGAACTCTTCCAGATATTGGACAAGATATTTATAATAAATGCTAAAGACAGTATCGCTTCAAATATCGAAAAGGTATTGAGCTGGTATTTCAGGAGGATTCAATGAGTTCAACAGTAATATGTGCCATATGCGCCTGGAGGGAAACCTGCCAGAAGAAATTTTCAGTGTCGGGCAAAGATGCACGCTGTGCTGAGTTTGTGAAGGATGTCATGATAAAGGAAGAGAAGGAAGAAGAAACAGACGAAAAGTAGACAGCAAACAGTAAGCAGTAGACTGTAGGTAGCATGTAGTAGACAGCAGGGGCTTAACCAACTTCTGAGTTTTATTTATGGTTTAACCTGATGAAAAATTATGGGTTCAAGTTGCAAACTTGAACCCGCAGAGAAAAAGACCTCTATCATTTATCACGGAAAAAGAAATGTTTATGAATTTAGACAATGAGTTGTCATTATAAAAGATAGCTGATAAGATAAGACATGCAAGGATTGAAAGCATATAAGATGAAAAAGCTTGGGATTTTTGTCGTTTATCTTTTCGGTTCCGAGGTATATGGGACAACAACAGTAATGAGTGATATAGATGTTGGCATTGTCCTTAAAAACCCAAAGAATCTTGAGGATACACGGCCTCTTTATAACGCTATTTACTCAGAACTTTCAAAGGTCTTTAGACCTACATTCCTCAGAGGACTTGACATTGCTTTTCTTCAGAATGTACCCATAACATTGCAATATAATGCGATCACATTCGGTAGGATACTATATGAGGAAGATCCCATAAAGAGAGCAGACTACGAAGAAAATGTTGTAAATCAATATCTGGACTTTAAACCTGTTATTGAATATTTTGATACTGTTGCATCAAAACGATATGCCTAATGAAAAGGATACCACTTAATAAAGAAATTCTTAGGTCAAGGTTGTCTTATATAGAAGGATCTTTACAAAGCCTTGAAAGATACAAAGGTGAATCATTTGAGGAGTTTCACTCAAATCCCGATAATTTTCGCATTGCTTTTTATGATTTGCACAGGGCATTGGAAGCAACAATGGATATAGGCTCACATATTCTTTCAAGGATTCCAGGTGCACGTGCAACTTCTTATAAAGACATTCCGCTTTTTCTTGGCAAAAATAAAATAATTCCTCTCGATTTTGCTGAAAATGAACTTTTACAAATGGCCGGGTACAGAAACCGCATAGTTCATTTTTATGCAGAGATAACTGAAAAAGAACTGTACAAAATAATTCAGGATAATCTTAAAGATTTTGAGAAATTCTGTGCTTATATAAACAAACTCATCTTAAATCCGAAAAAATACGGGCTTGATATAGCATGAGAAATTCTAATCCTCAAAGACATGAATTCTCAAAATACTATGTAATTCATTACATAATTTCATAGTAAACTCCCCCCCATTTTTTAATAAATTAAATATTATCAATAAGTTGTATAATGGCATAGGACATGCTTTCCATAATGATTTTTAGATTATATAAGCCGATAGTTTTACCAGATATGGTATTATTTCTTAATAAACAGATTAAAAAAACTTGAACATTGTATGAATTGAAATCATCGTATTTAGATAAAATTGCTCCCTGGTCTATCCTGCTGATTGCCTTTGTTTTCTGCTTTCTCAATCTGTCCCTGAGACCCCTCCATGTCGATGAAAGTGTCACCGGGTTTTTTGTAACTCAAATCTGGGAAAACGGTTTTTATACCTATGATCCCGGTAATTATCATGGGCCATTGGCGTTTTACCTTTTTCAAATCTCTGAAAAGATATTCGGATTCGGGGTTCACTCCTTTAGAATCTTATCTGCAGTTTTTTTGTTTTTGACTGTATTGTTCATTCTGCGAAACAGAATCCTGCTGGGGAAATACGCCTATCTTTTTATTGCGATAGCAATAGCATTAAGTCCCGGCATGATTTATTTCAGACGATCTGCTTTTCACGAATCTATCTTTGTCTTCTTTCAAATTTTAATGATAACCGGATTTCTGAAGGCACGGGAAAACATTAGCAGAAAAGGACTTCTGTGGTTCTTTGCCGGTTTCCTCGGTTGTATTCTGTTGAAGGAGACGTTCGTCATATTGGTAGTCGCGGTCCTGCTGGCATGGGTATGGTTAGAAATTTCTCCAAGGATGATAAACTGGATAAAAATAAAGGATGATCTGCCAAAGCGACTGGAATTCGGAAAGATCGAGAAAGTCTTTCTTCTGAAAATAAGTTTAATCGTTGTCGTGGTGTGGCTTGCTTTCTATACGGGATATTTTCATCATTGGAAAGGGGCATCTGACTTTTTCATTGCTCTCATGCCGTGGTTTAAGACAGGAGTTAAAGGGTCCGGACACGACAAGCCTTTTTTCTACTGGATAAGGCTTATGTCACGCTATGAATGGG
>Ga0209253_10001006_pt1 | contig 24674 bp, 15 predicted proteins | sample FrelakmetBRP12BR_FD_187145 | JGI IMG/M metagenome (GOLD analysis project Ga0209253, IMG submission 187145) | Freshwater lake sediment microbial communities from the University of Notre Dame, USA, for methane emissions studies - BRP12 BR (SPAdes)... | ecosystem: Environmental > Aquatic >...
CATATGCCAGCCCAATGAAAATGTTTGAATATATGGCAAGCAAACGGGCGATCATCTCAAGTGATCTTCCTGTTATCCGTGAAGTACTAAACCCCACCAATGCCATTCTATGCCCACCCGGCGATATCTCTGCCTGGTCAAGGTCGATCGAATCCCTGATTACCGATGAGAATAAACGCTTAGCAATAGCTCAACAAGCCTGGAAGGATGTCCAACAGTACAGCTGGCAGGATCGTGCCCGTAAAGCTTTAGCTGGGTTTGATACTCATTGACCATCATTCTCCACTATGCTTGAAAACAAGAACACACCACCCGAGCGGTTGCATTCAGCTACTTTTTGGTTGCTGCTTGTTCTGGCATTTGCACTTATTTCTAGATTGTTCATCATCCTCCTATACCAGCCAGTTGCGTTCAGTGATACACCTAGTTATCGCCGACTGGCAGAAGCAGTCCTAAGCGGGTTTGTGAAATACGATGGTACGCGAACACCCGGTTATCCGGTTTTTCTCGCCTTTGTCGGTAGTGACAGGAACGTTTGGATAGCCCAGCTGCTGTTAGGGATTGCCACCACCTTACTTTTGTTCTATATCGGATGGAAATTAACAGATAAACCCTGGTTTGGAGGGGTGATAGGGTTGGTTCATACCCTCAATCTTGGTCAGCTTTTTTTTGAATCCAGCCTGCTCACAGAATCACTAACGACCTTCTTGCTCGTTTTGACTATGGCAGGCATGCTTGTCTGGCTTTTATATCCACTTAAACGCAGCCTTTGGCTGGTTTTCTTTATCGGGCTGATATCAGCCTTCACCCTGCTTGTACGTCCATTATTCATTTACCTCCCTTTTCTCCTGATTATTTTCTTATGGATAGGAATTAAAAAGGGATATTCCACCACCCTTGTTGTAGATGAGGTAGATGATAACCTCAATCATGATCTAGGGATCACTAACCACCATCCAATCTTTACGATTTTTGTTTTTATTTTGCCAGTTGTTCTGTTCCTTGGGGGCTGGATTTCTTTTATTTATAAAAATTATGGTGATTTTTCTCTTACGACGATGACCGGTTTTCACCTTATCCAGCATACGGGAAACTTCTTCGAATATGTTCCGGATGAGTATGCGTCTCTACGTGATACGTATCTCCAATATCGGGATGCCCACATTGTGGAATATGGTACGCAGACCAATACTATATGGGATGCGATACCCGAGATGAGCCGTGTCTCTGGTTATAACTTTTATGACCTCTCGCGTGTGCTGGCACAAATTTCAATGGAGTTGATAGTAAGACATCCATTTTTATTTTTAAAGAACGCCTTTATAGGTTGGTGGATGTTCTGGCGTACATCTTTTTATTGGTCCATCGATGCACTCCGCTTTTCGTGGCTTGCATCCGGGGTCAACCTGGCTGTTCAAATCCAGCGAATAATCCTATTTGCGATCAATCTTTTTTTTATATTTTCTACCCTTTTCTATGCTCTCTCAGAATGCCTGGCAGCCATTCGTCATAAACCTGGCTTGGTATACACGGCAAAAAAAGCATATTCCTGGTTATTGTTGAGCACGATATGGGTTGCCTCCGTCCTGCAAACCTTGCTTGATCATGGAGATAATCCACGTTTTCTTGTCCCATTGCAATCCCTGGTAGTTCTATGGGTGGCATTGTTCTGCTATCAATTATTTATCACAAAGTATTCATCGAAGTTAATCCCTCCTTCAAAAATATCATCTGGATCTATTGATTAACTGTTGATATGAATAAAATTCTAAAAAAAGAGATTTGGATCATAACGATTCTGGTGATCATTCTTGCATATCTCTTGGCATTAATGGATAGCAGCGGTAATTGGGTCAAAAGTTGGTTTGTTTACCTGGTCATGCTTGGCTTGGGAATCGCTAGCATCTATGGAGTGTGGAGGGTTGTAAAAGCCACTCCACAAGCTACAACTGTTGCAATAATCGCCTTTTTTATTCGACTGTTTATTGGAATTGCTCTGGCTACATTATTACCTATCGTTGGTTACCAGAATAATCCAGAGCATCTTTCAGGATATGTATACACAGATGCCTATATCCGTGATGGGCAAGCCTGGGATTTTGCAACCTCCGGCAATCCATTAGGTCAGGCATTCTCAGGAAAATATTCCGGGGATCAATACGGTGGCATGCTTGTATTAAGTGCATTTATTTATCGTTTCCTCAGCCCGGATGCTCATCGTCCACTCCTGGTCCTTATTCTGGGTGCGACATTTTCTGCCTGGGGCATTCTATGTCTTTGGAAAGCTTCGCGCTCATGGTTCGATGAGAAAACCGCACTCCTGGCTATCTGGTTATTCGCCTTGTATCCTGAAAGTATTCTATTAGGTAGTAGCCAGATGCGCGAGGCAATAGTTATTCCTATGACTGCCATATCTTTCTTTGGATTAACTGAAATCCAGGGCAAAAGATGGACGGGTTGGTTATGGGTTGTTTTTTCTGCATTATTATTGTTTTCTATACAACCCTTGGCAGGATTTGTATCGTTTGCTGTTCTCTTGGGGATTTGGCTTCTCGATCCTGCGACATTAAAAACCATCAAGCAGAGACGAACAATATTGATCATCTTCCTATTAATTGCAATTTTGTTGGTGATACTGCTTGTCGTCGGCTCAATTCTGGCAAACCTCCCCTCAATTCACGGCAATAAAGCATTAAATATTTTTATTACCTGGTTCCAAAACAATTTCACCTACCAAAGTTACCTTACCGAGCGCAGCTCAGGAATGTTCCAGAGCTTGTTGGATAGTTTGGGTGAGCAATGGCGTTGGTTGATTGTCTTAGTTTATGGTATTGCCCAACCTGTTTTACCAGCCATTGTCGGAGATCCAGGCGCAGCATGGATTATGCGCATCATTGGACTCCTTCGCGCCTCTGGGTGGTACGCACTTGCACTTTTCCTGGTTTATGGAACTCTAGGCGTTTTTCGCAGCCAAAGGGAGGTGCGTCGTCTTCAGCTGCTCTGGATTAGCATAGTATGTTGGGCTTGGATCATGGTAGCTGCTTTGAATGCTGGTGCTGATCAATGGGATAACCCAAGATATCGGGTGATTCTCCTGATCTGGCAGGTAGTTCTGGCTGCCTGGGCCTGGGAATGGGCTCGGGCACGGAAAGATGCTTGGCTTTGGCGTTGGCTGGCAGTTGAAGTGGTTTTCGTTGCTATGTTCACTGAATGGTATCTCGGGCGTTACTATCCTGGATTCATTCATTTGGATATTAAACTTATGACACTCATTACCTTGCTCATATGTGGGATGATCCTCGTTGGAGGGGCAATTTGGGATAAAAAACATCCAGCAAAACCACAAAAAACGGATAATGATTTATAATTCAGTGACTGAATATTAATTTGTAAGGAGATCGATCGTGCCAACGGCAATTATTACCGGGATAACCGGTCAGGACGGCTCATACCTCGCCGAGTTGTTGATATCAAAAGGCTATCGCGTGATTGGGATGATGCGCCGGTCCAGTGTGGTCACGTTCGAACGAATCCAGCACATCCAGGACCAGATCGAGTTAATCTCGGGCGACCTTCATGACCAAAGTTCTTTGATGGATCTCATGGAGCAGTATAAACCCGATGAAGTGTATAATCTTGCGGCCCAATCCTTTGTACCCACCTCCTGGAATCAACCAGTCCTGACTGGTGAAGTGACTGCTCTGGGGGTTACCCGTATGTTGGAAGCTATTCGCCTCCTGAATCTAAAAACTCGTTTTTATCAAGCTTCTACAAGTGAGATGTTTGGTAAAGTGCGGGAAGTGCCTCAGAATGAATCGACACCTTTTTATCCTCGCAGCCCGTATGGGGTTGCCAAGGTCTATGGACATTGGATCACCGTCAATTATCGTGAATCCTATAATCTTTTTGCAGTATCAGGAATTTTATTTAACCATGAAAGCCCACGGCGAGGCATTGAGTTTGTCACCCGGAAGATAACTTATGGTGCCGTACGTATCAAGTTGGGATTGGCAAAAGAACTTCGCCTTGGAAATCTGGAATCCCGTCGAGATTGGGGATTCGCAGGTGATTACGTGGATGCCATGTACCGCCTGATTCAAAATGATATTCCCGAGGATTTTGTTGTTGGAACAGATGAAACTCATTCAGTACGTGAATTCTGTGAGAAGGCTTTTTCCTGTCTCGATTTGGATTATACGGATTATGTCATTCAGGATCCTCGTTTTTATCGACCTGCTGAAGTGGATCTATTAGTCGCCGATTCAAGGAGAGTCCGCCAGAAGCTGGGTTGGGCTCCAAAAGTAGATTTCGATGGCTTAGTACGGATGATGGTAGATTCGGATCTGGTTCGCCTTGGAAAGGAAATCACCTGAATCAAAAGATAACAGGTATAGATCCCCCAGGCAAAACCCAAACCACCGGGGCTGTCCAACCGAAAAATGCCTTATCCACCTGGCTGCGGTGGATTGGCACTATCCTATCGGTTGGTTTGCTCATTTATTTACTGAGTCAGCAAGGTTGGGCTGAGATTGCCTACACTGCCAGACAAATTGCTTGGTGGCGTTTTGTATTGGCAATCATTCTTGTATTTATTTCCCGCATCGCCGTTGCCATGCGATGGCATGTTTTGATGGACTCTGCGGGTACCGGAATAACTCTCCGCCAATCCATGCGACTCACCTTTGCTATGTTATTCGCCTCCAATTTTCTTCCTACCACAATTGGAGGGGATGTCGTTCGCCTGGCAGGGGCGATTCGACTCGGATTTGACCAGGCAATTAGTGTCGCTTCATTGGTAGTCGATCGATTAATCGGTATGGCGGGTATGGCTGTGGCACTTATATTTGCTATTCCAAGTTTAATTTACGAGAATAAGGATCCATCAATCCTGCACATGATGGCAATTCCATGGCTTAGCCCTCTTGCGAATAAAATCACGCACTTTCTTGAGGAGCTCAAGCAAGCAGCAAAAGTATGGCTCCACAAGCCGCGATCCCTTTTTAGCTCACTTGCTTTTACATGGGTTCATATGCTCTGCACTTTCACCACTGTATGGCTGTTATTGAACGGAATGGGTGAGGATATCTCCTTCTGGATAGTGATGGGTTTATGGAGTGCTACTTATTTTGTCACCTTGTTACCCATTTCAATCAATGGCTTGGGTGTGCAAGAATTGGCAATGACCTACTTTTTTGTAACAATTGGGGGGATATCGGCTTCAAGTGGTCTCACCCTTGCTTTGATGATGCGAGTCTTGCAAATGATTGCCAGCCTGCCTGGTGCTTTGTTCATCCCCGATATCATAGCCGGTAGAAAATAATACTGAGGATATATGAATACTCAAATTGCCCTCATCACTATTCTGACTGATGATGTAAAGCGGCTGGCAGGTTTCTACCAGTCTGTACTAGGATTTCAAATCCTACAGGATTTAGGTCAATATGTGGAGCTGGTGAACCCCGGGGTACGTTTTGCTATATGTGCCCGTTCAGTCATGGAAAGTGCCACAGGGAATGAGGCTTTTCATGAGCTGCATTCCGGACAATGCTTCGAGTTGGCATTTCCTATGGATTCCGCAGTTGAAGTCGATCAAGCGTATGCAGATATCATACGAAAAGGCGCAGTCCCTATCCATGCTCCTGCAACCATGCCTTGGAACCAGCGAACAGCCTTTTTTGCCGACCCGGATGGCAATATCCACGAGCTGTTCGCCGACTTAGGTTGATTAATGATACGCACATTATCCAGGCTGGGTTTCCTTATATCCTTTATTATTTTTCCCTTGCTTGTCATGGAACTGGCAAGCCAGAGGCTGGCAAATATCCCACTTCGGATGGTAGTTTTTATTATCCTGGCGTTGGGTGGTACATGTTTATTTAAAAAAGGCTGGCCTCGACAGGGGTGGGGTACTGCTCTGCTGGTCACTACCTTGGGTTATGGAGTATCCTATAAGATTGCCAGTTTCATCCCAGATATATCCGGTTACCCTTTTTCATTGGGATGGTCAGAGGCAAGCCGTTATTATTATGCTTCCTTGTGGTTTTCGAACAAGGTTTATGGGACCTCTACCCCACCATCCGTTTTGCATCCCAGTCGGTATTTGCTTCAATCACTTCCATTTATTATTCCTCATGCTTCCTTGTTATTTCATCGTTTATGGCAGGTGATCTTGTGGGTCGTCAGTGCTTCCCTGGCTAGTTGGTTGCTTGTCAGGAGATTAGACCTGAAGAGCCAAAACCGGCCTCGGGTCATAATCCTATGCCTGCTCTTCTGGGTTTTCCTCTTTCTCTTTCAAGGTCCCATTTATTATCACTTGCTTGCCATGGTCATTCTTCTGCTTTGGGGCTTTGATGGCAACCACTTCTGGCGCAACCTGATATTGGTTTTATTGGCCTCCCTTTGGGCAGGGATCAGCCGTATTAATTGGTTACCCGTTCCAGGGTTGCTTGCTGCTTCACTTTATCTATTGGAAATCCCAGCCAAGGGAAAACCAATCTGGCGCTACTTACTACCCCCAGCGATATGGGTGGTTGCAGGTACAACCATTGCGTATGCCAGTCAGCAGGCATACCAGTTATGGTCTGGTAATCCCCCGGCATGGTTTGGTTCAAGTTTTTCTTCCGATCTTCTATGGTATCGCTTGTTACCCAATCCAACTTTTCCGATGGGGATCCTGCCAAGTGCAGTTCTCGTATCTTTGCCACTTATCGGGCTCATAGTTCTGCGCTTATATGATCACTGGCGCGATTATCATCTTGTACGTTTACTTGGATTAATATCGATTCTATTCGTGCTATTTCTCGGTGGTGTTGTTGTCAGCGTAAAAATTGGCGGGGGCAGTAATCTGCATAACCTGGATGCATACCTCGCCTTATTACTCGTGATTACTGCCTACATCTACTTTAACCACTTCACTCCCGATAACCCTGAAGCATTAGCTAAAAAACTACATGTGGATTCATCTCTAAACTCAATAAATCATATACGAACTATGGAGCTTACCCTCATTGGACTAGCAATAATCATCCCTCTATACTTCTCCCTGAGCATAGGCAGTGGTATGCCTCATAGGGATTACCAGGCCGCTCAAGACGCTCTGCAAACATTAAAATCAGCCACCCAGCATGCGGTTGATCAGGGTGGAGAAGTACTCTTTATTAACCAACGACACTTATTGACCTTTGATTATATCGATGGTTTACCTCTGGTTCCCGAACATGAGTTGGTCTTTTTGATGGAAATGGCAATGTCCAATAATTCTATGTATCTGGATGCTTTCCAAAATGATATAAAGGATCAGCGTTATGCAGTGATTGTCGCTGAACCTCTAACCACTCAATATCAAGGTAGTAGCCATAGCTTTGGTGAGGAAAATGATGCCTGGGTTGAGCGTATCTCAGAACCAGTTTTATGCTATTACGAGCCAATTCAAAAAGTGGAAGCAGCTGGAGTTGTTTTGTACACGCCGCGCGCAGACCCATGCAAGTGATTGGATAATTAGTCATGTATCTCAGCCGAACCAATAGTTTATTGGATATCTTCCTTTATCTCTTGCTTACCAGCGCTTGGGTATTGGGTGGTTACTTATTGGTAAGGTTTACTTTTCATCTACGCCGAACAGAAGGTGTTATTTCTGGGATTGCAGTCGGATTTTTATTATTTATTTCAATGAGTAATTTGTTGGCTCATGTCCTACCCCTCACTTATGCATTCTGGGGTTCGTCAATATTGATTTTATTGGCTGCAATTGCTTGTGCTTGGAAATCTAATTTACGCCCCTGGTTGGAAAAGCAAGACTTTTACATCATTCCTTTGTTTGTTAGTTTGGCTGCATTAACATTGCTCTTCACTTTTATTTTACGGGGAGGGGCGATTTTTGATGAATACCTGCATTTGCCCCTTATTTCCATCATGGCCGCTGGAGAAATCCCCCCGCATTTTTACTTGAATCCCGATTTTTATTTTGCCTATCATTACGGTATTCAAGTTTTTGCCTCTAGTTTGGTGAGACTTGCTGGTTTTTTTCCTTGGTCTGCCTGGGATGTAAGCCGTGCCCTTGCGATTGCATTTTCTTTGGTCCTTGGCTGGATATGGATTCGCCGGGTTACTAGCAACCGCACCGCTGCCTGGTTGGGCAGCGTTTTATTCACCTTTGGAGGTGGAACACGCTGGTTCTTGCTCCTCCTGCCTTCTAGCCTGTTGAAATGGGTTAGCGCGTCGGTAAACCTAGTTGGCACAGGTTTGGATACTGCTCCAACATTAGCTGAAGCCCTGCAGAAAACATGGTTGATTGAAGGTGGAGGTCCGGTTTCATTTCCCTTTGCATTTCATAACGGTATTTTCGTGCCAGTTTTTTTTACCCTGGGCAGCACAGGAGCAATGTCATTCATGACTGTCTTATTGCTGCTTATCCTGCTACCCCGCCGGCGTTTCTCTCCAACCGGTTTGGTAATTTGGTGTCTTATTTTCAGCTCACTAGCTTTGAGTGCAGAACACTTTTTCTCTGTTATATGGGTTGGAATCGCCCTGGTTGGGATTATTGCGGTCATCTTTCAAAAAAGACTCTTCAAATCTTTCCCAAAGGATATTTTTAAACAATGGGGCATTATCCTTATATTAAGTGCTTTGCTTTCTCTTGTTCAAGGTGGTTTCATTAGCGAAACTGCCCGTAATCTGGTTGCATCCATTTCAGGAGCCGTTTCGCAAAGTTATAACGCGCGTGGGTTTTCTTTCCGCTGGCCTCCTGGATTCCTCTCCGCCCATCTCGGCTCGTTATCGATATTAAATCCTGGCCAGTTGGTTGCCCTGCTGGCAGAACTCGGCATTGCCTTATTGCTTGTGCCAGTCATTTTTATCCGTTTTAAGAAACAGTTACGCCATAAAGAATGGTTTTTACCGGGTTTAAGTATCAGTGTGATTCTCAGCTTGTTTTTTCCGCTTTTCTTCCAATATGAAGTCGACCGGTCCATTACCCGTATGCCGGCAACAGCCTTGTGGACCAGCCTTGTCTTGAGTTTTCCTATCCTGTGGATGGCATTTCACCACCTAAAAACCCTCTCCCGCCTTGGTTTGGCCTTCGGTTATGCAATAATGATCTTGGGAGGTATGGTAATATTTCGCTCCCAGCTTTATTCTATTCCGCACGAAGAGTTATCATATTTTATTGACGATTTGGATGCCCGTTTTTCTGCTGATTACTGGAATAAGCTACCGGATGGCACCCAGGTGCTAGACCGGATTCCTGAACGTTCTGTGACGGTTTTTGGCCGCATTTCTCGGGCTCACTCTGGCATTTATGACCCCTTACCCACATGGGAGGCACTGATTGCTGATCCTGACCCTGCTCAGATAACTGCATCCGGCTACGATTATGTATACATGGATAGAATTTGGTGGGACAGCCTCACCTCCACCAAGCAAGAAATTTTCCTGCAGCCATGTGTTGATATCGTAGACGAGCGCAAACAAAACCAAGGCGCAAATTACCGCTTGTTGGTTAATGTTCGTAATTGCAAGTAATCATAGAAACCCTTCCTGATGGTATAGTTAACCTGTAATCTGCAAGAAATACGGAGCTATTAGAATATGAAAATCGAATACCAAGAAACCACGAATGATCTACTCGCTCGCATAGATATCCATAAAAAATATGGTAGTCGTGATATCGATCAGTGGATGTTGCACCTGCTGAATCCTCATAAAGGATCTGCCATCTTGGATGTGGGATGTGGATCTGGTAAACAGTGTTTCCTTTTTTACAAAGCCCTTGAAGGTGATGCTGTCATTACCGGTGGTGATGTGAATCCCGAACTGCTCGACCAGGCCCGCCAGGAAAATGCCAAGATCGGGAATCGGATCAAACTTATCGACCTGAATTTCAATCAACCCTTCCTATTACCTGACAACGAGTATGACCTGGTCACATCATGTTTTGCAATCTACTATTCGGAGGATATCCCTTTCACCATCTCCGAGATACATCGTGTGGTCAAGCCAGGTGGGCGAATGTTCACCACTGGACCTATGCCTGAAAATAAACGCCTGTTTTACGATATCATCCAGGAGGCAACCCACCAACCGATTCCACCCATGCCGGGTAGCTCGCGTTATTCCAGTTTAATCTTTACAGCTATTCAGGAGGTGTTTTCAAAGGTAGAAATTCACATTTTTGAAAATCCTTTAGTATTTGAAGATGTTGAACCCTTTCTGGCTTATACTCGCGCTTCTCTATCGGAGGATCGTAGATTGTGGAAAACCCTGTTTGAAGATACAGGTGGGTTTGAGCATGTTATGCAGCAAATAAAAGATGTGGCTGCTCGCCGAATCACTCAGGAAGGTAAGCTTGTGATGACCAAAGTTGTGGGTGGATTCATAGCCACCAAGTAAATCGAGTACGAGCTACACAGCCGATGTATACTGAATACAAAACTGTACTGGTAGAATAATCATCAGATAAATAAGAGAGGCGATTGATGAAAGTCCAACCTGCTCTCCCAGTCATATATGACAGCACCCGTCGCGGGTCAGCTGTTTTTGAAGAGCTGAGAGAGGCTTTAAATTATCATCACTTAATTTGGCAGCTTGTCCGTCGGGATATCCTTGCCCGTTATAAGCGCTCATTCCTGGGTGTTGCCTGGACTATGCTCAATCCCCTCGGCATGATGCTGGTCTGGACAATTGCATTTTCTCAGTTTTTTAAGTCCGCCAGTCTGCCTTCTTATCCAGCATATGTCTTGAGTGGCTTGCTTGCCTGGACCTTTTTTAGCCAGACTACGACTGCCTCGATGGTAAATCTGATTTGGGGTGGTGGGTTGCTCAATCGCATCTATATTCCTCGCGTGTCTTTTGCATTGGCTGCCCAGGGTACCGGCATGGTGAATCTATCCTTGTCTTTGGTACCATTAATAGTAGTTATGCTACTGACCGGATTACCAATCCATTTGTCATTTATATTTATCCCTGTCTCGGTGCTTGTACTTTGCGCTTTTGCGTTGGGCGTTGGATTATTAATTTCCACTTGGGCTGTATATTTTCCAGATATCTCAGAAATGTACCAGATTATTCTGGTTGCCTGGATGTTTCTGACTCCAATTATGTATCCAGAAACAGTTTTACCAGCAGATTATCGCGTATACATCACCATGCTTAATCCCATGTACCACATGGTCAAGCTCTTTCGCATACCTACCTATTATGGACGCTTTCCAACTTGGGTGGAGTTTTTAGTTCCATTTATGATTGCACTGGTGACACTCGTTCTCGGCTGGGTGGTTTTTGCGCGGAAATCGGATGAATTTGCCTATAGGATATAAGGCAATGCAGGATTCTTCATCTTCCTCTTTTCAAGGCCAGACAATCATTCAGTTGGAAAATGTCTCGGTTGAATATCGCGTTCCCCAGGAACAGATTGGTACGTTTAAGGAATACATAATCCGTTTGCTTGAGGGTAAAGTAAAGCATCGGACTTTTAAGGCTCTAAACGATGTTAGCTTCAATGTCAATCAGGGTGAAGTCTTTGGCTTGATTGGCCAAAATGGTGCAGGTAAGAGCACTCTCCTCAAATTGGTCGCTCGCGTATTACGACCAACCAGAGGTCGGGTTCGCGTGATGGGTCATGTTGCCCCTTTGCTCGAAGTTGGTGCTGGTTTCCACCCAGAATTAACTGGACGGGAGAATGTCTATCTAAATGGTGCAATGCTTGGTTTCAGCCGGGATGAAATGGAGGAAAAAATTCCTCGCATTATTGAATTCTCTGAACTGGCAGATTTCATCGATGCACCTATACGTACCTATTCATCAGGGATGTCTGCGCGTTTAGGATTTGCTTTAGCTACAGATAGCCAACCAGATATCCTAATCGTTGATGAGATTTTATCAGTCGGGGATGAAGCTTTTCAACATAAAAGCTATGAACGCATCCAATCCATAAAAGCCCAGGGAGCCTCTATATTACTTGTTTCACACTCCATGAGTGTCATTGAAACCAATTGCCAAAGGGCAGCCTGGATCCATCATGGTCAGTTGATTGCTCTAGGAGATGCGAAAGCAGTCGTTGCTCAATATTCTGGAAGTGTGCTAGAAAATGAATCGGAGCGCCTAAGCATCCAAATGAATACAGTTGAAGGAAAACTTGCCCTAACAAATAATAAATCACCATATCGTTGGGGTAACCGGAAGATTGAAATCACCCATGTGCATATTACTGATCTAGCGGGAAAAGATCAGACGATCTTCAACACTGGCCAATCTCTTCGCTTACATATTGATTACGAAGCCCATGAATGCATTAGTGCGCCAGTATTCGGAGTAGCCATACACCGCCAAGATGGTATCCACATTACAGGTCCAAATACTGCCCAGGCGGGATTAACGCTACCTATGATTGATGGAGCTGGAAGAATTTATTATGAAATCGCAAGTCTCCCCTTGCTTGAAGGCTTGTATAGTTTCTCAATAGCTGTAGTCAATAAGAACGAAAATGAAATTTTTGACTATCATGATCGTCTTTATTCCTTCCGCATTGTCAACCAGGAAAATCATACGAAAGAACGTTATGGCATCCTTACCCTGAATGGCAGGTGGGAACTCGAAGTTCCTCAAATTATAGAGCTTAAATGACCACAGACCAACAGGATCAATACAATGCCGCGTATTATGCCCACAATTGCGGGGAACCCTATGAGCATAATGAAGCCTGGATGGGTGTGTTTAACCTTATTGCTGATCACATTGTAAATGAATTTCATCCTCGCTCTGTCTTGGATGCGGGTTGTGCCATGGGTTTCCTGGTTGAATCCCTACGGCAGCGTGGAGTGGAAGCTTGGGGCATCGATGTTTCAGAATACGCCATCCAGAATGTGTTGCCCGATTTCCGACCCTATTGTAAAGTGGGTCTTATTACCGAGCCCTTCCCACACCCTCGTTACGACTTAATCACCTGCATTGAAGTTATCGAACACCTGACCGCCCAAGAAGCTGATCGTGCAATTGAGAACATATGTAAGCATACTGATGACATCCTGCTTTCATCCACACCTTTCGATTTCCGTGAGCCTACCCATGTCAATGTTCAGCCACCTGAGTATTGGGCTGCGCTATTTAACCGTTTTGGTTTTATTCATGATATCGATTTCGATGCCTCATTTATTGCTCCCTGGGCAATGCGGTTCGTGAAAGCCCAGCCATCCATTGAAAATCGGATCTCAAACTACGAACGCAAGATTTGGCACCTGTCGCAGGAAATTACGCGGAGACGGGACCTGATAGTGGAATATAAAAAAGAAATCGCTCAGAAGGAGATGTCTATCCAATATTGGAAGTCAGCGCCAAAACGACTTCAATCTGAACTGGATGAAATCAGAAATAGTACCAGCTGGCAGATAATCACAGGTTTCCAGCGCTTTCGGGAGCGAATAATTCCATTGGGTAGTCGACGAGAAGCAGCTATGCGTTCAATTTTTCGTGGGCTAAATATCCTGCGGCTGGAAGGCATTGTCCGCTTCCTGCAAATAACATATCTTCGCCTTAGGCGGGTAATCGAATTATTCATAATTAAACTTAAGCTCAGGTTCTCTATCATCCCCAATTCAGTTCGGTTATGCGAGATAGAAAGCGTGGTTAATCCCCCTAGAGTTGAGCCACATATACCATCAGTCGATATTATCATTTGCATCCACGATGCGTTGGAAGATGTTAAGCGGTGCCTTGACTCATTATTTGAGCATACAACTCAGCCATATAACTTGATACTGATTGACGATGGTTCTGGTGAGGAAACAGCCAGATACCTGATGGAATTTGCAGTATCTCATAAGGCTTTACTCCTTCGATCAGAAAAAGCGACTGGTTACACTTATGCAGCTAACCGGGGGATGCGTGCTTCCTCAGCAGAATTCATTGCCTTAATTAACAGTGACACAATTCTGACTCCAGAATGGTTAGACCGCCTCATTTCCTGCATCCAGAGTGGTCAAAGGATTGGAATTGTTGGACCACTTTCGAATACAGCCTCGTGGCAGTCTGTCCCAAGAATCGAAGATAACGGTGATTGGGCTTCTAATCCACTGCCAGAGGGAATTACCCCTTCCGGGATGGCTCAAATAATTGCATCCAATTCTGCCAGATTATATTTGGAGATGCCTTTATTGAATGGATTCTGCCTTTTGCTACGGCGGACTCTTTTGGATGAAGTTGGCATGTTTGACGAAGATAATTTCGGTCAGGGATACGGTGAGGAAGATGATCTTGTGCTACGGGCGCAAAAAATGGGATGGAAGATGGTTCTTGCCGATGATGTATATATTTATCACGCCCAATCAAAAAGTTATTCAAGCACTGAACGAAAAATGCTTTCAGAACGTGCAGGGAAAATCCTGCGTAGCAAGCACGGAGAAGAAATCATTCAAGAAGGTGTACGTTACTGCATGGTAAATCCTGTCCTGGATGGGATTCGTGCAAGAATCCAACCTGCTTTGGATCGAGTACAGTGTTTGAATGAAGGAAAGCAGTACACTGGAAAGAGAATTCTTTTCATCTTACCAATCAATACTCCCGGAGGCGGTGCAAATGTCATCCGTAGCGAAAGCCTCGCTTTTCAAAATATGGGAGTCAATGTTAACTTTTTTAACCTGGAACCTAATCGCAAGGGATTCGAAACAGCGTACCCAAACCTTATAAATTCAACTATCTTTGGAAAGATAGAAGATTTAGGAAGAGTGGCGTTAATGTATGACGCCGTTATTGCCACGTTTAATCCTTCTGTAGCCTGGCTTCAACCCATCCTGTCTTATGAAAGACGTCCAGTCCTCTCATACTACGTGCAAGGGTTTGAGCCTTGGATGTATCCAGAGGGAAGCGTGGGATATAAATCTGCTCTCGATTCATATTCATTGATCGAAGAACTGGTCCTGTTCACAAAGACAGATTGGACAAGGGAGCAGGTTAAAACATTTACAGGCCGAGATTGTGAAGTAATAGGACCAAGTATTGACATTAATCTCTATCGTCCTCGCCCACACAACCTCCCAAAGTGGCCGAATGGTCCAATAAGGGTAGCAGCTATGATCCGACCAGAATCACCTTACCGAGAGCCACAAAAAACGATGCTATTACTTAAAAATAATTCCCGCAAGTATAAAGGAGAGATTGAAAATATTATCTTTGGCACTCGTTTCGATGATCCCCTATTCTTGGACTTACCCCACCACTTTCCCTGTAAATTATTTGGAATACTTACCCCCGAGCAGGTAGCAAATTTGCTTAATCAGGTGGATATTTTCATCGATTACTCCTCCCAACAAGCCATGGGATTAACTGCTATGGAAGCAATGGCTTGTGGTTGTGCAGTTATTGTTCCACAGTATGGTGGTGCATCAAGTTACGCTGTGCATGATCGTAATAGTCTGGTTGTCGACACATCAGTGTTTGAAAATGTTTGGGTTGCGTTACAACGCCTTGTTGATGATGAGAAACTGCGTAACCACTTGCAACACAACGCAATCCATGATATATGCGCTTATTTTCCAGAGCTGGCTGCGTTGAATATTCTAAAAACCTTATTTAAACGATGAGACTTAGATTCTGACAATCCAGATTAATTATCTCGCTATTGTTCGCTTTTTATGACTATTACAAAAAATCTCTATGATCGCTTTATTCCACAAGGTAGTCGGCGAGAAGCGATTATCCACACCATTTCCCGCGGATTTAATATCCTGCACCATGAAGGATTGATTTCTTTTCTAAATCGCGTCCAGTTTAAAGTCTCGTGGCAGGCAAAGGTTGCTTTCCAGGGTATTCGTTTTAAACTGACTGCACCAGGGGATTCCAAAGTCATAGAGGTTAAGGATATTCAAAGCAACCTAAAACAGCAATCCCATCAAAGTACGATCGATATAGTTATATGTGTTCATAACGCCTTGGTAGATATCCAACGCTGCCTGGCATCTGTTTTGAAATACACTTCCCTTCCCTTTTCACTTACCTTGATAGATGATGGTAGCGATGATGATACTTTCCGGTATTTGTCAGATTTCGCCAAAGAACATCAATCTTCCTTGCTACGCAATGATCAAGCTCTGGGGTATACCTTGGCTGCCAATCAAGGTTTACGTCAATCCTCTGCAGAATTTGTCATTTTGCTCAATAGCGATACGATTGTCACTCCCAGCTGGATAGATCGAATGGTCACCTGTGCGCAATCCGACTCCAAGATTGGTCTGGTTGGTCCACTATCCAATGCGGCTACCTACCAATCCATACCTGAGATCATTGTTGATGGAGATTGGGCTAACAATACTCTACCTTCAAACGTCTCCGTCGACCAGATGGGGGAATGGGTAGCAAATTATTCCGAGCACTTATACCCGGAGATGAAATTTTTAAATGGCTTTTGCCTGATGATACGCCACCAGGTAATCGATGAGATTGGCTATTTCGATGAAGAGAACTTCGGCGTTGGTTACGGTGAAGAAAACGATTATTGCCTGAGGGCACGTAAGGCAGGATGGCAGCTAGCCTTGGCTGACGATACCTACATCTTCCATGCTCAATCCCGAAGTTATAAACAGGAGAGGCGTCGGGAACTAAGCGAACGCGCCAACACTATGCTGGCACAAAAATATGGGCAACTGATTATCGATGAGGGGACAACCGAGTGCCGCGAGAACCGCATCCTGAAAGGGATACGCTCTCACAGTCGATATATCATCGAGCGTGAGGAATTACTTCAACGAGGGCGTAAATACTTTGCGAATCGCCGGGTGTTATTTGTTTTACCCATCAAGGTTTCAGGAGGTGGAGCCAATCTGATCATGCTCGCAGCCCAGGCAATGCGTAAGATGGGTGTGGATGCCCAAATTATGAACCTGCATGCCCATCGACCCTCGTTTGAAAGTTCTTACCCCAATCTGGCTATACCGGTTGAATATGGCAACATTGAGGATATCCCCAATGTTGCCATTCACTATGATGCAGTCGTCGCCACCTTCAATCCCACTGTTTCCTGGATCGCCCCGGCATTCAAACAACGCTCAGACTTGAAGGTTGGATATTATATCCAGGATTATGAGCCATATTTTTATGCACCAGATACCGATCTCTATCAAAAAGCAGCTGACTCCTATACGCTCATCCCAAACCTGGTTCGCTGTGTGACTACACAATGGATTGATGACCAGGTCCAGCATCACCATGGTGTTCCGTGTCACATCATCGGCGCTTGCTTAGACACAGACCTTTTCTGGCCGCGTCCCCACCATGACCCAATTTGGCCTGACCGTCCTATGCGTATCGCCGCCATGATCCGCCCCCAATCTGAGCGCCGAAATCCCAGGATGACTATGGAAGTTCTTGAGCAAACCAGTAAAAGGTATGGTTCAAGGCTGGAAATCATACTCTTTGGCTGTAAACCCTCTGACCCTGGGTTTGCCCCTCTCTATCAAAATTTTCCCTGGCAACTGGCAGGAGAGTTACGCCCAACGCAGATTGCCAATCTGCTTAATGAAGTAGATATTTTTGTTGACTTTTCTGAGTATCAGGCATTAGGTCTTACCGCAATGGAAGCTATGTCTTGTGGTGCAGCTGTAATCGTGCCTGATTATGGTGGCACACACACCTTTTCAAAGCAGGAAGAGAATTGCCTTATAGTGGATACCCATGATAAGTCTGCCTGTTTCAAAGCTCTCCAACGTCTAATCGAAGACCATTCCCTTCGACAGAAGATCCAGAAGAATGCCATCGATGGAGCAGCGCAATTTTATCCTGAATTACCCACCTACAATTTTCTCAATGCTTTATTCCAGGATGAAAAATGACTGATACCGAAATAACAGGGAAGCATCCCCACGTCCACGTTGTTTATGAATATGGCATTGATTACCGTCCACATAGTAGCCCTTTCTTACGCCTGATCCGTCCATTTTCTCATCCCCGGGTTCAATCCCATATCAATACGACCTTTGACCTGGACTATAATGATGAGCCGGCTGACCTGGTTATTATCGATCGCCTTTGGCGACCAGATGTTACCCTGGAGTTTGTCCAAGAATTGGTCAATAGAATTCACCTGAAGGGAGCCAAGATAATATATAGCCTGGATGATAACTTTTTTGACCTGGTGCTTGAAAACAAGGGTTGGCCTCCCATGGAATTCTTACCCATCGTTGCTTTTTTGTTGCGTCAAGCCGATGGTGTGTTGGTTACCACTCCAGCTCTACGAGAACGACTGCTCGAATACAATTCAAACATTTTCGTCCTGGCAAACCAGTTGGATGAACGCCTGCTCGTTATTCGTCACCCAGACGAGATAAGCCCTCTTGTGGCCTCCAACCGCATCGTGATCGGTTATATGGGCACCATCACCCACGATGAAGACTTCCTGATGGTCTTACCAGCACTCAAAGCCATCCACCAGCATTATCCAGGGCTGATCGATGTTCAAGTCATCGGTGTGGTCCGCAGTGAAGAAACAAAAAAAGAACTGCATCAAATTTCTGTACGTTATATTCATCCCAAACCTGATGAGAATGAATACCCTTTGTTCATGCTCTGGTACACTGGGAATATCCGCTGGGATATAGCCATCTCACCACTGCGTGAGACCCCTTTCACTCGTTGCAAATCTGATATTAAATTCCTGGATTATGCTGCGATTGGTGCAGCAGGAATCTTCAGCCAGACCTTAGCTTATTCATCCACCGTACACCACAGGGAGGATGGTTGGATTGCTGAGAATAGCCCTCAGGCTTGGGAAGAAGCCTTGGAAACACTTATTCAGGATAACCCCTTGCGACTTAAAATCGCCCGTAATGCTGCCCGTTACCTTTACAGTGAACGTATCCTTGCGCAACGTGCCCTAGATTGGGTTAATATTGTGGAAAGACTGATTTAAACAGAACAGTTGATTGCTTGTCCACATGACCGAAAATACATCCCACATCCGTTATCGTTTCCCTGAAGGGGTAAAGCCTGGTAAGCTTGGTTCACGCCCAACGCTCTCCACCCCACAGGGAGGCACGATCGCTATAGATCCAATCCTGCTCACTATTTGGCAGCAAGCTGATGGCCTTACCATTGAGGATATCCTGAATAGCTTTGCTGGTCCTTCTGGAAAACCCACACTTGAGTTTAGTCCAGAAGCCATCCGGGCTGCCTTATGTTGTCTGGCTGAAGCCGGCTTGCTCACCCGTCAGGAAGAAAATCTACCTTCTCTCATCCATAAGACAGCTTCTCCAGGCAACCCTCCTCCACCAGTCATGGATCAGGTTACGATTTCCCTGGTTTCCATAATCATTGTGGAATTCAACAGCCGGGAATGGTTGGTTGAGTGCCTGTCCTCCTTAAAAGTTCAGACCCACCAACCACTGGAAGTCATAATCATCGATAATGGTTCAAGAGAAAGTTGCTTACCTTGGCTTGCACAGGAGTTTCCTGCTATAAAATCCTTCCGGTTGGAATCATCGGTTAGTCTGGCTAGTGCTATTAATCTTGGTGTCCAGCATGCGCAGGGAGATTGTTTTCTAATTTTGAATCCCGATGTGACTTTGGAGCCAGATGCGATTACACAACTGGTCTCGGCAGTTGAAAATAACCCTGATTGTGCGGCGGTGGCTGCCAAGCTTAAGTACTGGTGGGCACCAGCTTTCTTGAACGGACTGGGCAACCGGGTTGGAGTTTCCTCATTCGGATCGGATAATGCTCAAGGATATCTGGATTTGGGTCAGTTTGATAGCTGGGCACAGGTACCTTCTGCCTGCTTTGCGGCCGCTCTTATTCCCCGCTCTGCTTGGAATGCGATCGGACCTCTGGATGAAGCCTTTCCCATGTATTATGAAGATGTAGAATGGTCTCACCGGGCACGTATGTTGGGTTGGAACATCCTTGTGTCACCTAAAGCGGTGGTTTATCATGCTTTTGGACGCAGTGTCCACACTGGGGAAAACATAGACCTGACGCCCGATAAATTACGCTGTGTCATTTATGGACGCCTGCGTTTTGCTTTAAAATTACTCTCCCCCCTCACTCTGTTTCGTTTTTTGACGATATATGGGATTCAGGATCTGGCGCGTGCTTTCCTCTACCTGTTCCAGGCCAAGGGACGCATGATTGGTGCCATTATAGCTGGATGGTTGAATTTTATTGGCCATATCAACCCTATTCTCCCCATCCGTCACAAATTGCAAACAACTCGTTTACGGTCAGATATTGATCTATTCTCATTGCAGCACATCGTCCCACCAGCTCTCATCTGGCGCGGTTTACCTGAGCTAACCTGGGACATTATTCTCCACACTTACCTGCCACTCATTCTGACTGGTAAGACCCGTCCACTATTTGAATTTTCAGACAATCCAACCCCTATGACATCTGAACCAAGTACACCTCCAAGTCTGCTTATCATCAGTCAGGATATCATCGATAAAAAAATGGCCGGTCCAGGGATTCGCTACCTCGAAATGGCTCGCACGCTTTCTGAGAGCATGGACGTCACCCTGGCAATCCCAGCCGAGACTACCCTGAAGTTGAATGACATCAAACTCGTCTCTTATCGTTTCGAACAGCCCAGCTTCATCAAAGCTTTGGCTGAAGGCAGCGATATCATCCTTATCTCTAGTTTTATTCTAGAAAAATTTCCTTTCCTGAACTCTCTTCCCGCACGACGAGTCATCGACCTGTATGATCCAATTGTCTTGGAAAATTTACATCTCTACCAGGATGAGCCCTTGAACAGTCAACTCAGTCTAAATACCCAGGCAGTTCAGATGATGAATCACCTGGTCAGATATGGAGATTTCTTCATCTGTGGGAATGAGCGCCAACGTGACTTCTGGGTGGGTGTGCTGACTTCTTGCGGGCGCATCAATCCCTTCACTTTTACCCAGGATACCAGCCTGCGATCACTGATCGATGTTGTAGGAGTCGGCTTTCCCGATCGTTCACCAGTCCATCATCCATTCCTGCGAGGTGTCCACCCATCATTTCCAAAGGAATCTCAAATCGTCTTGTGGGGTGGTGGGATTTGGGATTGGCTCGACCCCCTCTCGCTTGTCAGAGCCTGGCCGCAAGTCATATCCCGCCACCCCCAGGCACGTCTGGTCTTTTTGGGTACGCGTCATCCCAACCCGGATGTCCCCCGCCATAAAATGGCAGATGCCACAGAAACCCTAGCAACTGAGACTGGACAAAATGGGCGCACGATATTCTTTCATGAATGGCTATCTTATGAAGATCATGAAGCCTTGCTCTGCGAAGCCGATGTTGGTGTAGCCCTTCATACTTTACATGTAGAAACACGATATTCTATCCGCACTCGGGTCTTAGACTACCTATGGGCGGGGTTGCCCGTACTGGTGAGTGATGGAGATGTTACTAGCGAATGGGTTCGCCAATATCAAATCGGAACCGTTGTACCACCCATGGACGTAGATGCAATCTCTACGGCTCTCATCACACTACTGAGTACGCCAAAGGATTACTGGCAACCTGCTTTTACTCCCCTGGCTCATATATTCGCTTGGAGTCATGTCATTGAGCCGTTGAGACGCTATTGCCTTCAAGGTACTCCCGCTGCAGATCTGGCTACAGGTCACGCTCCTTTCTCAACTGATCCTGCATTAATAAATATCAACCAATCCTGGCAACAAAGGCTGGCGCGCGCCCGGTTTATATGGCGCACGGAGGGTTTCCGCATGCTCATGCACCGGGCTTGGCGCTATTTTCAATGGAAGGTTTATAGGTAAATAAAAATGAGGAAATTCACCATCTTATTTGTATTTCTGATAATTGCACTATCGCTTACCATTTGGAACACAAAACCTGGTGTTGCTACATCTGAGCCGGAAGCTACCTATATCCTTGGAGAAGGGTTCGATTTTGCGACCCGCACTCTGAGTGATCCATGGGATATGTCGAACTTCTCGGATATTTCCCAATGGTTAAACCATGCTTCACCCAATAATTTAACCGATTTTCAAGTCGCTGGTGGTTTATTCTCAGCTCGAACCTTGGGAGACTCGTCATATTTCTTTACCCTTTTTCCCGGGTATCAACCTGGAGTAAACTCTGGAAAAATAGGCTCTCTCTTTCCAATCAATTCGAGCACCTATGCTTGTTTTTACATGGCAATGAAAGCCAATTGGAGTGATCTTCAACAAACTAACTTTATGAATGTGTACTGGGCTGCTGATAAAAATTTTGTACTTAGTGGGTACCAAGAATGGGGCCAAGCGTATGGTTACAGAATACCGCATAACCAATGGCAAATGTACAGGATCAACTTGAATTCACCAGCTTATTTGACAAACAAACCCTGGTCTTCCCAGCAATACTGGCAGGCGTTTCGCATCACCCCCAGCTTGGTCCCAGACACTCAATTCAACGTGGACTGGGTCCGTCTGACCAACTGCCAGCCCGTTAATATTAATTTAACTGGACTGTCCCAAGGTGCATACTCTATGTGGCTGGGTACCGGTTCACCAGAACGCCAGATCCTGGTGGTTAATTCATTCTCTCCCTCAAATGGTTCTTATGCCTGGGATGTTCAGGGCATACCAGCGGGTAACTATAACTATTATGTGAAGAACTCGACGGGGAACCTGATCCAACAAGGGCAGGTGAATATTGTTGGTTCTCCTATTGTCAGCTTCACCAGTCCTTCCCCTTTTAGCGGTCAGGATTATGCGAATGGTCAGGGGAACCCCTGGGATATGGAACCCTCCGATATCACATTGATTAACTGTGCTACCTATGGCTTTTCCAATGGGATACTATCTCTTGACACACAATCTCGCGCTTGTGCCGGTCCTGGCGCAAACGAAGCTGATCCAAAAATCTATCTTAACTCCATAGACCATGGCAACCTGTCCAGCTACCGTTATCTCTCTTTCTCCAGCCGTACAGATGGTGCCTGGAGTGTTCCAGACCTGGGAATGATCGTCCGCCTGATCTGGCGCCTGGATCGCCCAGGGGAGGATTGTTATTATATCTCCCGCGCTGTGGCGCTGGATGTTGGTTGGCATACATACACAGTCGACCTGTATGATCCGTTGAATGGTATGCCGGAGGAATTTACTCCCGGTAATTGCCCTGCTGTCTCATGGCGAGATCAAGGGTCAGTCGGACCTGTAGTCGGTTTTCGTCTCGACCCCAATGAAAATATCACCGGTAGTGTTATGCACCAGGAATTCGATTGGCTCAGATTAACCAAGGTTGAACAGGTTACACAAGGCAAGCCGGTGAAAATCCGCGTGCTGCTTAATAAACCACCCTCAGAGGTTTCCTTAAACTTCTTCTATACCACTGTGCTTTCACTGCCAACGCAAAACCTCGCCAGCACTTATTCAATGACGAGCTTAAATTCTCCCTTCCTCATTTTTCTGCCTTTTGTTTTCAAAACCGATCCAAATTATGATCCCTTTGTTGAACAGATCCCTGCAGATGTAACCTACCTGTGGAACACCACCGGGGTCACCCCGGGTGAGTATTATATCTGTGCTCAGGCAGAAGATGGATATAACCAGGCAACCTATTGCAGTCAAGTGCCTGTCAAAATAAATCCATGAGAACAATGCGCATCGGAATCGATGCCACTGCTTTACCGGCCCGTCCGGTTGGAGCAGGAAATTACATCATCCAATTGATCCGCGCCATTACCCGGTTCACAATGAATAATGTTCGCTTACCGGATGATAGCCAACCAGACAGGTTGGAGTTCATTATCTTCGTTCAAAGATCTCGATTGGATTTACTTGGCATTCAGGAGACTCCAAACCTGCACTTGATTATTCTTCCCAATTTATCTCCTCTAAAACGTCTTTTATGGGAACAGGTCAGATTGCCTAAATTGGCGATAAAGCACAAATTAGATTTACTCCATTCGTTGCATTACACCATGCCATTAGCTTTTCCTGGACATAGGGTGGTAACCTTCCACGATATGACCTTCTTTCTGTTCCCACAACTACATACTCTGCCCAAGCGTTATTTCTTCCGCTTCTTTATACGCACCAGCGCACGCAGTGCCGTTGCCCTCATTGCAGACTCTGAAAATACACGGCAAGATACTATTCGTCTGGTAGGTGTCTCACCTGATAAAATATTTACCGTTCAATTAGGTGTAACCCAGGAGTTTGGTCCAGTGCGGGATAATGCAATCCTCCAGCAAGCGCGTCAGAAATACCATCTCCCGGATCATTGCCTGTTGTACGTTGGCATGATCGAGCCACGAAAGAACTTGTCCACACTTCTGCAAGCCTTTTCCACTGTGGCTAACCAGATGCCAGATCATCGCCTGGTGATTGTTGGTCCAAAGGGATGGATGGTTGAGAATATCCTCGCACAGATCGGGCAATTAAGCATATCCGATAAGGTCTATTTCACTGGCTATGTTGAGAATGCTGACCTCCCATTGATTTACAATTTGGCTGAAGTATTCATCTACCCTTCAGTTTATGAGGGATTCGGTTTACCAGTTCTGGAAGCTATGGCTTGTGGTACTCCAGTTATTAGTTCGAATATTTCATCCATGCCTGAGATATTAGGCGATGCCGGGGTGCTAATCGCTCCAAATAACCCCCAAGTCCTTGGCCAATCGCTGCTCAATCTAATTAATGATCCAATGGAGCGCCAACGGTTGTCTCTCAAAGGATTGGAGCGCGCTTCAGCCTTCACTTGGGAGC
>Ga0209253_10001007_pt1 | contig 24673 bp, 23 predicted proteins | sample FrelakmetBRP12BR_FD_187145 | JGI IMG/M metagenome (GOLD analysis project Ga0209253, IMG submission 187145) | Freshwater lake sediment microbial communities from the University of Notre Dame, USA, for methane emissions studies - BRP12 BR (SPAdes)... | ecosystem: Environmental > Aquatic >...
GATTGGGTTGATACGCAAAGGGGGTTTCCAGGTGGCATAGACGTCGCCCAAGCAGGGTATCCTGGATTGCCCATGATAGGCGCGTTTCTTTATCAGATGGTCTCATCGCTGGGGGTTAGAATAGATCTCATGAGTTTTTGCGCCCTTCTCGCGCCGATATTCGGCACACTTGCCTGTTTTGTGGTTTATTTCTTGGGTAAAGACATCGGCGGAAAACCCGCCGGCCTGTTCTCGGCGCTTTTCCTTGCACTGAGTCCTTCCTTTATTCAGCGATCATCAGTTGGATGGTATGACGACGAAATAATAGGGATACCCTTCATCCTGTTGTTTATGCTGATGTTCTTGCGTTCAATTGATGACGGTAGGTCGACGAAATCCAGCGTAGTCTATGCCTTGGGCGGAGGGCTTTTGTTGGGCATCGTCATTGCAGGGTGGGGCGCGGCATATTTCGCCGTAGGCGTCTTGGCGCTTTATGTCTTCTTGCTGATTGTGATAGGGAGATATACACAACACCTGTTCCTGTCATACAGCCTCACCTTCGGATTGAGCCTGTTCATAGCTATCAGTGTTCCCAAGCTCTCTCCATCATACCTCACGTCATTTGCTGTCTTGCCAGTCGCTGGCATTTTCCTCCTACTCTGCGTGTCGGAAATCCTCAAAGCAATCAAAACAGCAAGGGCAAAGATTTTCCTCACATCGGCGTTCTTGGCTTTGATAGTCGGCGGTCTTGCTGTGGTCTGGCAGTTCGGTTACATGCGAGGCATCGCCGGCAAGTTCATATCCGTAATCGATCCATTCTTGCGTTCAAATTCTCCAATCATCGAATCTGTGGCGGAGCACAGGATTTCAGCCTGGGGATCAATATACTACGAGTTCGGCATCGGCATACTGTTCTTCGTGGCTGGTCTGTATTTCGTGTTGAGAAGGCCCAACAATAGAAACCTATTCATTTTGATCTTCGGCTTGACTTCCCTCTACTTTGCTTCTTCGATGGTTAGGTTGCTAGTGCTGATGGCCCCAGCCTTCGGGCTTTTGGGAGCCGTAGGCATCGTCGGAGTGTTGAAACCCTTCGTTGCGCTACTCAAAGAAGCACCGAAAATAGCAGTAAAGAGAAAGTTCAGTATGGAGCATGTGGGAAGAGAATACAGCGGTGCCGCAGTTTTCTTTATATTCCTGATTTTGATGTCGAACTTTGCTTTTCCGATGCCTAAGGTCTACAAGCAAGCGTATGCTCCGACGACGATATCTGCAGGTAGCCTCCCAATCTTGCCCAACGCCCAAGTGAATGAATGGTTAGATATGTTGCAGTGGACACAGAACAACCTAAAAGCAGGCACCGTGGTGAGCAGCTGGTGGGACTATGGGTACTGGTTGACGGTGCTGGGCAACGTGACGACGCTCGCAGACAACGCTACCATAAACACCACACAGATAGAGAACATTGGCTTCTCGTTCATGGCCAACGAGACACAATCAGTGAAGATGCTGAGACAATACAATACTGAGTATGTGCTTGTGTTTGCCACTTTTGGCTATTCCTCTTCTTCTTATTCCGCAAGCTGGCTTGACGGCGCAGGCGGAGACAACGGAAAATGGACATGGATGGCGCAAATCTCAGGTAAGGCGCGTCAGAGATTCATAGATGCCGGCATGATAGACGAAGCGGATGCTTGGACTGACCAGACCACGTTCGGGAATTATACTTCAAACACATGGAAATGGAACACAGCGGGAATAAACACGGTGATCTACAAGCTGATGGGCTATGGCAAGAGCCAGTGGTGCGAGGAGAACCAAGCGACGGATCCTGACGCCAGCAATGTTACGAAGCCGAGATACTTTGATGAGGCGTTCTTCTCAGGGTTAACTCTATCAGGAACTGATGCAACTAGCAGATACGGAGGCATAGTTCCGCTAGTTTGCCTCTACAAGATCAATTATGCATTGTATGATGCTGACCAGAGCGCGCGCGCAAGCCAGTAGGGAAAGGGACAACGTGTTTCCGAAAGCTCCAGATCAGCACAAGTCCAACAGGCCATTGGTTCCAAACGGGCTTGGAGTCGTGTACGTCTTGGTCAGCGTCGTGTACCTCTTTCTCATATATTTTTTTAATGTTGTGGAGGTTTCGAATGGAATTTCTCCGGTCCTGACTTTGGCGGTCTGCATATTGTTCGGAGGTTTCCTTGGTTTGCTCGACGATTGGATAGATCTCAAGTGGCGCTACAAAGCTTTTCTGCCCTTAATAGCTGCCATACCCTTGATCTCGTTAGCTTGGGCCTCCCGTCCTGACGTGCGCACTGCCATTTCGCTTCCGTTCATTGGATCAGTAGATTTCGGCGTATACTACTTCTTCATAATAATCCCGTTGCTTGTCACGATAATCACCAATACCGTGAATCAGCTTGGCGGACTGAATGGTCTGGAAACGATCTGCCCGGGAATAATGATGGTTGGATTGATGGTTTTTTCAAGGTCTTATGTCTTGCTCATGTGTGGTCCATTGATTGCATGGCTTGTGCTTGCCGCCCTCAATTTCCGAGGCAAGATTTTCGTAGGTAATACGGGATCATTCGCCATAGGGATGTCGCTGGTCTCGTTTGCGATAATCTCGGATCTGAAGTTCAGTCTGATCATCTCTATTCTGCCCTACGTGGTTAATTCCTCTATGATCTTGTTGACGTTTTTCTTCTTAAGAGCCAAGGCGAAGGTTTCCTTTGATGGAGAGAGGCTGGTTTCTGACCACAGACGCAGTTTGGTTACGCTGGTGACATATCGCCGTCCTTTGACTGAGCGACAAGTGGTCTTGGTCGTATCCTTCATTGTGGCTATTTCGACTTTGGCCGCTTCGCTTATCGAGATATTCTAGGTAGGCGTGCGAACCGGAAGAGAAGGCTCAGGCTCCAGTCGCAAGCAAGTAGTGTTTCTAGTAAGCCTTAATAGCTGAGTACTGTGTTTCTGTTTGGCGGGTGAGTGGGCCTCCGCCCGTTCCGCCATCAACAAACCCCGGGAGTTGGAGGTGAATGAGTTTGAGATTTGACAGCAGAGACTTGGCGCTGACCACGATTCTATCAGCTTTGTATGCGGTGCTTGTTATTGTGCAGGGCATAAGCGCTGCGGCAACTATCCAGTTGCGCATTGCTGACTGTCTGATTCCGCTGGCCGCGCTTCTAGGGTGGCCAGCCATCATTGGAATGACTTTGGGAGCTTTCGTTGGCAACACCTATACATCAGCGGCGTTGTCAAACGGTGTTTACGATGTTGCTTTCGGTCCGATGGCGAATCTGATTGCTGGTCTGTTGATCTACATGTTGAGGAGGAGAAGACTTGTTGGTTGTATGGCTGGCTCTGTAGCGATTGGCGTTTTCGTGGGCAGCTATGTCTGGATGATTTTCGGAGGACCTTCGGACATATTCAGTCTCAGAATACCGGTTAGCTGGCCTGTGTGGGCAGCAAGCATCGTGAGCATTACCACCAGCAGCCTCATAGCTTTGGCGGGAATCGGCTACCTCTTGTTGACTCTCTTAGGCAGACCAGAGATTCTGGGACCGCTGAGGTCGCGTGGACTGAAGATTGCTGCAGAAGAATAGGGCTTCGCGATCGTTTCAAGTTCACTTTCTTCCATGTTTCTGCGATGTGATTACATGAAGCGTTCGAGTTTTGTTAGGCCTATGATCTCTTCGAAGTCTAGGCCCAGTGCGTCTAAGACCTGGTCGAACGTGGAGTGCAGGTAGGCTACGTACTTGTCTACGTCAACCTCGGTTTTTGTGACCAGTTCAACGGGTTTAACGTGTGGGGGTTTAATGACTTTTACGAAGCTTATTAGATCTCCTGCTCTGACTTTGAGTTCCTTGTCATCGCCTTGCAGTATCCTTGCTGCTTTCACGTGCTGAGGTGTAGTCTTCGTGTAACTGGCTAATTCCTCGCCTAACACCACGTTGAAGGCCAAGTCGCTCATGCTTTCCCACTCGCGGCGCTTCAGCTGCATGTAACGGTCGCGTACGATTTGCGCGATGTCTTTCTTGGCGTTTTCGAACTCTGCTGGGTTTTTGACGGTGGCCAGACGTTGCTTCATTTGATCGAAGGCTTTCTTGATGAATACGGGTATGTGCCGCTTCTTGCCTGTGAGGCCTTTGACGTCAACTGTCCCGTCTTCGAACACGCCTAGATAGTTTTTCTTGCGTGAGCTGAACACGGCATATTTGTAGACTTTGTCTACGTCTAGCCCCATTTTGAGTTCGTATTCAGTGTAGCGGACGAGATCGTCGATTTGTTGGTGGGAGGGGTTTTTGAGGAAGAGGCTGTCGGTGTCTCCATAGAGAACTTGAATGCCTAGAATCTTGGCTTCGTTGAGTATTTGCGTGATCGAGTGCCTGCCAATAGCTGCAGTTGCTTCAGCAACAGGCGGGCAGTATAGGTCGAAGGTTTCGGCTCCGAATACACCGTAGCTGGCGTTGAGTATGACTTTTAGTGCGCCCTGGGCGACGTTGTACCAGCTTCTGAGGTCAGGTGGTAGCGTTTTGTCTTTGGCTTTGGTTTTGTACCATTGTACGCGGAGGTCGCGGAGCGAGCCGATGAGGAGGCTTTCGAGGGCGCGTCTCTTAGTGCATACCCAGCTCGTGGTGTCCGGGACTAGGTTGGTTCGGCATTCGGGGTGCGGGCACAGGATGGACTGATAGCCCAGGTTCCAGACTTTGATGATGGAGGGATACAGGCTTGGGAAATCCATGACGGCCACGTTGAAGTGCACGCCAGGAGTAGGCTCTACGACGATGGCGCCTTTGTACTTCTTGCCCTTGATGATGGCCTTCGTCGAAGTTTTGCCCTTAACGGCCAGAATGTCTCTTGGTTCAGGGATGAGCATGTTCCTTTGGCGGTGCGCGCGTTGCATGAAGTTTCTTATCCAGCGTGATACGCCTTGTCGGCTTACGTCGTCCATGGGCATGCAGCTGATTCGTGCAAGGACCAGTATGAGCTTCATGGTTTGCTCATCTTCGAAGCTTGTGAGCTTGTAGGTTATCTCTGCATCTCGGAGGCAGTACTTGGCCATCTCGGAGTAGGTAAGTTCGCCGAGGGGTTTGTTCCACCTGATTTTTTCAGTGCCTATGAGTGCTTTGCCTACATCGTCGAGGGTTACGTCTCGGTACCGATTGTTGAAGGCGTAGACTTGGATTGAGCGGTTGAAGAAGAACTTGTACAGGTCAATGTGAACGCCATATGACAGCAGTGTGGAGCGTTTGCCAAGCTCTATCGGAATTTCGCTGCGTCTGATTCCCAGCTTCAGTGCTCTGTTGAAGATGTAGGGCAAGTCGAAGTCGTCACCGTTAAACGTCAAAACGAATGGGTACTCTGCAAGCACTTCGAGCACTTGTCTTATGAGTTTGTCTTCCGTTTCGAAGTATTCTGCCTCAACTTCGGTTGGGAGATGCTCGTTTCCTTCGCGAGCGCCTTCGCGTTTCAGAAGCAGGACTCTTTGTGTTCCGTCTGAGCTGTAGAGGGACACGCAGACGATTGGGTAAGCTGCGTCCCGTGGGTCTGGTACGCGGGTGGGTATGGGTGCGAGGACTTCGATGTCTAGTGCGATGCGGCGGAATTTGGGTGCTGGGTACTCGAGGAGTCTGGCCCATTCTTCGATGAACTGCATCTCTTCTGCTGTCTCGTCTCTGAAGATGGCTTTGAGTTGTGTGACCGTGTCTTCGGCTTGGTCTACGCTAGCTTGCGTGAGGTTGCCTTGTTTGACTCGATAGATCATGCCTGGGGCCAGTTTTTCGTCGTAGATGTAGGATTCGTAGTATTTGATTCTGGATTCCCAGACTTTGATTTCTTCAGGCGCGATGGGCGTATCTGAGACGCTTGGGAAGTCTTCTGGGATTATGTCCCTGATGCAGCCTGCGGGACGACCGCCAACGGCGAGCGGGTCTTTCGTGATGATCTTCGTTACTTTGACGTCTCTATTCAGCAGTGGGTCGAATTTGTCCACTATTTCGAAGTGGTCGAAGCCTTCGTGCTGCATCAGTCGTGGCAGTCTCTCGAGTTCGAGTGGTGACAGGTTTGTGAGGCAGTAGGGTTGGTGGCCTTTGTTGTCGTACCAGAAGAAGATCTGTCCTGACGTGGGTTCGTAGAGTTTAATGACGGCTTTTCTTTTTTCGCCGTCGTATGTGGCTGAGACGAAATAGGATGGTTGAAGATTCTCAGGAGCTACGGGCGGAAACACGCGTTTCTCGCCTCTTGCGGCTGCTGTGATGACGATGGATGGAACTGCCGGTTTTGCCTCTTCCTTTTTTGGGGGCAGATTCTCCATTTCAGAATAGTCAAACAGGTGTTTCTGCGTCATTCTCCATTCTCAGCCAGCTAGCTTATGTGCTGGATAGACTAAAATCTCTTTACTCTCAAGACGATAGAGGCATGTCTAGCCCGCACGGGTGGCGCCTGAATATTGTATCGGAAGTCGTAAGATTTAAATAGTTTCGAGCATTCTACTAAGTCATGTCCACACAGAAGGAGGTACAAGAAGAAGAATGAAAATGCTAAAAAGCAGAAAGGCACTAAGCCCCGTGGTCGCCTCAATCATACTCATTGCTGTTACAGTCGCAGTCAGCATTGCAGTAGCCGCATGGATGGGAGCTTTAACGTTCACGTTCATGGCCACAGAGCAATTACAGATAACGAACCTGTCATTTAACGTAGGCCCAGTCGCCACAGGCTGGGTCGAGGTAACAGTCAACAACACAGGAACCTCGCCAGCAACCCTCAACGAAGCATGGGTAAACAACGTAAAGTATACCACAACAACACCAGCATTGCCATCAGGCGGAACGATCGCAGCAAACAAAGGCCTCGTGCTGAGAATAACCTCAGTCGCAGTCAACGCAGGCAGCAACTATCAGGTAAAGCTAGTGTCTTCAAAAGGCAACCAATTCATGTACTCGGCCTACGCTCCGGCTTCATAGCTTCCCCTTTGTTTGTTGAGATTGGGGGTGGGGTGGAATAAACCTCTATCACTTCCCTCTCTTGTTTCCTCTTAGGAGGTATACCAAATGGTTGTAAAAATAAAGGAATACGGTTCAGCAGAAGAAATAGCCGATACTCTAGACAAAGAGATATCAGATACAAAGAGCACGTTAGGCGAATACTTGCGTAGGCTTGACGATATCAGAGCACTGGCTGAGAAATCCAAGAAGATCCGCGAGGTCGTTATGAAGCTCGCGGGTAAGAAAGCCGCCACCGAAAGCCTGGGAGAAATATCAGTAGGCACCCTAAACATAGTACTCGACGCCAATCCGTTTCATGAACTGACAGCCATCGAAGAAGTCGTTCGAAGCCATCAGGAGAGACTGCTGGTCTTGCAGAAGGCACGAGAGGCCCTGAAATGGCTGGATCAACTAGGCGACACTGAAGGCCTGAAGTACCTCGTCGTAGAGCACGAAGGCGTACCAGAGCGTATACTGTTCAAGATATCCTAGTAGCCGGCAAACACGGAAGTTGAAAGCATGAATGATGAAGTCTGTGCATTTGCGCTAAAGAACACTCTGAACGAGATACAGAACATATGCCCGGATATCAAGAATGCTTTCATCTTCAAAGAAGACGGCGAAGTCATCGCAGGAGACGCGAACACTCCCGAAGAGACTATCGTACGAGCCTTGAACGCCCTTGACGGCATTTTTGACAAAGCAGACTCCATAAACGGAGTCGAAGGCATAACCCTTGAAGGCAACAAAGGCAGAGTAATCGTTTCCTGCATGAATGACCTCTACCTAGCGACAGTCACATCAGGGAAGGCCGACATGAAATACGTAGACACCGTAATTCGAGTCCTTATTCCAACAGTCCTTAAGCTGGCAAAGGAATTCAACCCCACCTCCCTCAAGAACAACCCAACACCGTCCAGGACAGAGTCTGACCTTAAGCCAGGGTTCTCCACCTATAAATCATCAGAACCGGAAGAAGAGCCAGCTGAGGAGTCCTTAGTTGAAAGACCCGGACAGCCTCTTGAACCTGAAATCAAGCCTGAGGCCCCGCTGCCAGACCCGCCTGTAAACCAACTCATAGCTGAGAACCTCGGCGGTCTGCTTGTGCCATCTGACACTGTGCGAGTTGATAATGACACATTGTCACAATGGGCCGAGCTCTATGAAGGCAGAAAGATAGAAGAGGTCGAGGTCGAAACATTCGACGGAAAGACGGCAAGATGCAAGGTCAGGCTGATAAAAGAGAAAAAGTATGAGGGAAAAGGTATAGTTCAGATGCCTGAGAAAGTGCAGCTGGTTCTCGAGATTAAGAAAGGCGAGCTCGTAAGGGTCAAACCTGTAGTCGAATGATGAATGGGAGCTATGCGTCATGTCCAAGAAGAAGAAAGGTTTTCACGACCAAGTCGTCGAAGCCGCTCAACCAATAGCTGTTGAGGGTACCACGCCCGCGAACAGCGTGCGTGAGGGTCTCGACGAAGTCAAGACATATGAAGGGGTGATCGGCTACATCATAAGAAGCACAGCCTCCGCCGCCATAGACCTCAAAGACCCAACAAAAATAGTGGACTATGCCATTCTGTCTTCATTAGCACTTGATGCATGCAGGGAGCTGACGGAGCTCTTTGACTTAGGCGATGCCAAAAGCATAGCCGTCGAAGGTAAAGACGTTAAGATGCTTTCCGCGGTAGTTGATGGGAATCGGATCAGCATTTTCATGGACAAGACTGCTGACACTGGACGAATCCTAAGAAGACTGCACGTGGCCTAGGGCGAATCCGCGCGCGTTTTCTGTGAACCTTGGTCCTTTTCAGAACGTTTAAATCAACGTTTGTCTCGTCATTACTAGGGAGAAGGGGGACTCATACGGTCCTTCAACAAGCCCTTTCGGTGAGCTTGTTGGTTCAAATCAAGAGGCGTATCAGTAACAACCATCGTGGGCATCTAGACATCATTGCGGACATCTTGGATGCTTCTTGTGGAGGTGTAGGGAAGACATATCTGATGTATCGGTGCAATCTGAGCTTTAGACAGTTGAAGCAGTATTCGGGTTTTTTGATGAGCAAGGGCCTGCTTTCCCTGACTTCTCATGTTGACAATTCAAGTCGTGGCTTGTTTGCAGTCACCGATAAGGGCAAGGAGTTTTTGAGAGCCTACAAGAACTTGATGGCTCTTATGAATTAGCAGTGTGAGTCAGGAATCTTCGAGCATTCTCCTCAATCTTTACTGCTTTTCCAGTTTCGTCGGACACTACGAAGTTGTATTCCTTCAAAAAGGATGTGATCTGCCGGAACTCTCTTATGTTCAGGTTCATTTTTCCCTTGATTTCCTCTGCACTGTGCCACTGTCCGTCGCTGAGTAATTCAAGTATCCCAACGATCTTCGATGCCGTCGAAGTGTCTCTCCCAGCAGTATACGTAGATGACGTGTAATGTTGTTTAAATGCCTTCTGAAGGTGTTTTTCAGAAGACTTCTCTAGAAGAATAGTCCTGCTCTTCTTGTTCTATGACTGGGAGTAACCAGACCACGAGTGAGCCAGAAAGCACTGTGGAGCGATCGCCGTGGTTCCCAACGGTCACACTGAAGACTAAGTCGAAGTGTGTAGGTTTCAGCTTTATGATATGCGCATGCTCCAGGCAAAGCCTTTATGAAAAGCTGTAGTATAGGAAAACGGAGTCCAGACTAAGTGACACGCCAACTTGATTGGGGGCAAATTCTCGTCCAAGCCAAGAACAATGTGCGGGAAGGAATTGCCTCGCTTCTGAAGACTCTAAGGCAGCCTCAACCATATTTGGGTGTGGGCGCTGGGGGCGACCCGATGAAGCAAGTCGATCTTGTTGCGGAGAGTTCGATCATAAGCACGTTGAGAGGACACGATCTCTCTTTCACTCTTATTAGTGAAGAATCCGGGATCAAGGAATACGGCGGAAGTCCCTGGGAATGCTATGTGACGACCGATCCGATCGACGGGACTACGAACCTGTTGAGAGGCATACCTTTCTATGCAACTTCGATCGCCGTATCCACAAAGCCGTCATTGAGGACGGTTCATGCTGCATTGGTGGCAGACTTGGCTCACGGTACGACTTACGTGGCTCAGAAAGGAAAGGGAGCTTACCGCGATGGTCAGGAAATAGAGCCTTCTGAGCTTGCTGTTCTGGAGGAGGCTGTAATAGGGCTTGACTTGAGCACTCATAAGATTCAGAAGGTAGTCCCGCAGCTGACAGGCCTTATCGAGAGGACGAAGCACCTGCGACATCTTGGTGCGAACGCCCTAGAGCTTTGCTACGTTGCCGACGGCACAACTGACGCTTTCATAGACATACGTAGTAGGCTGCGCACAACTGATATGGCGGCAGGATGGCTGATAATGAACGAGGCAGGTGCAATGATGACGACCCCTGCGGGCGATACTTTGGACGCCGATCTGAGTCCGAAGCAAAAGGTTTCCTTCGTGGCTGCAGGAAACCCAGAAATCCTCAAGGCTATTCTTGATTTGATGAGACCTAGAAAGGAAGCAACATGATAACGCCGATCCAGCCCTACGCCGCCGGGTTGCTTAAGGCGCATGGAAAAAAGACATTGGCTCTGGCTGACCTGCACATAGGATGGGAGATAGCGCTCGTGCAGAAAGGCATACACGTGCCACCACAGACAGTGAAGCTTTTACGGAACTTGGTGGATTTGCTCACCGTTCATAGACCAGACAGACTTCTCATCTTGGGCGACGTCAAACATTCGATCGCAACTGCTGAGATGAACGAGTGGCACGATGTTCCGGACTTCTTCATGGAAGTGAAGAAACATGTAAAAGAGGTGGACGTGCTTCGTGGCAACCATGACGGCAATCTCGAGCCTCTTCTTCCCGAGGGTGTCAAGCTCTTGCCCGCAAGCGGCGTAGCTCTTGGCAAGGTCGGTTTCTTTCACGGACACCAGTGGCCCTCACCGGCCTTGCTGGGCTGCAAGACACTGGTGATGGGCCACGTCCATCCCGTCATAGCTTTCCGCGACTTGGCAGGGTTCAGAATCTCTCGGCAAGTCTGGGTTAAGGTGGGCTGCAATGCAACACACCTTACTAAAGCGTTGCTCCAAAAGCATGGGATCAGAATTGGCAGGAGTCCAGTGGAAACGCTGGAAACACATTTCAATATCAAGCCAATGACTGAGCAGCTTTTCATCATGCCTTCATTCAACGAGTTTCTAGGTGGCAGACCACTGAACGAGGCTGGACGGCGTGAGGGCGGGAGAAGCGACAGAATGGTGGGTCCAGTTCTGCGCTCAGAAGCTGTTGACATGCCTAATGCCGAGGTATATCTTCTAGACGGAACTTTTGTCGGAACTCTGAGTCATCTTGGGCTCTCTCGCTGAGATTTTCTCAGCATAAGCTTTATAGACCGTGGTCTGTTCACGTTAACTGTGTGAAATGAATGTCAGAGGATGACGCGGGTTCGGAATGGTTCCGAAAGAAACGGTTTCCGCTATTCAGAGGCTGGGGCTTTGATGACGTAGACAAGATTTTTGGCGAAATGGAAAAGATGATGGAAGATGAGCTCAAGAGCTTCGCTTCCAGAGTTCCCAAGGACTACGTTAGAGAACGCAAGCTCCCAGATGGGAGGGTCGAACGTGAATTGGGCCCATTCGTGTACGGATACAGCATGAGGATAGGGCCTGACGGCAAGCCTGAGATAAACGAGTTCGGCAACGTTAAGCCCAGCCGATCAGGTCCAGAAGTGAGGGAAGAGCGTGAGCCACTTGTAGACGTGATCGAGACGGATGGTGAGGTTCGGGTCGTAGTGGAATTGCCGGGCGTAGAGAAGAAAGATATCGAACTGCATGGAACGGAGGATTCTTTGACGATAACAGTTGACAATCCTGAACGCAAATACTTCAAGGAAGTGCAGCTGCCCGTGAAGGTGAAGGTCAAGGAAGCGAAAACCGGATACAAAAACGGCGTTCTTGAGGTAATATTCCCTAAAATGATAGATGAAAAGAAGCCGAAAGGCGAGCAGATAAACATAGGCTAACCCTGCATCATGTTTTCGCATCACCGAACATCGAACAGCCCGTGCATATATGGATGAAGCCTCCGAGATTGACATATTGAATGCTGTGTGCAAGGAAACCAAGGCGGACGGCAAGCTAACTGGAAAGAACCTGTTTAGACTCTACGAGATCTTCGGTCAGCGGTTCACGCGCGCTTTTGAGGCGTTGGGAGAAGGTCGGGTCAAGAAATACGTTTTCAAGCCCAGCGGTCGTGTGATTTGGATCGTCGTTGGCAAGGAGCGCGATTATCTCTTGATGCCTGAGGCTGAGTTCTGCACTTGCGATGACTTCTACTTCAGAGTCCTTGATAAGAAGGTGCATTTGTGTTACCATTTGATTGCGCAAAAGCTGGCGAAGATCCTCGACTGGTTTGAACCCGTCGAGGAGCCTGACAAGCTTCATGAGTCGCTTATGAACGAGTGGAAAAAAGCGACCATTTAAATATTTCAACCCGTGAATAGGAGGGTAAAAGGGGCAAGCATCCGTGGACGTAGGAGCTTACTTCGAACTACTCAAATATGCTCTCATGGCTTCAACCCTAGTTGTGCTTGTATTGATATTTCTGCACGCGTTCTATGGCAAAGAAGAAAAGGCAAGCTAGAGTCAGGTCAGAATACCCCCTACCTTTGCCTTCCTATGTGACTTCTCATGGTCGAAAGAACTGCGTGTCAGCTTCTGAAGCGTTATGATGCTCTTGCGTGAGGTTTCTTTCTGCAAAATGGGGAATCATTCATCGTCGGGAGGCAATGCTTAATTATATACTGGTAGTTTTCTCAGCAAATATAGAATGAGTGGGAGACGTGGAAAGAGTGAACATGATCATTTTTGGTGCCCCAGGTTCAGGAAAGGGTACCTACGCATCACGCTTGCAGTCGAAGCTTGGCCTAGACACAGTGGCCATGGGCGACATTTTCCGGGAGATCCTGAAGGAGGGCACGCCACTGGGCAAGAAGGTCAGGGTCTTCGTGGAGAAGGGTTTGCTTGTTCCAGACGATGTCGTGGTTGAGGTCTTGAAACAGCGCTTGGCCAAGGTTCCTCAGGGAAGAGGTTACATTCTGGACGGCTATCCCAGAACAGCTGAACAGGCAAAAGAACTTGAGAAGATGAGCAGAATCGACGTCATCATCCTGCTAACCGTACCCGAATGGATCATTGTCGAACGTTTGTCAACTCGGAGAATATGCAAGAACTGCGGCGAAGTATACAATGTCCGCTATTTGAAGCCGAAGGTCGAAGGGAAGTGCGACAAATGCGGCGGACCTCTGTATCAGCGTTCAGACGACACGACCGAAGTGATAGAGGAACGAATCAAGGTTTATGAACGACAAACTGAGCCGCTCCTGCAGTACTTCAGGGAGAGAAATGTTCCATTCGTGGAGTTCAGATGCGAAAAGCTGGATACGCCACCCGAAGTAGGTGTTAATAAGATTCTCAATGGCCTGAAAAAGTTGAGGATAGCCTAGCCCTATTACCTGACCGATACTAGTGCCAGGCGCCGCCTCGGCTTTGCCGCGATTTCCCATTGACGCGCGCGCTATCGGTATACTAGACGTCGTCACAATCACTTCTGCTTATGGCAAGACCTTCAGCGCAGGCCAGTCCAGCAAGAGCATCCAGCGTCCCCACTTTTTCCTCACGCGCGCTAGTGCTCCTGACAGAGGCGGACATTGCTGTCTTCCAGTCGAATAAGCTTTATAGCATTGGTACTAACCATTCTGAACGGTTTAGGCTCGAAGATGATAAACGAGGGACTGGTTCAACAGATACTCACGCTAAACCCTACGATATCGAGGGAAGCGCTTCTAGAGAGATTGGAGGATGAAAGAAGAAGAACTGGCGGACTTATTTCAGGCGAGACTCTTCTCCGCATGGTTGCAGCCGAATTCGGCGTGAATGATCCCAGAACTGAAGTGACGATGCCCACCCTTTCAATATGCAATCTCATCGCGGGCTTGTACGACGTTACCGTTGTCGGCAAAGTGGTAGCTGTCTTCTCTTCCAGGGCCTTCAACGGCAAGAAAAGCGGAAGATTCGCAGGCCTGCTTATCACTGACAAGACAGGAGTTCTCAGAGTTGTCATGTGGAACGAACAGACGAGCTGGGTTGAAACAGGCAAGATAGCCGTAGGCCAGATAGTCCGCTTCTCCCACGCCTACACCAAGGAGGACCGCAACGGAAAAGTCGAACTGCACATCGGAGGCAAATGCGAGACTGAGATCAACCCTGCAAGCATTCCGCCAGACGACTACCCCAGCATAGATCGCTTCCTCACAAAAATCAGTGAGCTAGCCAGCCACCAAAAGAACACCAAAGTGAACGTGTTAGGCACGGTAACAAAGCTGTTCCCAGCCTCCAGCTTCGAAAGACAAGACTCAAGCTCCGGCAGAGTCATGCGCCTCGCTCTGGCCGACGAGACAGGAGAAATCGCGGTCGTGGCCTGGAATGAACGGGCAGACGAGCTTGAGAAAACGTTGAAGCGCGGAATCAAGCTGCAGATAGTCAATGGACGAGTAAAGAGGGCGATGGACCAAGGGCTTGAGATCCATGTTGACGGCGGAGCATACGCGGAAGCCATTCCAGTGGTGGACAGCTTTCTAAAAGTGGCCGACATAAGGGAAGGCCATACCAAGGTCAACATTCAAGGCGAAGTAGCCACCAAACCTGAGACTAGAGAAGTGAGAACCAGAAAAGGCGAAACCGTCAAACTCACTAGTCTGGAACTGAAAGATGAAACAGGCAGAATCCAACTCTCAGCATGGCGAAAACATGCCGATATAGCAGGCAACCTGAAACCGGGAAACAAGATAATCATAAAGAACGCATACGTGAAGAAAAGCTTCGGAGAACATCTAGAAATATCCACAAGAGAAGCATCTTCGATGTTTGTCACCCTTTAGAGGCCTATAGTGCCGGGGGCGGGATTCGAGCCCGCGACTTCTGGGCGCTTGCCCTTTGCACTCTCCAGATTATGAGTCTGGCGCCCTGGCCAGGCTAGGCTACCCCGGCAACACTGTGCATGGCTATTTTGATTTGGGAGGCTTGATTTAAGCATATTCATGCTGGATCTCCCTCCGGAATTCATCTGTATGCTTCTTGATTTTCGCGATCGATCGATCTGTTACATATCTATGAATGGAAGAAAACGCTTGAATCACTAAGAGAATCGCGCGCGCTAGGGCTTTCCAACTAGCTTCTCTACACCGGAACGCATTCCAATGTAGGCGACGTCCGCCATTCCGATGAAAAGGCCCGTTTCCACGACGCCCGGCATGTCTCTGAGTTCATGCTCAAGCTTCTCTGGCTTGTACAGAAGACCGAAAACCACGTCTATGATCACATTACCGTTGTCCGTTACTACCGGCCCAACTTTACCCTTCCCCTCTCTTAATACCGGCCTTCCGCCGCTCTTCCCAATCCTGCGCAAGACAAACGCAGTGGCAAACGGGAGCACCTCAATGGGGATTGGGTGGTTGTTCTCTCCCAAGGTTCTGACTCTCTTGCTTTCATCAGCGATGATAACCAGTTTATTTGATGCTGAGGCAACGATCTTTTCGCGGGCAAGTGCTCCGCCCATGCCCTTGATAAGATTCAGCTGGCCATCTATCTGGTCTGCACCGTCTATGGTGAGATCAAGCATCGTGTGTTCTTCCAGCGTGGTTAGGGGGATTCGGTGTTTGGCGGCGAGGCTGAATGCTTGGTAGGACGTTGGAATCGCCAGAATGTGCAGGCTTTCTTGTTTCATCTTCTTTCCGATTTCCTCGATGGCGTAGGCGGTTGTGCTTCCGCTTCCGAGGCCTACGATGAAGCCATCTTCAACAAGTTTGACTGCCTCCCGCGCCGCGTTCCTCTTTGCCCTTTCAATCCAGTCTGCTTTAGCCTTCAACTTCCATCTGCCCTAGCCTGTCCAGCACTTTTTCCACTTCGGCCCTGATTTCGTCTATTCTTTTCTCAGCCTCGGTTCTCGGAGTGGCCTTTGGAGCTGCAGCTTTCCTTTTTCTCTTGGCCTTCTCCTCTTCCGAAGGCTTCTCTTCAAGGTCCCCCGGCAGCGTCGGCCTCTCAGTCGGTATCGCTATCTCCTTCAACGGTTTTATGTCCACTCTTGTGCGTAGCTCGTCGATTTTTCCGGTAAGTTCGTCGAAGCGTTCGCTGAACAGTTTTATGAGATCTTCTTGCATGCCTTCCAGCTCATGGAGGGCCACAACTGACTCGTCTTTCGTAATCGCATCCTTGACAGCCATCATGCGAGCCTTGTAGTTCTGCGCAAGCCTCTCACGCTCCTCCTCGGTGATCTTGCCCTCGGCCTGAGCCTCATAAAGTCGACGAATCGCATCACTCAAGATTTCCCTTTCAAGGTCGAGCATACGCAACTCGTTCTTGGCCTGCGAGGCATCTTCCCGTGGAACGCTTTTGATAACTTTGAATGGCAGGCCTGCGAGGTCTGCTCGTGGCCTCTCTTCCTCCGTCTCCTCGGGTTTCTGTCCCTCTTTTCCACGGTCCCTCAGAACGAAGAACAGAAGCACGCCGGCGAGAGCCACAACTAACGCGATAAGCGCGTAGACTACAGGGTCGTCTAAAGCCACTGAGGATTTCCTCGCTAACTCCATTGTCAACAATGCATATATAAAGCATTTTAACTCCATTTTCCCGGGAAAATCAAGCATGAAATCATCAGTAATTATGGCAAAAACTGGAGCCTCGGGCGGGATTCGGACCCGCGACCCCCGCCTTACCAAGGCGGAGCCCCACCGGGCTAGGCTACCGAGGCACATAGCCGACTAGACACCAGTAACAGCCACGTTTTTATGCTTTAAGCGTTTCCCGTCGGTCTATGGCTAAACAAATATAAAAGAAAAGCCACTTTCAACACGTGAGCCGTTGCTGTGCGGGGGTGTCTGAGCTTGGTCAAAAGAGTCAGGCTTAGGACCTGATGCCGAAGGGCTACATGGGTTCAAACCCCATCCCCCGCACCACTGTGTTGAAAACTGCGGGGGTTCATCCTGGCGATGTGGAGTCTAGTATTTGCGTTTTCTGAAGATCTTGTGGCTGTCATTGTTGCAGACGTATTCGAAGCCTGCTTCAACAAGCGGCATTCCTCTTTTTCAGATGCGGCAACTCTTGCTGTCCAGTGTCTTTAGCGAAATGTTCACAAAATGTGACCGAAGTGGTTGGTCACGTGACCAGATGTGAACGCGTGTACACGCGTGAACTTTGTTCACGTGAACAGAAGTCTCTCTCAGGAATGTAAGAAACAGACGGTTATGGCGACGTTGTTGGCGACGCGCGTGGACATTTGACGAAACTGACGGAATCTTGCGTGTTGGCAGGCAGTTGACAAGTAGCCAACAAACAGCAGGGAGAGGTTCGCGCAACAACACTGTCACTCCTAATCAAATCTGAGTAGCACACGCGCCTGCGAGTGCACATTCTTTATCGATTTACGCTAGGTGAGTGCACTGGGCACTCACATTTTTGCCCCAGAATCGACGCAATCCCACCATGAAAAGTCCATAAAAAACTGGCGCTCATAAAAGCGCAAGCAAGCATGCGAGCGAGGCGTGAGCTGAGGCTTTTGGAGTCCATAAAACTGCCCAAATATCTCATGATTCACGTGCGGTAGTTACTCCGAACCCGTTCTGCAGCATACACATAGTCCATATTAAACCACCAATATTCTTCCGTCAATCATTATAGCGCGCGCTTGCGGGAGACGCTGAGACACTAATGTCATCGCCATCCGAACCCGCGTTCAAGGCAACGTGTGCATAAAATTATGCAGGGGTTCGTCCTACACTCCGTGCGTGCGAGGCTTGCTTGGAACATGAAAAGCACGGTTCGTGGGCGACCAGCGTAACTCTGCAAAAAGATTATAGATTAGTTTTGGGATTCTGTACTTATAGAAGCAGAAGAGAACCTGAAGGCTTCGGAGAGCTCGTGGTTGCATGGAGTTTTGTGACAAGTGTGGCTCTCGCATGATTTGGACCCAGAAAGGTTTCCAGTGCTCAAAATGCGGAAATGTGACTCACGCGAAACCTGATATACAAACGATAAAGCAGAAAGAAACAGACGCTTCTGACTTCATTTACGTATCTGGCAGGCCACGGAACAACAGTGTCAAAGTTCAAAGAGAGTGCCCGCAATGCGGAAACAAGGAAGCCTTCAACTGGCTCTCAGGAATCTCGGGCGAGCATGCAGGCATAGGGCGGGAGAGAACCGTGGAGCATTTTAGATGTACGAAATGTTCGCACACTTGGGCCGAATCTTGATAGTGCGCGCACGGATACTTTCTTCACGTCTTGAGTAATGACATACAAACTATGTATCATCAGACACAACGTCACATGTGCATCGCTGCGAAAGCGTTTAATCCTCCTTGGCAGTGTTCTCAGAAAGGAGGCGTGACGTGCATGAAAGTTGTGGGCATCGTAGGCAGTCCGAGACTAGGAGGAAACACCGAGACCTTGACTCGCATTGCGCTGGAAGAAATGGCCAAGGAGGGTTTTGAGACGGAGCTGATCAGCCTGGCAGGCAAGAAGGTAGAAGCCTGCGATGGCTGCCGAAGCTGCCTGAAGACTGGCAAGTGCCACTTCAAAGACGATTTCGAAGCTATTTTTGCCAAGATGAAGAATGCTGATGGGATTATCTTGGCAACTCCAGTCTATTATGGCGCGGCCACACCACAGATGACAAGCCTAATCAGTAGATTCTATAGCACACGAGGCAAACCCTTTAAGAACAAAGTCGGCGGACCAATCGTCGTGGCGCGTCGGGCTGGCCACAACTTCACTTTCGCTCAGCTCATGTTCTTCTTTATGATCTCTGAAATGATTGTGCCGGGATCAACATACTGGAACGTGGCCTTCGGACGCTCAAAAGGAGATGTCCTCAAAGACGAAGAAGGCATCAGCACCATCAAAAACTTCGCGCAACAACTAGCTTGGCTGCTGAAAAAGATCAACGCCTAGCCAAAGCGCGCGTGCGCCTAGTCGCGAAGTGGTCGTTGCGATATGAGGCGTTTGATGGGTTGCGTACTCTAGAAGAGCTCGATCCAGATTCCATCCGGGTCTTCTATGTAGGCCCATCGGCTGCCGTCCGCCTTCATCTCCAAGATGGTTCGGTGTCCCGCCTTTCCAGCTTCCTCTAAGGCCTTGTCTAGGTCATCGACTTTGAAGGCCAGGTGGTCCAGTGCCTCGCCTGCGCTGTACTTGGTGTTGTATGGGCTGTCTTTCTCATAACAATTCAGTTCCAAAACGAAGGAATCTTTCTCGCTCTGCAGGCCAACGGTTTCCCCCTTGGTCTGCTCGAATCTGCCTCGGCCCATAACGTTCATGCCGAGAACCTTCGTGTAGAAGTCGATCGATCTTTGCAAATCCGTGACCCTTATGCCAACATACGTGAACTTGGATCTCATGGGCACCATCATATCGTAGATGCAACTCTGATAGCACCTTCAATATATGGCTATCTGAGGGAGCGCAGAACGCTCCAATTCGATCGATCCTATTTCACGGTTCTGCGGAACCTATCGTACAGCGCCTCAGCTCTAGGCCTCATTTCTTCTGGAAGATTGGGGTCGTCGTCTAACACGCTTTGCTTGTGATGCCTCAGTCTAATCTTGATCCAGAAATAGTCTCTTTTGTGCAAGGCATATTCGAGTTCGGTTTCCATTGCTGTGAAATGCGCGTCATAGATGGCAATCTTGGGCGAATCCACGATCACCTGCTTGTTGATTGCCCTTCCCATCTTCTTCAGTTCGTTCATCTCTGCGAGCTCATGAACCATAAGATACTCGCTTCCCAGAACATCATCCAGAGTCGTTGGGTCTTCGGAGAATATCTCTCCCGTCATGTAATCATAGAATTCCTGCGCTGACACATCCTTAACGACGTAGCTAATCGACTGAAGGGCCCTCTTGGTTGTATCAATCCTTTCTTCGATCTTTGACAGCATGGCCTTAACCGAGGTATCCAAGCCGACTCTCTTTTATAGGGTTTGCCGCGTTCCATCTTGACAGATCGACAAAACATAACGGGCTAGGACCTGCTGACCTACCTGCGTTCTGGCACGTCTTTCGGAGTGAAGGTTATATTTCCAGTAGTTAATTTACGTGGGGCATAGGACTAGAAATGGAGACGAAGGTTCATTCAGTGACCTGGGGCTTCCAGTTCCGGCTGACAACGCGGATGAAGCTCAAGAGGTCAACAGGCATTTGCTGGGGCTGGATGCAGGAAGAGTCTATCTGGGCCACGGAAAGCCTTTCCCTGCCAGAATCATTCGGAGGATGTTGAAATGACAGCGGTCGGAGAAACCTTGAGGCTCAAGGCAGTGCTCTTCGACTTAGGTGGGACGCTAATAAAGACGGCTGAGATTTCTGAGATCTTCAGGAGGATACTTGAGGTTCACGGTGTCAAAGCGGATTCCAGCCGAATTCTTGAGGCTCACGAAGTGAACGAGAAGGAATTCGACATTGCAGCCGGTACGGTTGAGTTAGGGATGGCCTTCTGGAATGACTGGAATCTAGCCATTATCAATAGCCTGGGCATTGAAAAAGATGCTCAGTTCCTAGCGCGCGCCGAAGTGCTCCTCTACTTCTAACCCGCGCATGCACGTGACGCGCTTTTTAGCAAGGATTATGTGTAGATGTTCGACTAGCTTTGAGAGGGTGGCATGCTTGGTCTTGCTGGATTTCATGTTGTTGGCAGTAAGCTCCATAGCTGCCGTTATGGAACCGTTTAGTACAGCGGCTGTCTTCGCCACGTTAACAAAGGACATGAATCCTGAGAAGAAACGCAGGATTATCAGAAGGTCAATGTCGACGTCGTTTGTTGTTCTGGCCCTGTTCGCCGTCACAGGCCACCTCATCTTTCGGGTTTTCGGCATCACGGTTCCAGCGTTTCAAATCGCAGACGGGATTCTACTCGTGTCTGTCGCCATTGACATGCTGAATCCGAAGAAAAGTCAAACCTCGTCCCCCGCGCGCGCGTAGTGCGCACGAAGTGCGCGGAATCCAGATGCTATTCTGCTGTTGATCGATCGTCCAGATTGAGAGAGGCTTGAAATACGCAAAGCATTCTATCAGTGTTTAGAGGAAGCTTATGTCTCATTGGACGGAAGACCTTTTCGTGAATCATCCTGAACTCTTTGTTAAAGCCTTAGAAGAACGCGTTTCAGTGGCAAATGATGAAGTTGATCTTCTTCTGAAATATCTGGGTAAGGAGGGATTCAAGCCTCGAAGAATCTTGGATCTTAACTGTGGCATCGGCAGGCATTCAATCGAGCTTGGAAAAAGGAGCATAAGTGTTCTGGGAACAGACCTATCCCCATACTACATCCGAATCGCCAAGAAGAGTGCCGGAAGACAGCAGGTCACTGACAAAGTGGGTTTCGAAATAGCGGACATGCGAAGAGTCGGTACAGTGCTTGCTGGAGAGAAGTTCGATGGTATCATCAATCTCTTCACTTCTTTTGGATTCTACGACGATAGGACTAATGCTGACATTCTGCGTCAGTGCTGCAACCTTGTTCAGCCTAAAGGGTTTTTTGCCTTGGAGATCATGAATAGAGATTGGATTGTTAGGAACTTTCAGCCGCATGGATTTTCCCGTTATGAGAATTTGATAGTCTTGGAAGACAGGACGTTTGATGCAAGAACTTCACGTATGGGAACCATTTGGACCTACCTCGTTCAAAAAAGTGATAAGAACTTCATACAGGAAAAGCAGGTTACGATTGACCACCGGATTTGGAGCCTTCACGAATTGATTGACATTTTCGAGAAAACAGGCTGGAAATTCAAAGCAGTCTACCCTGGACTTAGGCAACAACAAGGAGATGTCCCACTGACAGAAGTGCAACGTCTGTTCTTCATTGCCATGAAAGCCGACCTTGGGAAGAAACGGGTTGCATAGCGCGCACCAATTTCGTGTGAGTTTGAGATAGACTCTACCCAAACACCAAACTCATAACAGAGAACTTGCCCTCGTATCCGCCCGGATGCAAACGCAATTGAGCAACAAACGCAATCTTGTCCTCTAGCGCGCGCCACCATCAGCATAAACGTCAGGATCCAGAGTGGAGAAGAAGACTCTCAAAGCTGAAATAGGGGTTTCAGCATTCGATCGGAGAAGAGAATGAAAATGGGTTTCCTCGAAGGCTTAAGGAAGGAATTTTCGTTTATCAGAGGAAACTATGCCGTTCTCGTGACTAGTTGGATAATCGTTGATTTTGCTAGCGAGTTGCCAATGGCATATTTCGGCCTCTACGTACTCGGGCTCGGCGCTACCGAGACCATTCTGGGAGTAATCGGTTTTTCACAATTTCTTGCGCTGGCTTCTTTCCAGTTTCCAGGCGGATATCTCGCAGACAAGTATGGCAGGAAATGGTTGATTTCTACGATGACTTTCGGAGTAGCCTTAAGCTTCATACTCTACGGCATAGCACCTTCATGGCCAGTGCTGCTCGTCGGAGTGGTTTTGCTGAGCATTTTCAACTCTACATATCAACCTGCTCTAAATGCTTTGATCTCTGATTCGTTGCCTCCTGAAAAGAGAGGGATGGGATTCAGCATTGTCATGCTGATCGCAAGTGCATCAACCACACCGAGTCCAGCCATCGCTGCTCTGCTGCGCGCACAATTCGGATTAATGGATGGAATGAGAATTTCATATGCTATCGTCGTTGCATTATTCCTGTTTGCAGCATTTTTCAGATTCTTCTTCTTGAAAGAAACCATCGTTAACGCTTCCAAGCCGAAGCTGAAAGAGATATTCCAGTGCTATCCAGCAGCTTTGAAGGAAAGCGTTGGAGCATTAAGGAAAGTGCCTCGATCTCTGATCTACTTGTTCTCTTCATTTTCAGTGATGCTATTTGGATCTGGGATGGTTCAACTTCTTTTGGTTGTTTATGCAACGAGAATTCTTTTGATAGATGAGGTGCTTTGGGGTCTGATCGTTGCAGCCGTTCCGATTACTACTATAATCTTAGCCTTGCCCGTCGGCAAGCTGGTTGATAAGATTGATCGGAGAATACCGATTCTCATCTCCATGTTGATGTTTGGGTTGTCAATGGGGCTTTTCGTATTTGGAGATTTGACAAAGGTCATCGCGACACTTGTTCTGGTCGGAGCCGGACAGGTGATGCTGAACGCTTCCTTTGGCGCGCTTCAGACAGATCTCACCCCTAGAGAACTGCGGGGAAAAGTGAACGGGATGATGAATTTCTTGACCTTCATAGTCTTGGCAACGGGGAGCTTCCTCGGCGGATTGCTCTATGAACACGTGTCTCCTCAAACACCTTTTCTTATTGCGGCGCTAGTGGTGATACCAGCGATCATCTTGACGGTTCTGCTGGTGAAAAAGCCAGAGAAACGAGAAGAACAATGAAACCCGCAGACATAGAAACAAGGACCAAATGTTGTCTTTTTGGTTGGTTGGGGTAAACTTTACCCCCCAAACCCAAACTTGTAACGGGCAAAGCTTAATTTCATCTGGGACCTCTTGGAACTTGAGAGGTAATGGAAACAGAAGACTTGCCGAAAGGATTGGCTTCATCTAACGCAAGCAGAATTGCCAAAAGGCTGGGATCAGTTTCTGGTGGCAGAATATTGGATGTTGCCACAGAAGGGGGAGGGTTTATCGATACTCTGATGAAGACTTTGAAGGATTATGATTCTTTTGTTGGAATAGATTACTGCGCTTCAGCCGCTTCAAGAAAAGAGATGGAATCTGCAAAGAAGCGGTTTGAAGGAAAGCCCGTACGATTCTTGGAGATGAATGCCGAGAATCTAGAGTTCGAAGATGAGTCTTTCGATACTGTTTGCATGTCGCATGCTCTCCATCATCTCGGTGAGATAGACAGGGTGCTTGTCGAGATGAAACGTGTTCTGAAGAGTGGCGGCAATTTCATACTTCAAGAGTGTTACTGTGATGGAGACCAGACTGAGGCGCAGAAAGCAGATGAACTTGAGCATGAATGGGAAGCACGGATCGATTCCTTGCTCGGCATAACCCATAACAAAACCTTCACCAAGCAGAGAATAATGGACATTGCCCGCAGTCTGAATCTGAGAGAGTTTGAGGTCTTTGATTCTACGCATCCTGTCGCCTGCCTGTTCTGCAAGAGGAAATATGAGTGTGAAGACCCAAAGAATCAGGCAACGTTCCACGATTCAATCAAGGATATTGATGATGCTCTCAAAAGGATAGAGAACTACTCCGATTTGGAAATCAGAAATCGCCTGAGGAAAGAAGGAGAGAATATCAAAAAGACGATAGACAAGTCTGGTTCGGCATCAGCGTCACATTTATTCATTATTGGAAGAACATAGTGGTTGGTTGGGGTAAAGTTTTACCCCAAACCAAACCAAAAGGCTAGTGCGGAGAAATCAGCGAAATTGTTGTTTACTTTCTTGTTATGATTGTTTCAAAATATATCTCTTGAAATCTGGTCAAGGCTCGAATTTCTTCGTTAGAGAACTCAGTGTTCTCTGGGGCAACAACCAGCTTGTCTTCATTGTCGTTTGTTCTATGAATCAAGGCAATGCATATGCCAGTGAATTCTTTGATTGGAACAGAGACTCCTAACACGTATGCATCGAGTTCTTCGCCATCTGGAGCCAGCGTGTCTGGAATGTAACCATAGTTGACAGGATAGTGAATGTCAAAGCTTTC
>Ga0209253_10001008_pt1 | contig 24661 bp, 17 predicted proteins | sample FrelakmetBRP12BR_FD_187145 | JGI IMG/M metagenome (GOLD analysis project Ga0209253, IMG submission 187145) | Freshwater lake sediment microbial communities from the University of Notre Dame, USA, for methane emissions studies - BRP12 BR (SPAdes)... | ecosystem: Environmental > Aquatic >...
GTTGAAAATGCCGGCGTTCTCCTTGATGCCGGGATTGAAGACCACCGCGCGCATCACATCCACGGAAGTTTTCGCAAAGGGTGGGGCCGAGAGCATCAGCCCATAGGGGGTGGCCAGCCGGTCGTGGACGGTCTGCAGGCAGCGGGCCGCCTGTTCAGGAGTGGCCGCGCCACTGATAACCGCCCAAAGCTGCGTGTTCAGGTAGACCTGGCCCTCCTCGTATTCGTGTGTTCCGTAAATAGTTCCATCCTCAGTGATGGCCCAGATGAACCAGTCCCCGTCCCAGCTGCAAGCTTGGATATTTGTCTGCATCTTTTCGCGCTCCCCCAAAGCCCAGGCCGCCTCGGCGGGCTGGCCCAGCCGTTCGGCAATCCCGGCATATACTGCCAGCCCCAGGCAGACCTGGAAAGCCACGAAGAGGCTTTCGCCGTAATAACCCAGTCGCAGGCAGTCATTCCAATCCGCTAGCAGGCCGCAAGGCAGGCCATGTTTGCCGGTGCGCTCCAGGTTGAACTCGAGCGCCCGGCGCAGGTGGCCAAAGACGGACGCTTCGCCCTGGTCGGCATACGGCAGTACCTTGTTGTAGAAATCCACCTCGCCGGTCTCGTTGACATAGGCCGGAACCGTGTTAAAGAACCACAAGCAGTCATCCGAGCGGAACTCCTCAGGCGCGGGGGCCTTTTCCCGGCCGGGATGGTGATCGAACGGCTGGATGATCGGGATGGCCCCGCCGCTGGAGACCTGGCCGGTCAGCAGCAATTCCAGGCGCTGGCGCGCCTGATCGGGGATGGCGGCCACCACTCCCAGAATATCCTGGACCGAATCCCGGAAGCCCAAGCCATCACGTTCGCCGTTGTAGACCAGGCTGGCGGCGCGCGACCAGGCAAAGGTAATCAGGCAATTGTAAAGCCCCCATACGTTGACAGTATGGTTCAGATCCTGGTCGGGGGTCTCCAACACCAGGCTGCCGAGCCTGGCATGCCAGTCGTCTTTTAGTTTTTGAAGCTCGGCTGCGGCGCGTTCAAAGGAGCCGAACTCATCCACAGTGCGCCGGCCGACCGTGCGGGCATCCCCAATGCCGAGCATGACGAGCAGCTCGCGGCTCTCCCCTGGCTGAAGGGACAGGTCGGTCTGCAGGCTGCCGCAGGAATTGTCACCAAAAGCATTGCTGTTGCTGCATTGTCCTCTTTCCACCACCAGGGGGTTGTGGTACGCCCGGTAGGGGCCAATGAAAGCCTCCCGGCTGGTATCATAACCGGTCAGCGGCACACCGGTCAGGGTCATCCAGCATTTGAAAGGGGTGTCGCGTAGATTGATCGCATCATCATTGGGAGGCAGGTTGTCATGGATGGCGATGCGCAGCAGCCCATCTGTCATTGCGCCGCGCACAATGAACAGCGAATACTGCAAATTAACCTGGTCCTGGGTTGTCACCCACTGGTTGGTGAATTCGCAGAATGTAAAGACGGAGAGCTGGCGCGGCCGGTCAGATTCGTTGGTGACCTTCATGCGCCAGTATTCGAACTTCTGGCCGAGCGGAACGAAGTAGCTGGTCTCGCTGGCAATCCCAGCATAACGGGATTGGATAATGGTATAGGCTGTGCCATGCCGGCAGATGGACTGGTACTCTTCAAGGGATTTCCCGACCGGCTGCCAGGAGGCGGACCAGTAGTCACCGCTTTGACGGTCCCGCAAATACAGGTATCGACCGGGCTGGTCCATCGGGACCCGGTTAAAAAGCAGGCGCATGAAGCGACCGCGCGCCCCGGACTGGTAGAAACCGTAGCCCCCGGCATTGTTGGTGATGATCGCACCGTACTCGGTGGAGCCGAGATAATTGCTCCAGGATTGAGGCGTGTCCGGCCGGGTTATGACGTATTCCCTGGCAGCATCATCAAAATATCCATAATTCATAAACGAACCCTCTTCTTTGTTTGGTGCGCCTTATTGGATTCTAATCGAGCTGGTCTGCCGTGCCCTTTTTGTATATCATACTAGGGGCGAAGGGGACGCCGCAGTCATCTGCGATAGGAGTAGTTTTGCTATTGTTCTTATGAATGATCACATTGACCAGTTTGGCGGGAAAGCTTTCCGATATTCCGAAAGGAGTTTATCGATCATTATATTCAACTTCTCATCAATAGTCTGGCGCGCAGGATCAGTCTCGAACCAGGCTACGGAACGACGCACGCCCTCAGACCAGGGGACCGAGCAGTGAAAGTCCGGTACGAGCGCCTTGATCTTGCTGTTATCGAAAACCAGGCTGTTGGCTTTGTCACCAGTCAACGTACCCATCAAACCCGTGTCCCAAGCCGCGATCAAATCGGAGGGGGCATGAACGATCTGCGGTTCCACGCCCAGTGCCCGCCCAACTTCCTGGTAGATCTGGTTCCAGGTAAGCACTTCATCGGAGGTGATGTGAAAGGTCTCGCCGATGGCAGCCGGGTTGCCCAGCAGGCCATGGAACCCCCTGGCAAAATCACCATTCCATGTCAACACCCACAACGAGGTACCGTCGCCCGGGACGATAACCGGCTTACCACGCTTCATCCGGTCAATCAGGGTATAGGGATGCTGCCAGCTGCCCATGCAAAGCGGAATCTGCGATGGTCCATATGTCAGGGATGGGCGCACGATGGTGACCGGGAAAGCCTGCTCCCGCTGCGCCTGCATCAGGCGCTCCTCGCAGGCAATCTTGTTACGGGAATATTCCCAAAAGGGATTCTCCAAAGGGGTCTTTTCAGTGATAAGGTAGTGCCGGGGCGGCTTCTGGTAGGCGCTGGCAGAGCTGATGAAAACGAATTGCCCCGTCCGGCCGTTGAACAGCCTTAAATCGCGCTCGATATCCTCCGGGTGGAAAGCGATCCAATCCACAACCACATCGAAGTCATGCTCAGCCAGCAGGTGGACCAGGGCTGCCTCATCACCGTGCACATCTCCCGCCAGCAGGTGCGCACCTTCCGGTAGAGGATATTTGCCAGACTGGCTGCGATTGAGGATAAAGAGTTCAACACCCCGTTCGAGCGCCAGCTCAGAACAGGCCGAACTGATCAGTCCGGTGCCGCCGATAAACAAGACTTTCATCATCCGCCTCCCAGTCAAATTCTTCTTACCACGCAGGACACGAAGAACCACAAAGGAAAAACCTTAAGAACCCATAACAGAACTGCTCCAGCCGCCGAAAGCGAGGTTTTGTTAGGCACGCATGCGTTTATTTGCGCGCCCGGATGACTAACAGGGCCGATTGGGAAGGATCGACGTCACCCATCAGAGATGGATGGAAGGCAATATCATGAAAACCACATTCTGCAAGCATGCCCAGGTATTGTTCCTGTGTATATGCCTGCATGCTGGAGGCATATCGGGTGACCCGGCCGGTCTCCCCATCAACAATGAAATAACGCAGGGTTGCCACGGACTGTTCTTCTTCCCAGAAATTCTCCTGCAGACACAGATGCGGTTGGTCGGAAAACAGGCCGGATTCCGTGGAATACCACGAGCAGGATTGTAAACCGATCTCCTTGACTACCTCAAAAGTATGCACCTCCAGCAGGAGAGCACCACCCGGCCGGATGGCCGTGCCAGTTTTTAGAAGAATCTGCCTGGCGTCCTGCGGGGTGAAAACATTGAACTCGCCGAAGATGAACATCGCCAGGTTGTAATCGGAACCGAACTTCGCTTTTCGGATATCCTGTAACTGGTAGGAACAGCGCAGGTGTTCTTTTTGTGCCAATTCCCTGGCATGCTCGATCGAGGCCGGGGAATAATCCACCCCCACGCATTCGTGCCCCCGTTTCGCCAGCTGGCTGGTATACAAGCCCGGCCCGCAGCCCAGGTCCAGGATGCGGCCCGACCGGCCCTGCAGGACTTCCCGGTGGATCCAATCCACATGTTTCTGGATGGTGACCGCCCGGCGGCTGGCCCAGTCATGCTCCTGCGATAGATGCTCCCGCAGCATGCGGTGGCTGAATCCGGGTTCGTCCCAGGGGATCTTTTCCCCCTCGGCCCAGGGTTCAGGTTTTGGGTTGCGTTGAATGATTTCCATCAGATCCAGCATGGTTCCTATTCCTCTGCGAAAGGCAGGTGAGGTTGCATGTCACCTCACCTGCCCGAACTGGCAGGAGTTGCCATCCGGATCATCCTTACCCGGATTATGCACCAAGGGCCGTTCTCATCCTTCCAAGTGCATCACTTAAGATGGACCGCGGACAGCCAAAGTTCAGCCGTACAAAGCCTTCCCCGCCGGGACCGAACTCTTTACCTTCGTTCAAGGCAACCCTGGCCTGCTTCAGAAAGAATTCGTGCGGAGTGCCGCTTATTCTGCCGCTTTTCACCAATTCTGTGCAGTCCAGCCAGGCCAGGTACGTGGCCTCCGGGATCGTCGTCCTGATCCCGGCCAATTCCCTTTTGACAAACTCAACCAGGAAATCCCGGTTTCCCGTCAGGTAGAGACGCAGCGCCTCCAGCCAGGCATCGCACGCTCCGGAAAAAGCAGCCTGCGCAGCCACCAGCCCAAGGCTGCTGACATGCATCGCCATGCATTCTATGGTCTTCTTGTAGCGTTCCAGCAGTTCCCGGTTGGGGATAATGGCAAATCCGCAGAACAAGCCGGGGACATTGAAGGTCTTGCTCGGGGCAACCAGCGTGATCGTGCGGTCCGCAATTTCCGGGTCCAGCGTGGCGATTGGGATGTGGTTTGCTCCGCCCAGCAGGAGTTCGCTATGGATTTCGTCCGAACAGATGACCACATCGTTCTTGAGGCAGATATCCGCCATGCGCATTAAATCATCCCTGCCATAAGCCTGTCCGGTCGGGTTGTGTGGATTGCAGAGCAGGAACATGCCCGTCTTCGCACCACCAGAGTGGGCGGTTCCCTGGAAAATATCAAAATCCACCCCATACTGCAAAGAGCAGCCGTCTGCTTCCTTTGCCAGCGGGGCATCCTGGCGCACCAATTCACCGCACTCATGCACCTTCAGGAACGGCGGATAGACCGGCGGCTGTACCAGAATCCCCTGCCCGGCAGTACAGACGGTGCGCGCCGCGATCATGAACCCCGACACCACTCCCGGCGTAGCCACCACGGCCTCCGGCGAGACCTGCCATCCATACAACGTTTCCATGCGGGCCGCCACCGTCTCACGCAGTTCCCGGGTGGGGAATTCATAGCCAAGGATGGCGTGCTCTACAGAACATCGCAAGGCCTCCCGGATCGGTTCCGGCGCAGGGAAATCCATGTCTGCCACCCACAGCGGCAGGACGTCCGGCGGATAATACCGCCATTTGATGCAATTGGTGGAGCGACGGTCGATTATCGAATCAAAATCGTAGGGCATCAGCAATCCAAATGGTCAGGGGCGGCTTCTTAGCCGCCCCCGCAGGAGCTTGATCATTTACCTTAAGGTGCTTCGCTATCTTCGGGCGCCTCACGCACGATATACAGCGGCCTGCCCTTTACCTCATCGTAGATCCGCCCCAGGTATTCGCCCAATACACCCAACGAGATCAACTGCACACCGCCCAGAAACAACACGGCAATCAACGTGGTAGCCTGGCCAAGGAAGGCGCCATGACCGCTCAGCCGCATGATGATTACGACCGGGATCGCAATGATCGCCAGGCCGGCCGAGGCGAAGCCAAAATAGGTGGCCAGTTGCAAGGGAAAATAAGAGAAGCCGGTAATGGCATTCAGAGCCAGTTTGAACATCTTGTTGAAGGGATACTTGGTGGTCCCGGAAAAGCGCGTGGCGCGTTTATAGGGCACACCGACCTGCCGGAAGCCCACCCAGGCGGACATGCCACGCGGGAAGCGGTATTTTTCGCGCATGGTCTTGAGTACATCCACCACCTTGCGATCCATCAGGCGGAAATCACCGGCATCGACCGGGATTTCCACCTCGGTGATGCGGCGGACAATCCGGTAGAACAACCTCGCAGTGGTTTTTTTGAACCAGGAATCGCCCTCCCGTTCGGCCCGCACGGCATAGACCACTTCATAACCTTCCTGCCATTTGGCGACCAGCTCGGGGATGGTTTCAGGAGGATCCTGCAGATCGGCATCTATGATCACAACCGCTTCGCCGCGGGCGTAATCCCAACCAGCCGTGATGGCAACCTGGTGACCAAAGTTGCGGGCAAAGATCACCGGCCGGACGTGTTTGTCCTGCTGCGCCAGGGCGCGCACAGCCTCGGTTGAGCCATCGGTCGAGCCGTCGTCCACGAGAACCAATTCCCAGGAAGCCTGCATGGAAGACATCACATCCCGCACGCGCTGGTAAAGCTCCGGGATATTCTCCAGCTCATTGAAAATCGGAGCAACGATCGAAAATTTGACAGGCATATCAGCTTTTCTTCTTTCGGGAAATTCTGGACTTTATGGCAGCAATTTTCTCGGAACCGGAAGGCGGGGTTTCATGTGAGACGAACGATTCTATCTCAGGGAAAGGCGGCAGGCCCAGAACACGCCGGCGCAGGTAGTCAAAGATCACGAATAATGATGCCAGCACCGGCACAATGATCAACGCGCCCAGGATCCCCCATAATACCGTCGCCAGCAGGATGGTGATCAATACCAATGCCTCGTTCATCTGGACGCTCCGGCCCATAATCACCGGGCGAACCCAGAAATTCTTAATGGAGATCAGGACAAGATAGGCTGCCAGGGCAATCAATGCGATAGCCATGTGGGAGGCTGGCATCCAATTCCAGTTTGAACCTTCGAGCAGGGCCACACCAATTGCCAGCGCGACCCCCAGAGCCGGGCCAACGTCCGGGATCAGGGTCAGGAAACCGGCGATTACGCCCAGCACCAGCGCTCCGGGAATGCCGATGACCGTCCAGGCGATGGTAAAAGATACTCCCACGATTAGCATCAACAAGAGCTGGCCGCGCAAATAGTTCATCCATATCTTGCGCACCCGCTGATAAAGTTCATTCATTTCCGGTGCATATTTCTCTGGAAATGAACCGATGAATCCATCGCGTAGAGACGGCCATTTCGCCAGGAAATAATAGACTGCGGTCAGGATGACGATTACCCAGAGAGCCCCCAGCGAGGTTTTCCCCAGAATTTGGAGGGTCTGATCAGGCAGGGAGGACAGGAATGTGGTGCGGAATTGGATCAATCGCTCAGCCAGTTGTTTGAAATCAAATGGAATTACAGGAAATACTCTCGGCTTATCCAACCAGACGATCATCTGGTTAAAGAGATCAAGCACATCCGCAACCACTTGTTTTAGTTCATCAAAAAAGAACGAGGTCAGCGAGGCCGGGGTTCCGATAACCAAAACGATCATAATTATGTAGACCAGGTTGACGGCGCCGGGGCGCGACAGACGCGTGCGTTTGGTGAAGAAATTTACCGCAGGTGTGAGCAGATAGGCAATAAAGGCCGCAATGATCAGCGGTTCGAGAACACTCCGGATGTACCAGAGCCCTATCAGGAACAATAGGAATAGCAGACCGAAGATAAGGTAGCGAACTGGAGTACTCCAGTTTTTGTAATTGTTCATAATAATCTCTTTAGCGCTTTTAAAGTCGGTTCAATTACCGGGGCTTCTTTGACAGCCTGCCTAGCAGCGCGCACGTCCTTCAACCCGGAACCGGTGTTCAACACCACCACCGGGTCATCCGGCTTGATCAACCCCTGCCCGACTGCTTTGACGAGGCCGGCATAAGCAGCTGCACCAGCCGGCTCAGCGAAGATACCCTGCAAGCCCAGGCTGGCGATGGCCTGCAGAATTTCGTTATCGCTTACCAGGATATACGTACCACCGGTCTCGCGGGCTGCACGGATGGCGCGTACTCCATCCCGGGGCAGATCCACCGAAATGCTGTCGGCAATGGTTTTGGCATGGACAGGGGTGACTTGCTCCGTCGCGGCCAGGAAGGCATTCGCAATCGCAGCCGATCCTTCAGCCTGCACGCCGATTATGCGCGGCAACCGTTCCACCCAGCCCAAAGCCTGCAGATCCTTAAAACCCTTGTGGATGCCAGAGATGATATTTCCATCCCCAACTGAAACGAAAATGGTCAATGGGGTGTGATGATCGAGCGGGTTGCCTGGTTCATGCCAGGTGCGGTGTTCCTCACCCCACCATTCCCATATTTCCAAGGCGGCCGTCTTTTTCCCTTCGGCAGTAAAGGGATTGTAACCCGTGTTTCGGCAGTACCATCCGAATTCATCCGCGGCCTGGATGGTCAGGTCAAAGGCCTCGTCGTAGCTGCCGTCCACCAGGATGACCCTGGCGCCGAAGACCAGCAGTTGGGCCACTTTGGCCGGTGGTGCGGACTTGGGTGCGAAAATCACCGCTTTCTGCCCGATTGCGGCAGACATCCCGGCCAGGGCTGCCCCGGCATTGCCGGTGGAGGCGGTGACGATGACCTCGGCGTTGATCTCACGCGCACGTGCCACGACGATTGCACTGGCACGGTCCTTGAAGGAGGCGGTCGGATTCCGGCTTTCATCCTTTAGCCAGAGATGTTCCAGGCCGAGTTGCTGCGCCAGACGCTCCATCCGGTAAACCGGCGTCCAGCCGGCGCGGCGCAGGGGAGTGCCTTCACCGCCCGGGTCTGATACCGGCAGAAGCGGCAGATAACGCCAGAGACTCTCCTCGGCACGATATGTCAGGTCTTCGGGCTGGAATTTTTGGCGGATAGCGGCATAGTCCAGAACTATATCGAGGTTACCCCCATCTTTTGGACAGGTGTACGTTACCTGACCGGGCTTGTATTCAGCCTGGCAGAGGGAACAGCGGTAACCGATGAATGTATTCATAGGGATTGCCTTTTAACAGGTCGAGAACTTCGATTCCACAAGCCGGTTCACCAACGCACCGCTGAAATATGGACAGCAAACTTCACAGGATTGATTGTATCATCTTCTTTATTACCCCAATTATTATGAAGTTGCAAGCATTTTCGTAATTTTCTCCTGGTCCACCGGCAGGCAATCGATCCGGACGCCGACCGCGTTGTAGATGGCATTGGTGATCGCCGGGATGGTGGGAATGCTGACGATCTCACCAACCCCCTTGGCGCCGTATGGACCCTCCTGGGTGGGTTCTTCAACCACGATTGAAATGATCTCGGGCGTATGCACAATGGATGGGATGCGATAGCGCGCCAGACGGTCGGTAATTACATAGCCATCCTTGACGATAAAATGCTCGGTCAAGGCATTGCCCAATCCCATCATCACCCCGCCTTCCACCTGTGCTTGCAGACCGAGCGGATTGACTGCGCGTCCGACATCATTGGCAGAAATCACCCGCAACACACGCACCTCACCCGTAAAGGAATTTACTTCGACTTCAGCAGCCTGGGCGGCGTATGAGAAGGCGAAATGCATGTCACCGCCTTCCCCGAGTGGCATGGTGGTGGGAGCCGAGTATTCATACAAGGTACGCGCGGCCTGCCCGGCGGCCTCCATTTCGGATACCACATCTTCATAGTGGACTAGGATCTCGGCCACTTGGACTGCCCCTTCGCTGAAGGTGATCCGGTCAGGAGGTCGATCAAATTTTTCAGCCAGCAGGGAGACAATCGCCTGGCGCAGCGTCTGCGCCGCCAGGCGGGCAGCATTGCCGGTCACATAGGTTTGCCGGGAGGCCGTGGTCGGTCCGCCATCCGGAGTCAGGTCCGTATCCATGACCAGGACGCGCACCCGCCCGGGCGATACCGAAAACTCCTCGGCCACGATCATCTGCAAAACGGTCACCAAGCCCTGGCCCAATTCCGCCGCGGAGGTACGCACTTCAAAGCTGCCATCCCGGTATAGCTGCACCTCGGCACCCGATATATCCGGCGCACCCCCGCCCAAACCGGTATTCTTATATGCGACTGCGAAGCCCCAAGCCCGCTTCAGGTGCGGCAGACCGGGTACAGGATGGGATGCGAAAGGTGACTGCCCGCCTCGTTCCGAGCGCGCCAGCTGGAGCATTTCTGCTTCCACTTTATCAATGCATTCCAACAGCCCGACGCTCTCGCGCAGTTCCTGACCGGTATTGGTAATACTGCCAACCCGCAAGGCGTTCAGCCGGCGGAGTTCAACCCGATCGATTCCAAGTTCACCTGCCAGCATATCCATCATGCTTTCCACCGCAAACGCCGATTGAGTAACACCAAATCCCCTGAAAGCTCCGGCAGGCGGGTTATTGGTGTACATGGCATAGCAATCTGCCCGCACATGCGCCACTTCGTAGGGACCGGACGAATGGGTGGTGGCACGCGTCATCACTTTTTCGCCCAGGGATGCATACGCGCCGGTGTCTCCATATAACTCGGTTTCGACGGCAGTCAACCTGCCATCCTTCTTCGCGCCAAGTTTGACCTTGATCCGGGTGGCGTGCCGCTTGGGATGAACCAGCAGGCTTTCCTGCCGGTCGAATAGCAATTTGACCGGCCTGCTGGTGGCATTGGCCAGCAAAGCCGCATGGATCTGTCCGGCGATATCCTCCTTACCGCCGAAGCCCCCGCCCATCAACTGGCCGATCACCCGCACGCGTTCTTCCGGCCAGCCCAGTGCCCTGGCAACCTGTTCCCGGTCGGCATACGGGATTTGTGAGCCGACATAGATTTCCATGCGGCCATCGCTCGTCGGCACGGCAATACTGCATTCCGGTTCGAGGAAAGCGTGATCCATGATCGGCGTGTGGAAAGTGTGCTCAAGGATCAGGTCGGCCTCGGCAAAGCCTCGCTGCATGTCCCCTTTGCGCACCTTGATGTGCTTTAGCAAATTCCCATCCTTGTGCAGGACAGGCGCATCAGCCTGATGTGCCTGGACAGGATCGCTGATGACTGGAAGCTGCTCATATTCCATCTCGATGACATTCAAAGCCGCGGTGGCAGTTTCCTGGGTTTCGGCAGCCACAATGGCGACTGCATCCCCGACATATCGGACGCGCTCTCCAATGCCAACCAGGATCGGCCAATCATAAATGACCAGACCGTGATTCTTCTCAGCTGGGAGATCCACAGCAGTTAAAACTGCCCTGACTCCGGGCAGGGAACGGGCCTTCCGGATATCCAGACGCCGCAAAATCCCGTGAGGGATGCCGGCCCGCCTTACACTGGCAAACAACATGCCATCGAATGCAAGATCATCGGTGAATAGGGCATTCCCGGTAACCTTGGCCTCGGCATCCGGACGGATGTGTGTATGCCCAATAATTTTATGCCCGCCCTGTGATTCCACGACTTTTGGGGGAGGGATCGGCTCACCCGTGCGGAGAGAATAAGCCGCAGCCTGGATGGCCGCCTCGATTGACGGATATCCGGCACACCGGCAGTAGGTATCCTTAAGCGCATGCCGGATATCCTGCGAGCTTGGTTCGGGGTTGCGCTGTAACAAGGCATAGGCCACCATGATCTGGCCTGGAATGCAAAAACCACATTGCACCGCGCCATGAGCAATAAAGGCTTCCTGGAGGGCGTGCATCTTGACATTTCCAGCCTGCGGCTTTGCGAGGCCTTCAATCGTCAGCACATGCTTGCCGTGGGCACGTTCTGCCGGGTAGATGCATGATAAAACCGGATCGCTTTCCACCAGGACAGTACAGGCTCCGCATTCCGCCTCATTACAGCCGATCTTGGTGCCGGTCAACCGCAAACGCTTGCGTAATAAATCGGCCAGTGTCTCACCCGGCATGGCGGGAAGGTGATAGGTTTTTCCATTAACGATAAGAGTAAGTTGCTTGTCCATCATCCCTGCCTATAAAGAACCTGCCCGCTGCCAGGCGGTCTCCAACGTGTTTTTCAGCAAAATCTCCACCAGATGCTGGCGATACTCTGCACTGGCGCGGTAGGGGCTGGTACGGAAATGTACGGATTCCAACAGCACGTCCAGGGCTTTGGAACAGGTTGTGGGGTTCATTGGCTGGTTATACAGTGCCTCTTCGACCGGGATGATCCGCCGGGGTGTGGGGCCGGAAGGGCCCACGGCCACGCGCACACGCCTGATCCGATCCACCTCTCGCTCCAGCCATGCGGACAGGTTCAGGATGGGCAGGGCAATGCCCTGGGCACGCATGATCCGTTTGAATGCCGAACCTTGATTTGTGCCGCGCAAGGGAAAATAAAATCCTGTCAGTATTTCCCGCCCGGATTTTAAGGTTGAGATGCCAGGCCCGGCAAAAAGATCAGATAATGGGACTCGTTTGCATTTTTCCAGGTCGGTTATTTCGGCTTCAGCGTCGAGTGCCAGCATGGCGATGGTCCCATCTGCGGCTGGCAGGGCATGTGCCACGTTTCCTCCCAGGGTGGCCATGTTGCGCACCTGCGGCCCACCGATCAGGTCGCAGGCTTCGACCAACGCCTGGGCATGTTCCAATGCATGCGCTGCAGACGCGATCCGGCTGAGCGGTACGGCCGCCCCAATGAACAACTCTCCTGCCCGGATTTCCAGCGCGGTCAACGCGGGGATCGCCGTAATATCCACCAGGGTATGCACAGGTGCATGCCGGCCTTGCTGCAGATCCAGCATCAGGTCTGTCCCGCCGGCGATCAAACAGGCCGGGCCGGGGGCAGAGGCAAGCGCCCTAAGGGCATCGGTTATAGTATCCGGGCGGATATAGTGCTGCCAAAGGTTTATTGGTGTTTTCCTTTTTCTTACCTGGGCGGTAGTAATTTTCGATAGGAGAGTTTCCCAACGCCACTGAAGCACTTTGTGCACAGCGACCACCGAACCGATGGGATCGAATCGTAATGTGTATCTCTCAATCTATGAAGGTGAGACCGTTGTCCCTTCTTCAGAGTGAACCCCTGCCATCAACAGGCCAAGCTTTTGCGGTGTGGCAACCTCACAGGAGACGATATCCATGATCTGGCCTTCGTAGATGACCGCAATGCGATCCGAAAGTGTGAGGATTTCATCAAGGTCTTCCGAAATGAGCAGGATGGCCGCCCCTTTGTTACGTTCCACCAGCAATTGTTTACGAACGTATTCGGTCGCACCAATATCGAGACCTCGGGTGGGTTGCGCAGCCACGATGGTGCGCGGGTTGCGTGAGAGTTCGCGGGCTAGCACAACCTTCTGGATGTTTCCACCAGACAGATTTTTGGCCAGGGTATCCCTCGAAGGAGTCTTAACATCGAACTTTGATATCAACTCATCCGTGTGACGGGCGATGTCACGCAGGTGAAGGAAGCCGGAGTGTGAATAAGGCATTTTCTGATGTTCGCGCAGGATCATATTTTCAGAGATACTGAACTCTTTTATCATGCCATCCCGCATGCGTTCCTCGGGAATATAGGAAAGCATCCGATTGGTAAGTTCACCAGGAGCGAGGCCGGTAACATCCTTCCCTTCCAAAAAGACTCGTCCTTCGGTTATTTTCCGCAACCCCGTAATGGTTTCTGCCAATTCTCGTTGGCCGTTGCCTGAGACACCTGCAACCCCCAGGATTTCACCGGAACGTACTTCAAGGCAGACCTCGCGCAGTCCGGGTGTGCCGCGGTCGCTACCGCAGGACACGTGATCAAGTTGCAGTCGGATTTCCCCAAGCTCCACATGACCGCGATCGGGAGCAAAGCCTACTTCACGCCCGACCATCCAGTTGGCAAGATCCTGTTTTGTGGTCTCAGATGTAGGCCGCGTGCCGATCTTGCGACCGTCGCGCAAGACGGTTACGCGGTTGCTGATCTCAACCACTTCGTGCAGTTTATGCGAGATAAAAATAAGAGCATGGCCGTCTTTTACCATCTTGTTCATAATAACAAATAACTCGTCCACTTCTTGCGGGGTAAGCACCGCGGTCGGTTCATCGAGGATGAGCAGGGCTGCACCTCGATAAAGAGCCTTTATGATTTCAACACGTTGTTGCTGACCAACTGAAAGTTGCCAGATGTAGGCAGATGGGTCAATCTTCAAGCTGTAGATGGCAGCTAATTCCAGTATCCGTTTGGAGACCCGATCGAGATCCGTCAGAGGGCCGCGCGAGGAAGGCAAACCAAGCACAACATTTTCAGCCACGGTCAAGGTTTGCACTAGCATGAAGTGCTGGTGGATCATGCCAATGCCCAGGTTTATTGAGTCAATCGGTGAGGAAATAGAGACCGGCTTCCCGTTCAGAAGGATTTCACCTTCATCCGGATGGTACATGCCGTAAAGAATCTTCATTAGAGTGCTTTTTCCCGCGCCATTTTCACCCAGCAAGGCATGCACTTCACCCGACTTCACGTCAAAGTCAATGTGATCATTGGCAAGCACACCGGGAAAGCGCTTGGTGATGCCGCGCATCTCAAGACTGTCAATACGGGTTCTTCCAGAGGGAAGCTTATCGGACTCGGTCATTACGTCATCCTTGAGTATTGGGAGTCTCCACGAGGAGACTCCCAAAAACTCTTTCAAATCAAGAATACCGGTTTACGGCAGTGTGATTGTGATGGTGCCGTCAATGATCCCTTTTATGGTAGTGTCAGCAAGGTCCTTAACCCCAGCGGGAAGTGTATAACCAGAGTTAAACTGCATGACTTCACCACCATTTTCGAGGTTGATTTCGAAGGACTTTCCACCAAGAGTGCCAGCCTGAATAAGAGCGATCATCTGCTTAAGGATGACTTCCCAGTGATAGACCTGACTATCAACCACGATAGAGGGAGCCAGCGAGGATTGATCAGCGTCGCTTGCGAACCAGAGAACATTGTTCTCCTGGGCTTTGCCAATTGCGCCAACCACCATCTGTGCAGTTCCAGTCAGTATGTCCGCACCCGCCGCGATATGAGTCGTCGCAGCTTCGGATGCCAACGCGACGTCCGAGAAGGAACCGATGTAATTCACGTTCACCTGGACAGCTGGATCAGTTGCAGCTACGCCTTGCTTGAAACCTTCCACATAGAGTTTCGCATCACCAGTTTCGATCGGAGCCACGATACCAATGATTTTGCTTTTGGTAAGAGTTGCCGCAAGCACGCCATTGACATAGCCGCCTTCCTGGGAGGCCGATTCATAAGCGAAGATATTCGGCTGACCAAAGGTATCAACCGTGGTACCCCAGGCAAAGCTGGTCTTGGGGAAATCGGGGGCGATTTCCTGCAGGGAGGAGCCGTACTGCGAACCATGTGCAATCACCAGGTTATAACCCTGGGTAGCATAGTCGCGGATGGCAGCGGCGGCATCGTCCACTACAAACATGCCTTCAGAATACACAAACTCGAACTTGTCGGCGCCCATGTCTTTTTGAATGGCAACCAGGGCATCGTACATGCTCTGGCTGAAAGCCAGGTCATTCTTGGCACTGGGCAAAATAACAGCAACGCGGAATTTTGCCGCAGGAGTGGCGGTGGCCTTCGCGCCGCACGCACTCAGTACAAGCGAGAGGGCTATAACAAGAGTCAATAACCAAGCGAGCTTCTTCATCTTCTTCATCTCCTTATCAAAAGTATTGGATAGTCAATTTCGAATAAGCGTGGACATTTGAAAATACTTTTTACTCGCGCCTCCTTTCTGTTGTCAATCTTCCCGTTCAAAAGGCCTCGTCAAAGCAGACGGAGCGCGAACCTTTGAAACAGTCGCAACCAAAACCAGGATCGTGAGCACGTAGGGCATCATCACCGCAATTTCCGAAGGGACGGGAATGCCCAATACCTGGATCCAAATTTGCAGAGAATTAATCATGCTGAACAACAGTGCACCGGCCAAAACACCAACCGGGCGCCATGCGCCGAAGTATACCAAGGCTACTGCGATAAAACCAAGTCCACTGGTCATGTTTTGCTGGAAAACGTTCAACAACGCGATGGATAGCGACGCGCCCGCGAGCCCTGAAAGGGTTCCACCCAGGATGATGGTAAAGTAACGGACGCGCGCCACGCTGACTCCGAGTGAATCGGCTGCATCAGGGTTTTCGCCCACCGAGCGGATCTTCAACCCTAGTGTGGTTTTGTTCAAAACGAACCAGGCCAATGGCACGAGCAGGTAGGACCCGTAAACGAGAATATTCTGGCTAAAAAATATCTCACCAAGTCCGGGGATGTCACTCAGCCCGGGGATGTGTATTTTAGGAAAGCCTTGCACTGTTTCGACGGTTCCCATCAATTTCTGGAACAACAGGTCGCTCATGCCAAGTCCGAAGATGTAAAAGCCGATGCCGCTGATGCCCTGTTGGGCGTGCAGGTTTACGGTCACAAAAGCCATGGCCAGTCCCATCAGCGCGCCGACAAGCATGGCGGCCAGCACGCCAAGCCACAAATTTCCGCTCGTAAACACTACATAGAACGCGGCAAAACAACCGAGAAGCATTTGCCCCTCGACGCCCAGGTTGAGCACGCCGCTTTTTTGGCTGAACGTCTCACCTATGCCAGCATACAAATAGGGAGTCGCCAGGCGAATCCCGGAGGCAAGAATTCCGATCAGTACGGTGGTAGAGAAGAGCTCGGAGATCATTGCTTTGCTTCCTCCAGTGGAACCCGTGGCAGATCCGGCTTCGGGGGAGATTCCTCTTTGCCTGCTGCTAGTCTGCGTCGTTGACTGCGGCGACGTAAAATCTCGCTGCTAACCACGAAGACAACCACAAGTCCATTCAATGCGGTAATCAGGGCGGAGGGAACCTGTACCACTCTCTGCATACTATTGGCACCGACCAGCAGTGCACCAAAGAGGATCGATGCAGGAATGGACAGGAGCGGATGCAATTGCCCAAAGAGCGCTGCAACAATGCCGTTGAAGCCTGCTGAACCCGTAAACCCCGAAGCGGAGCCATCCGTGATCATGCGGTAGTTGACGCCATAGACCTGAATCGCGCCGGCCAGCCCTGAGAAGGCACCGCTTAATAAAAGGGCAACCACTACATAGCGTTGTACTTTAATCCCCGCATAACGCGAAGCGTGCGGGTTTTGTCCGACCGCGCGGATACGATAACCAAGCGTAGTACGCCAGAGCAAAATATAAACGAGAACCGCAAGTACAACGGCAATTAGCACGCCAAGATGCAGGCGGGTGGGAGCCAGGCGCGGTAGCCGGAAAGCTTCTAGCAAGCGCGCAGTTTCCGGGATCTTTGAAGTCCGCTCAGCCATCACTGGATCGATCATCGGGCCGCGCAAGAGAAAGAGCATCAATTGCACTGCGATGGCATTCATCATCACAGTACTGAGGATTTCATTTACCTTGAAGTAGGCTTTGAGAAAACCCGCGATCCCGCCCCAAATTGCCCCTCCCAAAAATCCCCCCAGCAAGGCCAGGGAGACCACCAGCCACCCCGGCCACTCGACCAAGGTTAACCCGATCCAGGTCGCCAGGATCGCACCGATGATCATTTGCCCCTCCCCGCCGATGTTGATCACGTCCCCGCGAAAGGAAATGCAAATACCCAGAGCAACGAGAAGCAGAGGTGTGGCCTTGACCAGTGTCTCCGCCAGTGCATTCGTGCTTCCAAATGCTCCATCCAAAAGGGCACGGTAGGCTTCAAGCGGGTTCACTTTGAGGAACAATAGCATCACAGCGCCCACGGCAAGTGCCGCCAGCGTGGCGATAACCGGCAGTAGTGCAGTAAACAGAGAGCCTAGTTTAGATTTCACTTGACATCTTCCTCTTCAGTGCCACGGGATGGAGGCTAGGTTGATATTGTAATGTGCGTGGCTTCCTCCACGCCTGGAGCAAACTTAACTTTAATCAGATGAGATTCATCACTCATTCAGATTCAAATGGCACACCCAGTGCGGCTGGAGGTGAAGCCCGCAGCGCCCGGAGCAGTTTCATCATCCAGCGGCGGGGCTTTTCCGGCATAGCAGCCAGTATGCGTTCCACCCATTCAGCATCACTGATGTTTACTAGCAGGAGAGTCAGGATCATCAATGGGAAGGGCGCCACCTGCAGGACCTGGGTGGGAACGCCCGGCAGCTTGGACTGGAGCACCAGTCCAAGCCACTGCAGGAAGGCAAACAGGTATGCACCAAAGGCCGCCCGCAGTGGATTCCAGCCGCCAAAAATGGCAATGGAAAGGGCGATCCAGCCGATGCCATCCAGCCCGGACTGAGTACCCATCCAACCGGCTTTGATGCTGAGCGAATAAGTCGGTCCGGCCAGCCCGGCAATAGCCCCACCAATGATGGTGTAAATATAGCGCATGCGGTTGACATTGGCACCCCGCACAAAAGCCGCCGCCGGGCGTTCCCCAATGCCGCGCAACATCAAGCCGGGCCGGGTATGGAAGATCCACCACCAGGCCAGGAAGATGACGAGATAACTGAGGTATGTGATTAGGTCCTGCTTGAAGAACAAAGTTCCGATAACAGGAATGTCTTTAAGAATTGGAATGGACAAGCTCGGCAAGCGCGGACCGGATTGATTCAAAACCGGCACTCCCAGGAAATAAGCCAGGTCGCGGCAGAGTAACGCCAGGACAAAACCTACCGCCACCTGGGATCGTTTAAGCGTGATACTGCTGAAGGCAATGATCAGGGCTACGATGGCACCGATCACCATCCCCGCCAGAAAGCCAAGCGGTACACTGCCGGTCTTGTAAGCCACCGTAAACCCCCCCATGGCCGAGAGTATGACCGTCCCGTTCAAAGACAGGTTTATGATGCCAGCCCGCTCGGTTATAGTTTCACCGATCACCGCAAACAAGACCGGCGCAGCCGTTGCCAGGACGCCAGCCAAACCAATCAGGAGGGTGTTCATTTCCATTGCAGCTCCTAATCCTTCTTCACAAAACGCTGGCGGGCGCCCTCGCCCAGCAGAACCAGTAAAACAAGCATATCCTGCAGGACCCCGGCAAATGACGAGTCCAGTTTATAGAGGATCTGCAATTGGACGCTGCCGATGTTCAGGGCGGCGAACAGGAAGGCAATCGGCGCGGCCCAGACAGCTTGGTAGTTGATCAGCATGGCCACCAACAAGCCCAGGAAACCGTAGCCATTGGAAATATTAGGCAGCAGCCGGTGATAAATCCCCATCACCTGGATGCCTCCTGCCAGGCCTGCAAAAGCACCGCAGAGCAGGAAGGCCAGCATGCTATACTGCCAGGTCGGCACACCCATCAGGAAGGCTGCCCGACTATTTTTACCAACTGCTTTCAGACGCAGACCAAAGTGGGTGCCACGCAACAGGAAATAGACCACGATAATCACCAGCACGGACAGCAACAGCGACCAAAGGCTTAATTCTGTGCCAGGCAGGGTCGGAAGCCAGAGACTCTCATCGAACGGCTGGGTACCCGACATCGAGCCAACACCGGGCCGTTTCCACGGTCCAAAGACCAGGTAGATGGTCAGGGCAGTTGCAACAAAGTTCAGGCCCAGGCCACCGAAGATCTCGTTCACTCCACCAAAGGTCTTCAGTGCCCCGGCCAGGGCGGCCCAAATTGCTCCTCCGATAATACCTGCCAGAATGCCCAGAATAATGATCAAGGCTGGCGGCAGGACGGCATCCTCAAGCAGGCGCAGCATCCCAGTGGTAAAGATGGCCCCCAAGGTCATCTGGCCTTCCATGCCTATGTTCCACAGCCCGGCGGAGAAGGTGATCAGCACACCGGCAGTCGTCAGGAGCAACGGCGACCACGTGATCAACACAGCCATCATGTTACGGGTCGATCCAAAAGCCCCGCTAAGGATGCTCAGGTACGCTTTGAGCGGCGGCGCCCCAACAGCCACCAGGATGAGCGTTGTAATCAACAACGCCAGGACCAGCGCCCCGGCTTGAAATCCAAGATTGATCCAGGTATTCTTTTTCATGCGCCCTTCCCTGAAGAGAGTTCCGTCCAGCCCTTGCCGCCAATCAACTCGCCAAGTTTATCTGTTGTCAGGCTGGCAGCCTCCAGCGGCGGGGTTACTTTTCCACTGAAAAAGACTAACACCCGGTCACTGTATTGCAGGAGCTCTTCCAGGTCTGATGAGATGAACAGGATCGAAGTACCCTGTTGGCAGCGTTCCTTGAGCTTGCTCCAGATGTAGATGGTCGACTCAATATCCAGGCCACGGGTAGGATGTTCGAGCAGAAGCAGTGCCAACTGGACCCGCAACAGGGCCAATAACGCCCTTTGCTGGTTGCCTCCCGAAAGCGACTCGACCGTGTTGGCCGGGGTGCCGCGCACGTTGAAATCCTTGATACGTTCCTGTGCCAGCAGGCGGCCCTTGTCCCAGTTAATAAAGAAACCCTTCGGTTCTTCAGCCAGGATAAAGTGCTCGGTCAGGTTCAGCCCGGGCACCAAGCCTTCCTCAAGGCGTGCCGCTGGCAGGAAGGCCACGCCGTGTTTCTTGAAAACCTGGTACGATCGGCCGATCAGGTTGTGACCGTTGACCAGGATCTTTCCGCCTACCGTGTGAGACATTCCACCCACAGCCCGCAGGAATAATGCTTGACCGCTGCCCTCCATGCCAGCCAGGCCAATGACCTCTCCGCAATGCACATCCAGGCCGACATCCCGGACCTTAAGCCGATAATCCTCAACCGATAGTTTTGAGAGGCTGACGGTCACATCACCTACCCCGCAGGGATTGCGCTCGCCCACCGAAACGGGCCTACCAAACATCATCTCAACCAGCCCTTTGGTGCTGAACGGCTGGTCAGCCTCCCCCACCAAGTGTCCCTGGCGCAGAACAGCAATCCGGTTGCACAAGCCTTCCACATCCTCCAACTTATGAGAAACGAATAGGATCGTTTTTCCCTGTTCGGCAAGCAGTCGCAGCGCCGCAAAAAGTCTCATCTTCTGTGCCGCACTAATGCCGGTGGTGGGCTCATCGAAGATCAAAACACGCGCCCCCAGCCATATCAGGCGCAGGATTTCCAACTGCTGGCGCTCGCCAACCGTCAAGGCATCGACGTAACTTTCCAGGTCAATTGAAAAAGAAAACTGCTCCGCCAGGCGCTTGAATTCGCGGCTTGCTTCCGCTTGACCGGTCAACAGGCTGCCTTTGCGGCCCAGGATGAAATTATCGATGACACGCATCGGCGGAAAGTCGAGCGGGTCCTGGTGGAGCATCCCGATCCCATGCTGGATGGCATTGGCCGGGGAATGTATGACGACCGGACGGCCATCAAGAAGGATATCGCCATGGTCCGCGCGAATAAATCCGGATAATATCTTCATCAAGGTGCTCTTGCCGGCACCGTTTTCCCCCAAAATGCCCTGGATCGTTCCCGCCGGGATAACCAGGTCGATCCCCACATTGGCATGCACCGCTCCGAAAGTTTTGTGGATATCCTTCAGTTCAACATTCATGGTCTTATTCTTTTTGAAAGCCAATGCTATAGTGAAGAGCTTGCCATGGAATAAGCAAAGGGGGGAAGGCATAGCCTTCCCCCCTCCATAACGACAGGTTACTGGGGAACGCTCTGGCCTTCCATGCCTTCGAACAATTGCGGCAGATACCAGATCTGGAGATCGGTGGCGGTTTCGCCGTCTTTCAGGTAAACACTCTTATCCTGCAGGTTCAGCGGACCCTTCCAAAGATTCAGGCCACCGGCCAGCTCGGCGATAAACGCATCCAGCTTGGTGGTGGCATCGGCGCTCAGGCCGTTGCCCTTGACAAAGCCAATTGCGCTGGTGTCAGGATTATTGATATCCTGCCAGTCCGGACTGTTCCATTGGAAGCCCTCAGTCCAGGTACCATCCATGGCGGTTTTGAAGGTCGCAACATAAGCGGGACCCCAATTGAAATACGGAACGCCAAGGCAGACATCCGGAGCGACACTACAGTTGTCCTTGTAGTCATAAGCAAGTGCCCAAACGGCCTTGCCAGCGTCGTGGGCTTTCTGGGCCTGGACCAGCGCCTCGGTTGTATCAATGCCCGAGATGACCACGTCATAACCGCTGTTAAAGAAGTCATCTGCAACCTGAGTTGGATCGGAGGTTACTCCGGGGATATTGAACCAGAAGCCGATCCAAGTAACCTTGAAGCCCAGCTTGGCGGGATCATTCTTCAGCACGTTAGCCCAGCAGTATTTGGCGCCCAGGTAGGCCGAGGCAGCCAGGCGGCGGGTCTCATCGTTGATCAATGGACCAAGGTAACCGATCTTGCCGGTTTGGCTGGTCAGGGCGGCTGCACATCCGGCCATCATCTTGCCGTATTCCATGCGACCCATGATATCGACCTGGTTGGGGGAGGCTTGATAATTCTTGCCATCTTTCCAGGTCCAGTCATCCGAAGCGCCAATGACATAGATATCCGGATAGGTATTAGCGAATTTCAAGGCCTCGTCCTTCATGTCGTCCGAGTTGAAGACAATCAACTTGGCACCTTGTGAAACCAGCTGCTCAGCAAGCTGGGAAGCGGTTAGTCCGGGATAGGCCGGCGAGCCGGAATAAACGTTTTCTAAGTAGAGCATTTTGGTATTGGGTACCTTCTGCTCAACATAGAGCCCGGCATCGTAGTGCGCCTGGCTCCAACCTTGATCGTTATGCGGCCCAACCAGAAGCATGCCGAAGACGAAGGGCTCTGGTGTGGCAGTCGGAACAGGCGGCTGCGTGGCGGTTGGAACAGGCGCCTGAGTGGCAGGCAGCTGGGTGGCAGGCGGCTGCGTGGGGGCTGCGGTCGTTGCAGCCGGGCCGCAGGCTGTCAGTACCATTACAAAAGCCATTGCCAGAAAGGCGAATATCATAAGTTTTTTACGCATAAGTTACTCCTCCAAGAGTAGGTAGTCTGAGAGTGAATCACAAAACACTGACACAAACCGGAATGGACAACACACCCCTCCAACCACCTCCTTTCACGTGCACACAGTAAATGCAATAACTATACATTGTTCATTCTATCACAAGCACTCATCTTAAATGCTAAGGCACAATCCACGTGCCTGTTTCACCCTTCAACGCCCGCCCGATGTTCTCCGGCGTGGTGATGAGCGCCTTACCCTGCGGATTGGCTTCCAGGAACCAGATAATGGCCTGGATCTTGGGAGCCATAGAGCCTTTGGCAAAGTGAACCCCTTCCGCCAGGTATTGTTTGGCCTCGGCCAGGCTCATCCGGTCGAGCCATTTCTGCTCGGGCTTGCCGAAGTTAATCGCAACTTTCTCGACCGCCGTGGAGATGAGCAGCAGGTCGGCTTTGATCAGGCGGGCCAGCAGGCTGGAGGCATAGTCCTTATCAATGACGGCTGCCGTTCCGATATACTCACCGTTGCCATTGTCAATGACCGGGATGCCGCCGCCGCCGACCGTGACGACCACGGTACCGGCCTTGATCAGCCTCTCCACCGACTCGAGTTCAACCACTTCCATCGGGATCGGCGAAGCCACCACACGCCGCCAGCCGCGCCCGGCATCTTCCACTACACTCCACCCGAGTTCCTTCTCACGGCGCCTGGCTTCAGCTTCATCCATGAAACCACCTATCGGCTTGGTGGGATTCTTGAAAGCCGAGTCATTTTTATCCACCAGCACCTGGGTTACTACAGTGGCAACCGCTTTCTTGATGCCGCGCTTGAACAGTTCGTTTTGAAGGGTCTGTTGCAGGGCGTAACCGATCGCGCCCTGGCTGTCCGCGCCACAAACATCCAACGGGACCTCGTGCATGCCTTCCACTTTCGCGGCAATCTCGGAGCGTCGCAGGATGAACCCGACTTGCGGGCCATTGCCGTGGCCGATGGCAACATCCCAGCCAGCTTCGATCATGTCGGCTATGTGGTAAGTGGTCTCCTTGGCAGCCTGGTACTGGTCTTCGACCGACTGGTGGTTCTTGTCTTTAATAAGCGAGTTGCCGCCGATGGCGACGACCGCGACTTTCTTACTCATGGATTGTTCCTCCTAGCTCATCGTCAGGGCCATGACGGCCTTCTGGGCGTGCAGCCGGTTTTCGGCCTCGTCATAGACCACCGATTGTGGGCCATCCATCACACCATCCGTGACCTCAACGTTACGATCAGCCGGCAGAGGGTGCATATAGATGGCGTCCGGCTTGGCAAGTTTCATCTTGCGCTCATCCGTGATCCAGTGCTCGTACTTCTTGATGATTTTGGCGCCCTCTTCCGGGTCGGGGGTGTGCACCATGGCACCCCACGACTTGGCATAGATGATATCTGCCTCCTTGAAAGCAGCTTCCATATCATCCACCACCTCGAAACCAGCCCCGAACTTGCTGGCCTGTTCCTGCGCTTGGGCCATGATCTCCGGCATCAACTTGAATTCCGGCGGATGGGCCAGAACCACGTCCATGCCGAAGCGCGGCATTTGCAGGACCAGGCTTTGCGGTACCGACATCGGCTTCTGGTAGGAGGCGGCATACGCCCACGAGACGACCATCTTCTTGCGGCGCAGATCGCGGCCTTTTTTCTCCATGATGGTCATCAGGTCGGCCAGGCATTGGAAGGGATGGTAAATATCGCACTGCATATTCAATACAGGGACGCGGCTGGCTTTGGCGACCGCGTTCAAGTAGCCGTTTCCGATGCCCCAATCCACGTGGCGGATGGCAATGCCGTCGAAGTAGCGGCCAAAGATCTCGCCGATTTCCTTGGGCGTATCACCGTGGGCGATCTGGGTGGTCTTGCTCTCAATGAAAGCACCATGACCGCCCAGCTGGGCCATGCCGGCTTCAAACGAACCACGCGTGCGCGTGGACGAGAAGAAGAACAGCATTGCCAGCACCTTGTCGCGTAGGTAGGGATGCGGTTCATTCAGGGCGCGCTTGCGTTTCAGATCGAAGGCCACATCCAGGACGGTTTCGACCTCTTCCTTGGTAAAGTCCAGGTCGCCGATCAGGTCGCGGCCATGTAGAAATGTTTGCATAA
>Ga0209253_10001009_pt1 | contig 24643 bp, 19 predicted proteins | sample FrelakmetBRP12BR_FD_187145 | JGI IMG/M metagenome (GOLD analysis project Ga0209253, IMG submission 187145) | Freshwater lake sediment microbial communities from the University of Notre Dame, USA, for methane emissions studies - BRP12 BR (SPAdes)... | ecosystem: Environmental > Aquatic >...
CGAGTCAGGCGGCGCGACCCTTTGCCGAGCAGCGCAGCGAAGTCGGCGCGCAAGCGCCGACCGCCCCGGAGCCGCGCCCGCCGATCCCCGCCTTCCGCGCCGCTGCCCACGTAAACTGCCCGCACGAGAGGGGAGACACCATGACGACCGTCTACGACTTTTCCGCGCACACCCTGACCGGCAAGCCGCGCAAGATGTCCGATTTCAAGGGCAGCGTGCTGCTCGTGGTGAACACGGCGAGCAAGTGCGGCTTCACGCCGCAGTACGCCGGCCTCGAAGCGCTGTACAAGAAGTACAGGGACAAGGGGCTCGTCGTGCTCGGGTTCCCGAGCAACCAGTTCGGCGAGCAGGAGCCCGGCCCGGAAAGCGAGATCGCCGAGTTCTGCGCGATGAACTACGGAGTGACTTTCCCGATGTTCGCCAAGGTCGACGTCAACGGCGCCGGGGCGCACCCGCTGTTCAAGTACCTCACGTCCAGCAAGAAGGGGCTGCTCGGCTCGCAGGCGATCAAGTGGAACTTCACGAAGTTCCTCGTCGGGCGCGACGGCACCGTGCTGGAGCGCTACGCGCCGACCACGAAGCCGGAGGACATCGAGGCCGACATCGAGAAGGCGCTGGTCGCGTGATCGGCGCGCTGACGCGCGCGTCGCGGCCGGGCCCACGCTGCGCCTGGCCCCGGCAGCGTCGCAGGCTGGTCAGCTGCCCGCGACGGCGCGTGGCCGGTAGCCGCCCTTGACGAGCGTGAAGCGGAAGAACCGGCACTCGAGCGGCCCGTTGTAGAGCACGGGCTTGCGCGTTTCCTGCAGGCGCATCTGCCGCGGCAGGTCGCGATCCGAGGTCAGCAGCCAGGCGTCCCAGCCCGCGAACGCCTGCTTCAGGCGATTGCCGACGTCCGCCATCATCCGTGGCACGGTTGCCGAACGCGGGGCGCTCTGCTCTCCGTACGGCGGATTCGCAATGATCATCCCATGGTCGGCCGGCGGCTCCACCTGCCGCGCATCGCACGCTGCGAACGCGAGGCGCCCATCGTCGAGCCAGGTTTCGAGGCCCGCCAGCCGCGCGTTCTCGATCGCCTGCTCGACGACGCGCGTCGAGATGTCGGAGCCGCGGAGGACGGCCCGGGCATCGTCCCGCACGCTGGCGCGGGCGGCGTCCTTGAGCGTGCGCCACGCGTGCGAGTCGAAGCCTTTCAGGCGCTCGAACGCGAAACGCCGGTTCAGGCCGGGCGCGCGGCCGCTCGCGATCGTGGCGGCCTCGATCACGATGGTCCCGCTGCCGCAGAACGGATCGAGGAGCGGAACGTCCGGAGTCCAGGCGGCGAGCGCCAGCAGGCCGGCCGCCATGTTCTCCTTCAACGGAGCCTCGCCCTTGTCGGCGCGCCAGCCGCGCTTGAACAGCGGCTCGCCAGACAAGTCGACATACAGCGTCACCGTGGCTTCGTCGAGGAAGGCGAACACGCGCACGTCCGGCTGCGTGCGGTCGATCGACGGACGTTCGCCGGCGACGTCCCGCATGCGATCGACGATGCCGTCCTTGACTCGCAGCATGGCGAACTCGAGGCTCGCGAGCGGCGAGCGGATGGCAGTGACGTCGACACGCAGCGTCTGCTGCGGCGTCATCAGGTCCTGCCACCGCACCTCCTGGGTGGCGTCGTACAGGTGCTGCTCGTTGCGGTAGCCGCGCCGGCCCACCTGCCACAGCACGCGGCTGGCGATGCGCGAGTGCAGGTTGGCGGCGTAGCCGGTCTTCAGCGTTCCGGTGAAGCCCACTCCGCCGGACTCCGTGCGGATCCCGGCGGCCCCGACGTGCCGCAGTTCATCGGCCAGCACCGGCTCGAGCCCGCGCGGGCACACCGCAAAGAAGGTCTGCGGTTTCAAGGGGTTCGGGGCAGGTCGGGTGAAATGCTCGGAGTCCGGGCGTCAGCGCGCGAGCGCGCGCTCGAGGAAGTCCAGCCGGTCCTGGCCCCAGAACAACTCGTCCTGGTAGACGTAAGTCGGCGACCCGAACACGCCGCGCGCGATCGCCTCCTGCGAGTGCAGGACGTAGCGCGCCGCGACTTCCGCCGAGCGCGCGTGCGCGAGCAGGCTGGTGGCGTCGAGGCCGCGCCCGGTGAGCACCTCGGCCAATGTGGCGGCGTCGCCGATGTTGCGTTCTTCCGCCCACACGGCCCGCAGCAGGTCGCCGGCGACATCGAGCGCCGCGTCGGTGCCATGGCGTTCCAGCACGGCGAGCAGCGTAGTCGCCGGCGCCTCCGCCGGGACCGGGAAGAACTTCGGCTCGATGGTGAGCGGCATGCCGAGGAAATCGCGCCACCGCTTCAGTTCCAGCAGGCGGTACGCGCGACGCTGCGGCGGGCGGTCCTTCAGCGCGACGCCGCCCGAGACCGGGAACACCTTGCCGAGATCCATCACCCGCAGGTGGACCTGCGCGCCGTGCCGGGCGCAGACCGCGCGGAAGCGATCGTGGCCGAGATAGGTCCACGGCGACACCGGGGTCATGTAGTAATCGACAACCTTGGACATGGGGACCTCAGAAGGGCTTGACGACGGCCAGCACGACGATCGCCGTCAGCAGCAGCACCGGAACCTCGTTGAACCACCGGAACCATACATGGGACCGGGCCGGGCCCCCATGCGCGAACCGGGTGTACAGCACGCCGCACCAGCCGTGATAAGCGATCAGCAGCAGCACCAGCAGGAGCTTCGCCTGCATCCAGCCGGCCTTCATCGCTGCGCCCTGGCCGAGCAGCCACATGCCGAGCACGACGGCGATCACGGCCAGCCCGGTCATGAAGACCAGCAGCTTACGCGCCATCAGCAGCAGCCGTTCGCGGGTGGCGTCGTCGTCGACCATCGCCAGGTTGACGTAGATGCGCGGCAGGTAGAAAAGGCCCGCGAACCAGCAGACGACGAAGACGACGTGGAACGCCTTGATCCACAGGTACGCATTGCCCATGCGATGGCCGATCGTAGGAGGTGGTCCGGGGCAGGGCTACGTGCGGACTTCGCCGTTGCCGAACACGATGTACTTCAGCGAAGTCAGCCCTTCGAGCCCGACCGGCCCGCGCGCGTGGAGCTTGTCGTTGGAGATGCCGATTTCCGCTCCCAGCCCGTACTCGAAACCGTCCGCGAAACGGGTCGAGGCGTTGACCATCACCGACGCGGAATCGACTTCGCGCAGGAAGCGCATCGCCGTCGACCAGTTCTCGGTGACTATCGCGTCCGTGTGCTTGCTGCCGTACGTGTTGATGTGGCGGATCGCGTCCTCCACGCCGGGCACGGTCGCGATCGACAGGATCGGCGCCAGGTATTCGGTGGTCCAGTCCGCGTCCGTCGCGTCCTTGACGCCGGCAACTCCCGCCGCTTCGAGGATCGCGCGCGACTCGGGGCAGCAGCGCAGTTCGACGCCCTTGCCGCGGTAGAGGTGTCCGAGCGGCGGCAGCACGCGCGGCGCGACGGACTGCGCGACCAGCAGCGTCTCCATCGTGTTGCAGGTGCCGTAGCGCTGCGTCTTGGCGTTGTCGGCGATCGCGATCGCCTTGTCGAGGTCGGCGTCGCCGTCGATGTACACGTGGCACACGCCGTCGAGGTGCTTGATCATCGGCACGCGCGACTCGCGCATCAGCCGTTCGATCAGTCCGCGCCCGCCGCGGGGAACGATGATGTCGACGTACTCGGGCATGCCGGCGAGGAGCCCCACCGCCGCGCGGTCGGTGGTGTCGACGAGTTGCACCGCGTCGGCGGGCAGCCCGGCTTCGATCAGCGCCTCGCGCACGAGGCCCGCGAGCAGGCGGTTGCTCTCGATGGCCTCCGAGCCGCCGCGGAGGATCGCGGCGTTGCCGCTCTTGATCGTCAGCGCGGCCGCGTCGATCGTCACGTTCGGGCGGCTCTCGTAGATGATGCCGATGACGCCCAGCGGGACGCGCATGCGGCCCACGCGGATGCCGCTCGGGCGCGGCTTCACTTCGAGGATCTCGCCGATGGGGTCCGGCAGCTGCGTCACCTGGTTCAGGCCCTCGATCATCTGCGTGATAGCGCGGTCGTTCAGCGTCAGGCGGTCGACCATGGCCGGCTCGAGCCCGTTGCGCCGCGCGCGTTCCACGTCGAGGCCATTGGCCGCCTTCAGCAGGTCGCGCCGCTCGTGGATCAGGCGGGCCGCGTGGCGCAGGGCGCTGTCCTTCGCCGCGCCGCTCGCCGCCGCGATGCGCGCCGCCGCGGCTCGCGCCGTCTTGCCGACAGACGTCATGTAGGCCGCCAGGTCGCCTTCGAATTGCTGGGCGACGCGGTCGGAGCTGCGCGGTGCGACGGAGGCGGTCATCGAGTGGCGGCGGGCGCGGCGCTCATGGCCGCGACGCTGAGGACGAGATCCGTCAATTCTAGCCACGCGTCGCTGTCGGACTTCGGGGCGCGCAGGCCCTTGGCCAGGCGGTCGATCTGCGCGGCCCGCTCGAGGCCGGCGCCGAGCGCGGGCACCGACAGCCGTGGCAGCAGGCGTTCGACGAGCCGCTCGCGGGGACCCCACACCCGGTTCTCCCGTGCGGCCATCGAGAAGGGGCGGCCGGACTGCACCTGCGACTTCACCCGGATCAGCGTGCGCAGTTCCTCGGTGATCGCCCACAGCACCAGGGGAATCGCCTCGCCTTCGGCTTCGAGCCCGGCCATCGTCTTGCGCACGCGCGCGGCGTCGCCGCCGAGCATCGCGAGCGGCAACTGGAAGACGTCGTAGCGCGCGACATCGAGCACGCTGTCGGTCACCTGCGCCAGCGTCAGCTCGCCGGGCGGATGGAGCAGCCCGAGCTTCGCGATCTCCTGGTGGGCCGCGAGGAGGTTGCCTTCGACGCGTTCGGCGATGAACTCCAGCGCCTCGCTGCCGGCGCGCTGCTGCTGCCGCGCGAGCCGCTCGCCGATCCACTGCGGCAGCTGCGCGCGGTCGATCGACTCGATCTCGACCAGCACGCCCGCGCGCTCCAGCGCGGCGACCCAGCGCGCCTCCTTGCCGCGGCGATCGAGCTTCGGCAGCGCGACGATGGTCAGCAGGCCCTCGCCGGACCGCGCGGCGTGTGCCTCGAGGGCCGCGGCGCCGGGAATGCCCGGCTTGCCGCCGGGCAGCCTGATCTCGACGATCTTCTTGTCGGCGAACAGCGACAGCCCGCCTGCGGCTTCCGTCAGCCGGGACCAGTCGAAGTAGCGGCCATCGGCCTGCAGCACTTCGCGTTCGGTATATCCCTGCTTGCGCGCCGCCGCGCGGATGGCGTCCTGCGCCTCCAGCGCCAGCAGCGGTTCGTCGCTGGCGACCACGAACACCGGCGGCAGCGGTTGCCCGCGCTCGGCCCGGGCCAGCAGGCCGCCGAGGGCGTCACCCCGGAGTTGCATCGAACCGGATTCCCTGCAGCCGCGTCACCATCTGGCGCACGAGGTCGCTCTGCATGTCGCGGTAGAGAAGCGCCTCTTCCGATTCCTTCGCCAGCAGCTCGGACTCGTTGAAGGCGATGTCGCGGCGCGCGGTCAGGGTCGTCGGCGCGATCAGTTCGATGCCGTTGGGATCGATGACGCGGAAGGTGGAGCGCAGCCTCAGCTGGTACTCGCGCGCGCGGCCCTGCGCGTTGATCGACAGCACCTCGCGCTCGCGCGATTCGCCGAGCAGTTCGAAGATCGCCTGCGCCTGCTTGCGGTCGGCCACGACGCGGGCGTTGGTCGACGAGCGGACCACGCGCGAGATCTCCGCGCCGAGCGCCGAGTTGACCGGCAGCGCCAGGAACAGCGTGTCGATCGGCAGCGTCTGCGCGCCGCGCAGCCGGAAGCCGCAGCCGGCCAGCGCAACAACGGCCATGGCGACGCCGGCGAGCAGTGTGCGACGACGCATCAGACGACCACGTTGACGAGCTTGCCGGGCACGACGATCACGCGCTTGATCGCCTGGCCGGCGACGAACCTCTGCACGTTGGCGTCGCCGATCGCCGCCCGCTCGATCGCGGACTTGTCGGCCGCCGCCGGGACGCGGATCGACGCGCGCAGCTTGCCGTTGACCTGCACGACCAGTTCGATCTCGTCGGTGACGAGCGCGGCCTCGTCGGCCTGCGGCCACGGCGCGTCGATGATCTCGCTGCCGTACTCGGCGGCGAAGCCGAGCTCGTTCCAGAGCGCGTGGGTGATGTGCGGGGCCACCGGGTAGAGCGCGCGCAGCAGGATGCCGACGCACTCGCGCAGCAGCGCACCTTCCGCCGGCGAGTTGCCGAGCTTCGCGTCCTCGAGGGCGTTCAGCATCTTCATCGCGGCCGACACGACGGTGTTGTACTGCATGCGCGAGTAGTCGAAGTCGGCCTGCTTCAGGTTGGCGTGGATGTCACGCCGCAGCGACTTCTGCGCCGGTGCCAGCGCGCCCGCGTCCAGCCTCGCCTGCGACTTCAGCGCGTCCTGCCGCTCGCTGCAGAAGGTCCAGAGGCGACGGAGGAAGCGGTACGTGCCTTCCGCGCCCGAGTTGCTCCACGCCGCGCTCTGGTCCGGCGGACCGGCGAACATCACGAACGCGCGCGCGGTGTCGGCGCCGAACCTGGCGATGATGTCGCGCGGCTCGACGACGTTGTTCTTGCTCTTCGACATCTTCTCGGTGCCGCCGTAGGTCACGGGCTCGCCGTCCTCGCGCGCGGTGACGTTCACCGGCCGGCCCTTGTCGTCGTACTCGATGTCGATCTCGGCCGGGTAGAACCAGCGCTTCCTGCCGGCCGCGTCCTCGCGGTAGTAGCAGTCGTGGGTCAGCATGCCCTGCGTGAACAGGCGCTTGAACGGCTCGTCGAACTTCACCAGGCCGAGGTCGCGCATCACCTTGGTCCAGAAGCGCGCGTACAGCAGGTGCAGCACCGCGTGCTCGATCCCGCCGATGTACTGGTCCATCGGCATCCAGTAGTCGTTGCGGCCGTCGACCATCGCGGACGCGGCGTCCGGCGAGCAGTAGCGCATGTAGTACCAGGACGAGTCGACGAACGTGTCCATCGTGTCGGTCTCGCGCCGCGCCGGCTGGCCGCACTTCGGGCACGCGCACTTCAGGAAGGGCTCGTACCGGTTCAGCGGATTGCCGCTGCCGTCCGGGATCAGGTCTTCGGGCAGCACGACCGGCAGGTCCTGCTCGGGCACGGGCACGGTGCCGCACGCATCGCAGTGAATGATCGGGATCGGCGTGCCCCAGTAACGCTGGCGCGAGATGCCCCAGTCGCGCAGCCGGTACTGCACGTGCTTGTCGCCGAGGCCGACCGCCTTCAGGTCCGCCGCGATCGCGTCGGTCGCGGCCTCGTAGCCCAGTCCGTCGTACTTGCCCGAGTTGACGCAGGCGCCGCGCAGCTTGTCCGCGTACCACTCCTGCCAGCCGTCGAGCGAGTAGGCCTGGCCCGGCACGTCGATCACCTGCACGATCGGAATCCCGAACTTCCTCGCGAACGCGAAGTCGCGCTCGTCGTGCGCGGGCACGCCCATGACGGCGCCTTCGCCGTAGCCCATCAGGACGTAGTTGCCGATCCACACCGGAACGTCGGCGCCCGTCAGCGGGTGCGTCACCGAGAAGCCGGTCGCCACGCCCTTCTTCTCCATGGTCGCCAGGTCCGCTTCGGCGAAGCTGGTTCGCTTGCACTCGTCGATGAAGGCGGCGATGTCCGGGCGGCCCTCGGCGAAGCGCGTGGCGAGCGGATGCTCGGCGGCGATCGCCATGAAGGTCACGCCCATGATCGTGTCGGCGCGCGTCGTGAACACGCGCAGCAGCTTCTTCTCGCCGTCGAGCGCGTACGGGAAGCCGAAATTGACGCCGACGCTCTTGCCGATCCAGTTCTCCTGCATCGCCTTCACCTGCGGCGGCCACTCGAGCGCCTCCAGGTCGGCCAGCAGTTCTTCCGCGTACTGCGTGATCGCGAGGTAGTAGCCCGGGATCTCGCGCTTCTCGACGACGGCGCCCGAGCGCCAGCCGCGGCCGTCGACCACCTGCTCGTTGGCCAGCACGGTCTGGTCGACCGGGTCCCAGTTGACGACCTGGGTCTTGCGGTACGCGACGCCCTTCTCGAGCATCTTCAGGAACATCCACTGGTTCCACTTGTAGTACCCGGGCGTGCAGGTGGCGACCTCGCGCGACCAGTCGAAGGCGAGGCCGAGCGGCTGCATCTGCGACTTCATGTCGGCGATGTTGCCGTAGGTCCACTCGGCCGGCGCGACCTTCTTGTCGATCGCGGCGTTCTCGGCGGGCAGGCCGAACGCGTCCCAGCCCATCGGCGTCATCACGTTGTGCCCGCGCATCCGCAGGATGCGGTACATCACGTCGTTGAGCGTGTAGTTGCGCACGTGCCCCATGTGCAGCTTGCCGCTCGGATACGGCAGCATCGAACAGACGTAGAACTTGGGCCTGGGTTCGCCCCGCGCGTCCCTGGCGTGCTCCACCGCGCGGTAGGCCTGGGTGCGTTCCCAGTGGGATTGCGCCGCGCGCTCCACCGCCTGCGGCTCGTACTTCGGTTCCATCGTTGTTCTAAGTGTCTGATTCAAGAGAGCGATTATAGGGGCGGCTACACTCTCGACCGCTCATGAATCTGCTGCAGAACCTCAACGAGCAGCAACTCGCTGCCGTCACGCTTCCCAACCAGTCCGCCCTGATCCTCGCCGGCGCCGGCAGCGGGAAGACCCGCGTGCTGACGACCCGCATCGCGTGGCTGATCCAGACCGGACAGATGTCGCCGCAGAGCGTGCTCGCCGTCACGTTCACGAACAAGGCGGCCAAGGAGATGATGACGCGCCTGTCGGCGATGCTGCCGATCAACACGCGCGGAATGTGGATCGGCACCTTCCACGGGCTGTGCAACCGGATGCTGCGCGCGCACCATCGCGACGCCGGCCTGCCGTCGACCTTCCAGATCCTGGATTCCGCCGACCAGCTGGGCGCGATCAAGCGGCTGCTGAAGGCGAACAACATCGACGACGAGCGCTATCCGCCGCGCAACCTGCAGCAGTTCATCAACGGCTCGAAGGAAGCCGGGCTGCGCGCGCGCGATGTCGAGGTCAGCGACGACTACAACCGCAAGTTCGTCGAGCTGTACGGGATCTACGACGCGCAGTGCAACCGCGAGGGCGTGTGCGACTTCGCCGAGCTGCTGCTGCGCTGCTACGAACTGCTCGAGCGCAACGAGATCCTGCGGCAGCACTACCAGGACCGGTTCAGCCACATCCTGGTCGACGAGTTCCAGGACACCAACAAGCTGCAGTACGCGTGGCTGAAGATGCTGGCCGGCATGGGCAGAAACGCGATCTTCGCCGTCGGCGACGACGACCAGTCGATCTACGCGTTCCGCGGAGCCAACGTCGGCAACATGTCGGATTTCGAGCGCGAGTTCCGCGTGCGCAACCTGATCAAGCTCGAGCAGAACTACCGCTCGGTCGGCCACATCCTGAACGCCGCCAACGCGCTGATCGCGAACAACGCGCGCCGCCTCGGCAAGGAACTCTGGACCGACGCGGGCGAGGGCGAACCGGTCCGGATCTACGAGGCGCAGACCGACGGCTACGAAGCCGCGTGGCTGGTCGAGGAAGTCAGGGGCCTGATCGCCGAAGGCCACGTGCGCGCCGAGATCGCGGTGCTGTACCGCTCGAACGCGCAGTCGCGCGTGATCGAGCACGCGCTGTTCAACGCCGGCATTCCCTACCGTGTCTACGGCGGGCTGCGGTTCTTCGAGCGCGCGGAGATCAAGCACGCGCTCGCCTACCTGCGGCTGATCGAGAACCCGTCCGACGACACGGCGTTCCTGCGCGTCGTGAACTTTCCCCCGCGCGGCATCGGCGCGCGGACGCTCGAGCAGCTGGCGGACGCCGCGCGCGGCGGCAATGCGAGCCTGTACGCGGCCGTCGGCGGCATGACCGGCACGCCGGGCACCAAGCTCGGCGCGTTCGTCAAGCTGATCGAGAGCCTGCGCTTCGAGACGTCGAACCTGCCGCTGTCGGAGATCGTCGACGCCGTGATCCAGAGGAGCGGGCTGATCCAGCACTACCAGGCCGAGAAGGAAGGGCAGGAGCGGGTCGAGAACCTGGGCGAGCTGGTGAACGCGGCCGCGGCCTTCGTGCAGGAGGAGGGCTACGGCGCGGACGCGCCGGGCACGCAGGGCGAGGCCGCGGCGGCGATCCCGTCCCCGCTCGCCGGCTTCCTTTCGCACGCCTCGCTCGAGGCCGGCGACAACCAGGCCGAGGCGGGGCAGGACGCGCTGCAGCTGATGACGGTGCACGCGGCAAAGGGCCTGGAGTTCTTCGCCGTCTTCATCACCGGGCTCGAGGAAGGCCTGTTCCCGCACGAGAACAGCCTGACCGAGATGGACGGCCTCGAGGAGGAGCGGCGCCTGATGTACGTCGCCATCACGCGCGCGCGGCGACGCCTGTACGTCAGCTTCGCGCAGAGCCGCCTGCTGCACGGCCAGACGCGCTACGGGATCAAGTCGCGTTTCCTGGAGGAATTGCCGGAGAACGCCGTGAAGTGGCTGACGCCGCGCGTCGCCGCGCATGGCGGCGGGGGACGCTTCGGCCAGTGGCACGACCCTGGCGCCAAGGCAGTCGCGCCGGCCGCCTCGGTCCGCTCACAGCCTTCGCACGGGTTCCGCGTCGGGCAGTCGGTGCGCCACGCGAAGTTCGGCGACGGCGTCGTCGTCAACCTCGAAGGCAGCGGCGACGACGCGCGCGTGCAGGTCAACTTCGGCGTGCACGGCGTCAAGTGGCTCCTGGTCGCCGTGGCCAAGCTCGTCGCGGCCTAGCTTTCGGGCGTGGATGGTGGTGATGGCGGGGGCGGCGCCACTGCGTCGGGGTGCGGCTCGATGATCGCCCGGTAGATCGGATACTGGGTCGCGTAGCTGATGCTGGTCATCACCATCGCGATCGGCGCGAACAGCATCGAGGTCAGCTGCGGCGACAGCCCAAGGGCGCGCAGCAGTTCCGTCGAGAGATAGCCCACGCCGAGCGACAGGCTCATCAGGACCAGGCCCAGCACCAGGAAGGGCCACTTGTTGCGCCAGCAGGCGAAGAGCGAGAAGAACATCGCCTTGGCGACCGTCTGGCGGTGCCACGCGACCAGTTGCGGCGCGAACCACGTGAGCATCAGCACCGGCGTGTACAGCAGCACCGTGACCGTCAGCGCGTCCCACGGGATGTTCTGCGAAACCGACGCGGGATCGAGGCGACCGTCGCTGACCTTCCAGTTCCGCAGCTCGTCGAGCGCGAACGCGGAGGCGACGAGCACGAGGGCCAGCACCATCGCCGCGTGCACGAAGCCCAGGCGAAGCAGGGCAGTCCGCTGGGGCCCGGTGCGGAAGCCGTCGAGCAGCAGGGCCGGCAGCGGCATGCCGCCCTTGTCGCTGACTTTCCCCGCGAGCGTCAGTCCCACGGTGCCGAACGGCACGAGCAGCGCCGCGATGGGCAGGCCGAGCACCGGCACGTTCGCCAGCAGCATCAGCACCATCGTGTAGAGGATCACCAGCGCGGTGAACGCGAACGGCTGGCGCCAGTAGAGCGCGAGCGCTTCGCGCAGCCAGGTCCAGCCGGCCGAGGCCGGCAGCGTGCGCACCTGCGTGACCGGCCCCTGCGGCTTGACGATCATGCCGACACCCAGGGCAGCGCCGCGTCGTTGGCGCGCCGCGCGAGGATGCGCTCGAAGTGCGTCGGATCGTGCGGCGTCAGCAACTCCGCGGGGCGCGGCCGGTGCAGGTCGTCGAGCCGCGAGATCCAGAAGCGGAGCGCGGCGGCGCGCAGGACGGTGCGCCAACAGGTGTGCTCGTCGTCGGTCAGCGGCCGCACGGCGTGATACGCGTCGATCATCGCCTGCGCGCGCGCCGGGTCGAAGGCGCCGGTGGCCTGGTCGACGCACCAGTCGTTCATCGTCACGGCGAGGTCGAACAGCCAGATCGAGCAGCCGGCGAAGTAGAAGTCGATCAGGCCGCCGACGCGCTCGCCGCCGGCGGCGCCGTCGATCAGCACGTTGTCCCTGAAGAGGTCGGCGTGGATCGGCCCGGACGGGAGGTTCTCGAAGCGCGCGCCGCGAAAGAACGAGTCCTGAAAGATGACCTCCTCGGCAAGCACGTGGAACGTGTCGTCGGGCAGGAAGCGTTCGAGCCGCGGCACCGTTTCCTTCCACCAGCCGATGCCACGCAGGTGCGGCTGGAAGACGGGGAAGTCCCGCCCGGCCACGTGCATCCTGGCCAGCACCTCGCCGGTCAGCGCGCACTGCTGCGCCGTCGGCTCGCGCACTGCCTTGCCGGGGAGCCGCGTGACGATCGCGGCGGGCTTGCCCTTGAGCTCCGACAGCAGCGACCCGGAGCGATTCTCCTGCGGCTCGGGCACCGGCACGTATCGCCGTGCGAGGTGGCGCATCAGCTCGAGGTAGAACGGCAGCTGCTTGAACGTCAGCCGTTCGAACAGCGTCAGCACGTACCGCCCGCGGTCGGTCGTCAGGAAGAAGTTCGTGTTCTCGATGCCCGATGCGATGCCTTCGAGTTCGACCAGTTCGCCGAGAGCGAACTGGGTCAGGAACGCCGAGGCTTCCGGACGCGACAGCGGGGTGAAGACGGCCATGGGATTCGGCCGCCGGCGGCTCAGCGCGACGGCGACGGGGCGGGCGGAGAAGGTGGGTTCGTGGCGGGCGGCGGCGTTGTGCGGCCGAACTCGAAGCGCAGGAACATCGGCACCGACAATCCACCCGGGCTCATCTGCGTCGTGCCGAACGGCTGCTGGCCCTCGCGATTGTTCATGATGTAGCTGCGCGACTGGCCGGCGGGGGTCACGATCACTTCGCTGACGCGGTTCGACACGCGCGTCTGCTCGATGCGCGTGGTGCTGCGGTCGTCGGCCGCGCGCGGCTTCAGGTCCTCGGCCGTCGGCGCGAGCGCGTCTTCGGCGCTCGCAGGCCTTTCGGCGCTGCCCTGCGCGGCGTCGATCGCCTGCCGCTCGGCCGGCGTGAGCTGGATCGACGAGCGCGGCGCGGCGGGCTTCTGTGACGCAGGCTTTGCGGGCGATGCGGCGGGGAGCGCCGGTGGGGCGCTCGACGATTGCGCGAGGGCCGGGCCGGCAACGAGCGACAGCGCGCCCGCCGCAACGGCAAGAGAGCGCGTCCACGCCTCGGCCTTCCACCCTCGTTTCATCGCCTGCTTCTCGGTCTTCCGATGGAGGGATTCTAGCCGTACGTCGCCGCCTTGGCCGGGCGCTCTCCTCGTGCGCTGCTCCGGGGCGCCTGCGCGGCATGCGCCCGGTTTCGCTGTCCTGGCCGCAATGGACGTGCTTGCCCCGACCACCGCCGCTCCCCGGGAACGCAGGCGGGCGCCAGCCCCTGGCGAGGGCGGCGCCCGTCGTGCCTTCTCGACTACCGCGATGGAGCTACTGAAACAGCCAGTCCCAATTCACCATCTTGCTCGCTTCCCAGGTGTTGTCGCCGTCATCGCACATGTCCATGCGAACCTGCACCGTCTGGGTCGCGGTCAGGCCGAGCTTCGTGTTGTCCCGTCCGGTCGCGATCAGCTGCCCTTCGGTCGGGAAGATGTCGCCATACGGATCCGTGTACACGGACCTGAATGGCGGGGCTGTCGAGAGGCTCAAGTCGCCTCCGAGCGCCTGCGATCCGAAGTCGCCGCTCGCGCTGATGACTTCCCATGAAGGAACGCCCGGAGCGCTGGAGACGAAGTCGCGGTCGCTGACGGCGTATCCGGCGCGATAGGAGAACGTGTCCGAGAGTCCCGCCGCCCCGCCCCGCTTGGCCACGGTCAGTCCACCGCTCGCAACCGAGTAGCTGCTGAGCATGTCGAGGCCAGTGGCGGTCAGTGTCGTGTTGATGCGGAAGCTGACGCCTCCATTCAGAGAGAACGATGCCTCCTGGTCGACCACGTCGACCATCGTCAGCGACTGGAAGTTCATCGATCCGGTCAGGTCTTCCACGGCCTCCGTTGCCGCGTAGGTCGCGATCGCCATTCCCATTCCGCCGTTGAAGATCCAACCCAGGTCGTCGTTGCACTGGCTGAACGAGATCGAAATCGTGTCCCCGCCCGTGATGCTCCCGTTGTTGTCCTTGTCATCCCAGGTCACAGTGGTTGTTCCGGACACCTGGCAAGGGTAGGTTCCCTGGTGCTGCGCGAGCGGCCGTGCCATGCCCGCCGGCATAGGCGTCGGCTGCCTGTCATCGAACCTGACCGATCGCAGGGCCAGCTGAGCGAGTCCGCCGTGCCCGCTGCCCGCTGAACTGTCGCCCGCTCGGGCCTTGGTGGCGAGACCCTGGCTGGGCGAAGTGGCCAGTACAGGCACACTGGTGAAAGGCATGACCGACGCGAAGGAAGCACGCGCGACCGTATCCTGGTTGGCAGCAGAAATCTGGACGAGTGTCGACGGCGGCGGGGCGACAACGCCGCCGTCATCGCCGCCGCCGCCACAGGCAGCAGCAAGAACTGCCACAGCCATGGCTGTGTAACGTGAGCGAGATGTCCACATACAACCTCCCCTTGACTTCGACCATTCGCGCTATTGCGCAGGTGCATTGCGACCTGCCGCGTGGCCAGGGAAGCACGGCGGTGAATAAACTGCTGAGCCTTCGCTCCGACGCCCTTCGGATCAGTCCGGGCATGACCGCAACGTGATTTCAATGTAGTCAGCCGACAGGCAAGACCTTGATCCAGGGACAAACATTCTGGAATGAGGCTCGTCCTGGGCGTGACCTGCCGGAGCGTCGCTGGTGGCGCACGGTGGTCGCCGCCGGCGACAACTACAGGTACAACAGCTTCTCGCGGTCCGTCGCGCTCTGCTCGAACCCGCGCGCTTCGTAGAAGTCGAAGAGCGCATTCACGACGCTGTCGCTGTCGTCCACGATCCGCATCATGTCGAGGTCGGCCGCGCCGATCATGCCTTCCGCCAGCAGCGTCGAGCGCATCCACTCGAGCAGGCCCGACCAGAAGCGCGTGCCGACCAGCACGATGGGCATGGGCTTGCCCTTCCCGGTCTGCATCAGGGTGAGCGCTTCCGAGAGTTCGTCGAGGGTGCCGAAGCCGCCCGGCATCACCACGTACGCCGCGGCGTACTTCACGAACGCGACCTTGCGCGCGAAGAAGTGACGGAAGCGCAGCGAGATGTCCTGGTACGGGTTGCCGTGCTGCTCGAACGGCAGTTCGATGTTGAGGCCCACCGAGGGCGACGACCCGTCGAACGCGCCGCGGTTGGCGGCTTCCATGATGCCGGGGCCGCCGCCGCTGATGACGGCGAAGCCCGCGTCCGACAGCTTGCGGGCGATTTCGACGGTCAGGTCGTACATCGGAGCGCCGGGCAAGGTGCGCGCGCTGCCGAAGATCGACACTGCCGGGCGTATCTCCGACAAGCGTTCAGCGGCTTCGATGAACTCTGAAATAATGCCCAGCACGTGCCACGACTCGCGGGCCTTCTGGCTGGTGGCGCGTTCCGGCATGGCGACCGCGCGGAGGCTTGGAATGTTCTTCTGGTGGTCGAGCACGTTGCATCTCCTCCAATGAAAACTCTGCTGCTCGTCGACGGATCGAGTTACTTATACCGCGCTTTCCACGCGCTTCCGGACCTGCGGACCTCGAGCGGCGAGCCGACCGGCGCGATCCGCGGATTCATCGGCATGCTGCGCACGCTGCGGCAGCAGGTCCATGCGGACTATCTCGCCTGCGTGTTCGATGCCAAGGGCAGGACCTTCCGCGACGACATGTACGCCGAGTACAAGGCCAACCGGAAGGCGATGCCGGACGACCTTGCATTGCAGATCGAGCCGATCCACCACGCCGTGCGCGCGCTCGGCTGGCCGGTGATCGAGATCGAGGGCATCGAGGCGGACGACGTGATCGCGACGCTCGCCAGGCGGGCGACGGCGCACGGACTGAAGACGATCGTTTCGACCGGCGACAAGGACCTCGCGCAGCTCGTCGACGAGCACGTCACGCTCGTCAACACGATGAGCAACGAGACGCTCGACGCCGCGGGGGTGAAGCAGAAGTTCGGCGTGCCGCCGGAGCGGATCGTCGACTACCTGACGCTGGTCGGCGATGCCGTCGACAACGTGCCGGGCGTCGAGAAGGTCGGGCCGAAGACCGCGGTCAAGTGGATCGGTCAGTACGGCTCGCTCGACGCGATCGTCGAGAACGCGGGCGAGATCGGCGGCGCGGTGGGCGACAGCCTGCGCAAGGCGCTGCCGTGGCTGCCGACCGCCAGGGCGCTCGTCACCGTGAAGTCCGACTGCGACCTCGGCGGGCACGTCGAGTCGGTGGAAGCGCTCGCGGACCGCGGAGTAGACGGCGAGCGGTTGCGCGAGCTCTTCACGCGCTACGAGTTCAGGAGCTGGCTGAAGGACATCGGCCAGCCACCGCCGGCGGGCGGCGACGCACCGGTCGATGCCGAGGCGGTGCCCGCGGCCTCCGCGCGGCCCGACGTGCAGTACGAAACCGTGCTGACGCGCGGGCAACTGGAGCATTGGCTGGGCCGGATCGGCGCGGCCGAACTCACGAGCGTCGACACCGAGACGACATCGCTCGATCCGCTCGCGGCGCGACTGGTCGGCCTGTCGCTGTCGGTCGAACCGCTCGAGGCCTGCTACATCCCGCTGGCGCACCGCTACGCGGGAGCGCCGGATCAGCTGCCATTCGACGAGACGCTGGGCGCGCTGAAACCGTGGCTCGAGAGCCCGCACCACCGCAAGGTGGGCCAGCACCTGAAGTACGACATGCACGTGTTCGCGAACCACGGCATTCGCCTGGCGGGCATTGCGCACGACACCCTGCTGCAGTCGTACGTGCTGGAGGCGCATCGCAGCCACGACATGGACTCGCTCGCGGAGCGCCACCTGCAGCGCAGGACGCTGACCTATGTCGAGGTGTGCGGCAAGGGCGCCAACCAGCTGCGCTTCGACGAGGTCGCGCTCGACCGCGCGACGGAGTACGCGGCGGAGGACGCCGAGGTGACGTTCGAACTGCATCGCGCGCTGTGGCCGCGCATCGAGGCGGAGCCGCCGCTGCGACACATCTACGAGGACATCGAGCTGCCGACCGCGCAGGTGCTGTTCGAGATGGAGCGCTGCGGGGTGCTGATCGACCGCGAGCTTCTCGGTGCGCAGAGCCGCGAACTCGGCGCGCGCATCGCCGACCTGGAGATCCGGGCGCAGGAAGCGGCGGGGCAGCCGTTCAACCTCGGCAGCCCGAAGCAGATCGGCGAGATCCTCTTCGGCAAGCTCGGCCTGCCGGTCGTGAAGAAGACGGCGAGCGGCGCGCCGTCGACCGACGAGGAGGTGCTCGAGAAGCTCGCCGAGGACTTCCCGCTGCCGAAGATGCTGCTCGAGCACCGCGGCCTGTCGAAGCTGAAGTCCACGTACTGCGACAAGCTGCCCGCGATGGCCGATGCGCAGGGCCGCGTGCACACCCACTACGGGCAGGCGATCGCCGTCACGGGGCGCCTGTCGTCGAGCGATCCCAACCTGCAGAACATCCCGATCCGCACGGCCGAGGGCCGCCGCATCCGCGAGGCCTTCATCGCGCCGCCCGGGCATCGGATCGTGTCGGCGGACTACTCGCAGATCGAGTTGCGGATCATGGCGCACATCTCGGGCGACGGCGGCCTGCTCGACGCGTTCGGCAAGGGCGAGGACATCCACCTCGCGACGGCGTCGGAAGTGTTCGGAGTCCCGCTCGGCGAAGTCAGCAGCGAGCAGCGCCGCTATGCGAAGGTCATCAACTTCGGCCTGATCTACGGCATGAGCGCGTTCGGCCTGGCGTCGAACCTCGGGATCGAGCGCGACGCGGCGAAGACGTACATGGAGCGCTACTTCATGCGCTATCCGGGCGTTGCGAAGTACATGGAGGCCACGCGCGCGCTCGCCAAGCGGCAGGGCTACGTGGAGACCGTGTTCGGTCGCCGGTTGTGGCTGCCGGAAATCAATTCACCGAACGGACCGCGCCGCGGCGCCGCCGAGCGCGCGGCGATCAACGCGCCGATGCAGGGCACGGCGGCCGACCTGATCAAGCTCGCGATGATCGCGGTGTCGAAGTGGATCAAGGCCGGGCAGCTCGGCACGCGGCTGATCATGCAGGTGCACGACGAACTCGTGCTCGAGGTCCCGGACGACGAGGTCGACGAGGTGCGCACCCGCGTGCCCGCGCTGATGTCGTCGGTGGCCGAACTGAAGGTGCCGCTGCTGGCGGAGGTCGGCGTCGGGACCAACTGGGACGAGGCGCACTGAGCTCCACCGGCGTGCCGGATCGCTGCGACTAGAGCGTGAATGCCATCTTCCGCAGCAGCGCGCCCGGCACGCGGCTGGTCTGCACCGAGCGTTGTCCGTAGGTGCGGTTGTCGAGGATCCACTGGGGGCGGTCGGTCAGCGCCTCGAGGTTGTCGCCGAGCATCCGGTAGAGCGTGTCGTCCCATCGCATCACGTTCACCGGCGCCGCGATCCGGCCGCGCTCGACCCAGAACGTGGCGAAGCGCGTCATGCCTGTCACCCGGCCGTTCGCCCGATCCGAGAAGTTGAGGTAGTGCAGGTTGCCGACGTAGAGCCCGGTGTCGAGTGTCTGGAGCACGTCTTCCTCGCGCAGCGTGCCGGCGTCCACCGCCATCGCCGCCATGCCTTCGTCCTCGCTGGCCCCGTTGCTTGGAATGCCGTACTCCGCGCCGGTGCGGGGACTCACCATGCTGCCTCCGCGCCGGCCGTCGCGCACCAGGTCGATCCGCGGCGGCTTCGTGAAGCCGGCTTCGTCGAACGCCGGCGCGAGGCCGCCGGCGATGTCCTCCGTGATCCCGACCAGCGGCGAGAACGCGGCCTGACCGTCGACCAGCTTCTGGATGCAGCTCTGCTTGGTGCGCTGCGCCTTCTCCGAAACGCCGCCCCAGTTCAGCATCCACAGCAGTTCGTCGAGGGCGGCCGGCGCCAGGTAGGCGCGGTACTCGCCCGGTTCGAGCGTGCGCGGCGAAGTGCCGAGATGCGCGAGGTGCTCGCGCGCGTCGCCGATGCGGCGGTCCAGTTCGGCGCGGTCCCAGGCGCTGCCCGACCACGCGCACTTCACCGCCTTGTCGCCCGAGTGAAAGAGCGACCAGTCGAGCAGGAACGCGTCGACCGCGTGCCAGTGGCGCGCGCCGGCGGAGCTGGCGAAGCCGCGCACGACCGGGCCGCTCGCCAGCAGGCCGACGAGGTCGGTGCCGCGCGCCGCTTCGACCACGTCCTCGATCGCCGACGCGGCGCCCGGGAGCGCGCCGGCGTCGATGCGCTCGGAACGCGTCGCTTCGGTCGAATACAGCAGGTACGGGTCCTCGGGCAGATGCGCAAGCTCGGCGCGCAGCGACTGCACGGCGGCGGTCACGGTCCCGCGGTCCTGCAACGGTGTTCCGGCCAGCGTCAGCGTGACTTCGTTCCGCCGCATTCCGTCGATCAGCGTCAGGCCGAGGTGCGCCTGCCGCACGGTCATCGGCTGCCGCACCTGCGCATGGTTGAAGCGGACGAAGTCGGTGACCTCGCCGTTGAAGTTCAGCAGCAGCACTTCGTCGCCTTCGAGGCCGGCGATGGCGTGGTCGGCGAGCGTGAAGAACAGTTCCTTCACGGTCACTGCTCCGCGCCGAACACGTCGACCCCGCTGAAGCGGCACGCCGGGCTCGCGTGGCCGACGCGCACCGCCTGGTTGGGCTCGCCCTTGCCGCAGTAGGGCGTGCCCATCACCTCCACGGTCTCCGGCCGGCCGACCATCGCCAGCGAGCGCCAGAAGTCGTGGCTGACGCCGCGGTAGTTCGGGTCGCGCACCACTTCGGCGAGCTGGCCGCCGCGGATCATCCGCCCCCATTCGCAGCCGAACTGGAACTTGTTGCGCGAGTCGTCGATCGACCACGAGCGGTTGGTCTTCATCAGCACGCCGAGTTCGGTCGCGGCGATCATCTCGTCGAGCGAGCTCGCGCCCGCTTCGACGTTGAGGTTGCTCATGCGGTCGATCGGCGGACGGTTCCACGCGCAGGCCCGCGTGGTCGCCACGCCGGCAAGCGTCGGCGCCGCGCGCCGCGCGCGCTGCAGCGAGGACGTGCCGCCGAGCGGGCGCAGCAGCAGGCCATCCCGGATCAGGAAGGTGCGCTGCGCGCTGGTGCCTTCGTCGTCGAAGGCGAAGCTCGCGAATTCGTTGCCGCGGGTCGGGTCGTAGGTGACGTTGAGCAGCGGCGAGCCGTACTGGAAGGTGCCGAACATGTCCATCGTCACGAAGCTCGTGCCCGCATAGTTGCGTTCGTCGCCGAGGATGCGGTCGAGCTCGAGCGGATGGCCGATCGACTCGTGGATCTGCAGCATCATCTGGTCGGGCATCAGCACGACGTCCATGCGGCCGCCCGGGCAGTTGGGCGCCGCGAGCAACTGCAGCGCCTCCTCGGCCGTCACGCGCCCGCTGCCGACGAAGCCGGAGCGCTCGACCACCTCGAGCCCGCCCTGCTGGCAGTAGCCGTTGTAGCGCCCGCCCCAGGACCGCGTCTGCGTGACGCCGCCGGCGTGCGCCACGACGTGCAGGCTGGGAATCGTGTACTGGAACTCCTGGAGCGCGGCATCGTCCGCCTGCCCGTCGGCGGTGATCAGCATCTGCTGCGTGGTGATCGTCCACAGTGCCGCCTGCCAGTCGACGATGCGGTCGGACAGCCGGCACGCCTGCGACTCGCGCATCAGCACATCGATGCGATCGGCCTTGGACCAGTCCATCGGGCGGATGACCGGCGAGGCATAGCGCCCGTGCGGGCGCGGCAGCCGCGGCGGTTCGCCGGCGAAGACGCTGCGGCCGCGCGCGAGGCGCGCCCATTCGGCCGCCCTCGCGATCGCCCAGCGCAGCCCCTCGTCCGAGAGATCGCTGGTCGCCGCATAGCCCACGCCGTCGCCGTCGATCACCGTCACCATCGCGCCGTGGTCGATCGAGGAACGCACGGGTTCCGCAGTGTCCTGGCGCACGCTGACCGAATCGGAGCGTTCGTCGACCGCGCGCAGCGAGCAGTAGTCCGCGGCCGGCGCGAGGCGGCGGAAGCGCTGGGCGAGGGAGTCTGGATCGAAGGGCATCGTCGCAAGAGGGCGGCTGGAACGAGGCCGAGAGGCTAACCGATCCTCCGCCGCTCGCCGAGCAAAAGAGAAACGCCGCCCCGGCAGGCCGGCGCGGCGTTTCGGGGTGGAGCGGCTGCTTACTTGCGGGCGGCGATGGCGCCTTCCGCCTTGTTGACGAGGTCGGCGCCGATGGTCGCCTTCCACTGCGCGTAGACGCGGCGCGTGGCCGTGACGAAGGCGTCGCGCTCCTGCGGCGTCAGGGTGGTGACGTTGACGCCGAGCGCCTGCACGTTCTTCACGGTCGACAGGTCGGGCGCGACCAGGCCGGCGCGCGCGATGCCGATCTGCTGCTTGCCGGCGTCGATGGCGGCTTGGCGCACGATCTCGCGGTCGGCCGGCGTCCAGCTCTCCCAGACTTCCTTGTTGATGACGAACACGAGCGGGTCGGCGACGTAGCCCCACATCGTCACGTACTTCTGGCCGACGGTGTGCAGCTTGGCGGCCGTGAAGATCGACATCGGGTTCTCCTGGCCGTCGACCGCGCCGGAGGCGAACGCCGGCTGGGCGTCGGCCCAGCTCATCTGCGTCGGGTTGGCGCCGAGCGCGCGGAACGTGTCGAGGAAGAGCGGAGAGCCGACCACGCGGATCTTCAGGCCCTTGAGGTCGTCGGGCTTGCGGACTTCGCGCTTCGAGTTGGTCAGCTCGCGGTAGCCGTTCTCGCCCCACGCGAGCGGCACCACGCCCTGGCGCTCGAGGATGCCGAACAGCTGCTTGCCGACGTCGCCCTGCGTCAGCGCGTCGATCGCCTTGTAGTCGGGCATCAGGAAGGGCAGCGAGAACAGGTTCAGTTCCTTGACCTGCGGCGACCAGTTGATGGTCGAGCCGACCGCCATGTCGATGATGCCCTGGCGAATCGCCGTGAACTCGCGCGTCTGGTCGCCCTGCACCAGCGACACGCCCGGGTACAGCTTCATGTTGATGCGGCCGTTGGTGCGCTGCTTCACCAGGTCGATCCAGATCTCGGCGCCCTTGCCCCACGGGAAGGCGGTGCCGACGACCGTCGATACCTTGTATTCGTCCTTGTACTTCGTCTGCGCCTGCGCAGGCGCGGCGAGCGTCGCAGCGAGAAGCGCCGCGGCCCCGGCCATCAGAAAGCGTCGTTCCATGTCTCCAATCTCCTCTTTTGAAAGCCGTTCCGCCTAGTAGCCGAGCACGCCCGGCAACCAGGTAGCCAGCGGCGGATAAACCAGCACCATCACCATCACGATGAACATGGCGCCGAGCAACCACACGACGTAGCGCACGGTGCTCTCCATGCTCACGCCGGCAATCTTGCACGACACCATCAGGTTCACGGCCAGCGGCGGCGTGAACTGTCCGAGCGAGACCTTGAGCGTCAGCACGACGCCGAACCACACCAGGTCCCAGTTGTAGGCCTGCGCGATCGGCACCAGCATCGGCACGAAGATCAGGAAGATCGAGATGCCGTCGAGGAACATGCCGGTGACCATCAACAGCACGACCAGCAGCGCCAGCACCCCGCCTTCGCCGAGCCCGGAGTGGACGATGGCGTTGGCAATCGGGTCGATGATACCGAGCGTCGACAGCGACCACGCGAAGATGCCGGCCAGCGCGACGACCATCAGGATCACGGCCGAGGTTTCGGCGCCGTCCCGCAGGATCGGAAAGAGGTCTTTCAGTTTCATCGTGCGGTGGACGAAGAAACCGATGAAGAGGCCGTAGAACACGGCGACGACCGCGGCCTCGGTCGGGGTGAACCAGCCGGCGCGCATGCCGCCGAGGATCAGGAACGGCGCCGAGATGCCCCACATCGATTCGCGCAGGCTGCGCCAGAACGGGGGCCTCGGAAGGCTGGCTTCCGCAGCGCCGAAGCCGTTGCGCCGCGACAGCCACACGGCGGGAATGATCAACGCGAGGCCGCACAGGATCCCGGGGATCATGCCTGCGGCGAAGAGCGCCGGCACGCTTGCGCCGGGCACGAGCACCGAATAGATGATGAACGCGATGGACGGCGGAATCAGGATGTCCGTCGCCGCCGCCGCGCCGACCACGCTGGCGGAAAATGCCGGCGGGTAACCCGCGCGCGACATCGCTCCGATCATCACGCTGCCGACGGCCGCCGCGTTGGCGGGACCGGAGCCCGAGATGCCGCCGAGGAACATGGCGACCGCGATCGCGACGAGCGGCAACATGCCGGGTCCCCGGCCCACGGTGGCGATTGCCAGGTTGACGAGCCGGTTCGCCACGCCGGAGCGGTCGAAGATCACGCCGACCAGCACGAACATGGGTATGGCGAGCAGCGGGTACTTGGCCATGCCCGCGTAGAAGTTCTGCGGCACCGCAAGCAACCCGAACCACTGCACCCCGGCGTTCGCGACCGCAATGGCGATAGTCCCGCCCATTGCCAGCGCAACGCCGATCGGCGCGCCGAGCAACATCAGGCCGATGAACACCGTGAAGAGGAGCAGCGCGATCAGCATCGCTCAGCGCTCCTTCCAGCGGCGCACGAACAGGCCGATGCCGCGCAGTGCGATGGCAGTCGACATCAGCGGCAGCCAGACCGTGTACCACCACGTCGGCACGCCGATGCCGGGCGACGTCTCCTCGAACCGGAACTCGTCCCACACGATGCGACTGGAGAGCACGGCCATCGCGATGAAGAACAGGACGACGGTGCCGGTCGCGATCAGCGAGAGCGCACGCCGACGGCGCGGGGACCCGCGTTCCAGGAAATAGTCGATGCGGATATGGCGTTCGCGCGCGACGGCGGCGGCCGCGGCGGCGAGCGTCATGATGACCATCATCGAAATCGAGATCTCCTCGGTCCACGCAATCGATTCGTCGGTCAGATAGCGCAACACGACGTTGGCGAAGGTGATCAGCGCGAGCACGCCCATGCAGACGGCGGCCAGGACGTCCTCCAATGCCAGAGGGACGCGTGTCCGCGTCGCAGTCTCGTCAGGTTCCGTCGGCAGTTCAGGATTCATGGTGCTTCTCTTCAGCCCTGGAGCCACGCGCGGACCGCGGCGGCGATCCTGGTTGAATCGACGCGCGCTTCCGCCTCCAGCGTCGGCGCGTAGCCGACCGGGATGCGCGGCGCGCCCAGGCGCTTCACCGGGTAGCCCAGTTCCTCGGCGACGGTGGCTGCGACCTCGGCGCCGAAGCCGGCGACCTGCACCGCCTCGTGCACGACCAGCAGGCGCTTCGTGCGCGCGACCGACGCGAGCACCGTCTCGCGGTCCCACGGCCACAGCGTGCGCAGGTCGATGACTTCGACGTCGACGCCCTCGCGCGCCAGTTCCTCCGCGGCCTTCAGCGACTCCTGCAGCGTGCGCGACCACGTGACGAGCGTCAGGTCGCGTCCGGCACGGACGATCCGGGCGCGTCCGAGCGGCACGTCGAGGCCGCGATCGACTTCGCCGCGCAGCCCCCAGAGCTCCTTGTGCTCGAGATACACGACCGGATCGCCGCACGCCAGCGCGCTGGCGAGCAGGCCGTGGTTGTCCTGCGGCGTGCCGGGGCAGACGACGACGACGCCGGGCAGGTGCGCGAACCACGCCTCCAGGCTCTGCGAGTGCTGCGCGGCCGACGCGGTCCAGAT
>Ga0209253_10001010_pt1 | contig 24642 bp, 22 predicted proteins | sample FrelakmetBRP12BR_FD_187145 | JGI IMG/M metagenome (GOLD analysis project Ga0209253, IMG submission 187145) | Freshwater lake sediment microbial communities from the University of Notre Dame, USA, for methane emissions studies - BRP12 BR (SPAdes)... | ecosystem: Environmental > Aquatic >...
CCGTGTGGAAGCAAGAAGTTTCAACTTATCCACCGGGAAGTTTCTTTCCCCTAAGATAGCGACCATCTCATTTCCCACCGCACCGGTGGCTCCTACCACTGCGACATTATATTTTTCTTTTTTCATGGACTCCTCCCGTTACTTCTATTCCATTCTTAGGATAATATCACACATTAAAATTATAAATTCCAATACCCAAATCCCAAACAAATTCAAAATTCGAATTTTCAAATGACCCACACTAAAGATTTAATGCTTTCGATATGTTTGGATCATTTAAATTTTGAACATTTGTGCTTGTTTTGAATTTCGGATTTCGGATTTCGTATTTATAAAAAAGTAGGTTGCCTTTTGAACACCCCTGTTCTTTAGATACTACTTTGTATCTGCTTATAAATAGGAGAGAAAAGGGGATGTTGTCAAGAGGGAAATGTTTAGCAAAAAAAGACTTGACAAGGCTTGTTTTTTTTGCTAAACATGGGCTTAAATTTTGAACAAAGATACAAAAAATATAATCCTGTTTAAAAAATAGCATGAAAAACCGTGCAAAGAAAACATTCAGGCAGATTCGTTACGAGGACAAAAAAAGCCAAATATTAAAAAATGCAGCAAAAATCTTCGCCAAAAAGGGTTTTGAGAAAGCCACAATGGAGGATGTATCCAATGAGCTGCTCATGACGAAAGGAAGCTTATACCATTATATTAAGAGTAAGGAGGATATGTTATTTCAGTGCCATATGAAGGCGTTAGGAATGAGCATTAGAGCATTAGAAGAAACATTAAATTCAGACCTTCCACCAAGAATGAAACTGCACAAAGCCATTATTAGACATATTGAGGTGATAACAACAGAATTTGTCGTTGGAGCTTTACGGCAGCAGGAACTCCTGCTCCCAAAACATATGCAGGAAAAGGTCATCAAAGAAAGGGATAAATTTGAGAGGATTTTTTTAAAGATTTTTAGAGAAGCAATCAAAACAGAACATTCTAATAAAAATAATATAAAAATGACTGCTTATGCTATTTTGGGAGCCATAAACTGGATTCCCCGTTGGTACTCAGCAGAGGGGAAGCTTTCACCCACCCAAATCGGTGAAATGATGGCTGATTATTTAATCGGCAAGTTGGAAAGCAAGGGTTAGGATAGTTTAGCAAAAATTGAATTACCGTCCCAGAACTGAGGCCTACAAAAAACGTTTCGGTCTATAAAAGTAAAAGTATAAGAGGAAATAATGGACTTTGATTTCACTATCGAACAACGAATGCTGAAGGATGCTGTAAGAACCTTTGTGAATAAGGAATGTCCTAAAGAATATGCAACAGAAATCGATGAAAAAGAAGAGTTCCCTATCCATCTTTTTTCAAAAATGGCTGATTTAGGAATGTTAGCTCTCCCCTTCCCCGAAAAATATGGAGGTCTGGGAGGAAATGTTATAGATGAAGTCATCATCATCGAAGAACTCTCTAGAGGTGTAGCTGCTGCAGGGCTCACGTATTTTCTCTCTGTTTGTTTCGGAGGTAAGTCTATCGAATATTTTGGAAGCGAGGAGCAGAAAACTAAATTCTTACCGAAGCTTTGCAAAGGGGAGGTAATGTTCTCCCTCGCACTTACGGAACCAGAAGGAGGCACCGATATCCTGGGTTCTCTCAGGACCACGGCAGATTCAAAGGATGGAGTTTATCTAATCAATGGACAGAAGACCTTTATTACTGGAGCTCATGTAGCAGATTTTCTCGTTACCCTAGTTAGGACAAATGAAAATGCACCGAGGAAAGCTGAAGGCCTTTCGGTTTTTCTTGTGGACGCTAAAAGCCCAGGGATCGAGATGAATCGGCTGAAGAAATTGGGAATAAGGGCTATCGGAAGCAATGAGATCTTTTTTAGCGATGTCAAGGTTCCAGTTGAGAATTTGCTCGGTGAGCTAAATAAAGGGTGGTATCAAATCGTATCGACCTTAAATAACGAAAGGGTCGCTCTGGCGGGGCTCTGCGTAGGGTTAGCCCAAGCTGCCTTTGAAGAGGCCCTTCAATATGCAAAGAAGAGGGAGGCTTTTGGAAAGCCTATAGGACAGTTCCAAGCCATACAGCATTATCTGGCTGAAATGGTCACATCCATTGAAACCTCAAGGTTATTAACTTACAAGGCGGCATGGCTACAATCCGTTGGGAGGGACAACGCGGTGGAGTCAGCCATGGCAAAGCTTGTGGCATCGGAAAGTGCCTTTGACGCCGCGACCAAAGGAATGCGGATCTTCGCTGGCTACGGATATACAATGGATTATCCGATACAGCGTTTATTACGAGATTCTGTTCTCTTCCTTTTTACTCCCATCACTAACGAGATGATCAAGAACTTCATTGGAGAGAGCTTGAGATTACCAAAATCTTATTAAGAATGTTCCTATTTTGACGGCCATACATAAGGAAAGCATCCTCGGATGATATTGAAGGAGTAAAAGTTGCAGGAAAAGATATTCGGTGAGAACAAGAGTATATTGGAGATAAAAAATATTCACCTGAGTTTTGGGGGTCTAAATGCTTTAAGTGGAGTAAGTGCAGAAATTAAGGAACATGAACTTCTTGCAATCATTGGTCCTAATGGCGCTGGGAAAACCTCTCTATTTAACTGTATAACAGGGTTTTATCACCCCCAGAAAGGGGGAATATATTTTAATGGTAGAGAAATTACAAGAAAACATTCCTATAAGATTGCTCAGATGGGAATAGCAAGGACCTTCCAGAATATTGCCCTTTATGGCGGGTTAAGTACCCTCGAGAATATTATGGCGGCCAGGCATATATTTATGAAAACAAATTTTTTAACTGGCGCCATATATTTCGGTTGGGCAAAACGGGAGGAGGTAGAACATAGGAGGGTTGTGGAAGAAATCATTGATTTCTTAGAAATACACCATATCAGGAAACAGATCGTTGCCAATCTTCCGTATGGTTTACGGAAGCGAGTTGATTTAGGAAGGGCTTTGGCATTGGAGCCTAAGGTTTTGCTATTGGACGAGCCTATGGCCGGGATGAATATAGAAGAGAAGGAGGATATGGCCAGATTCATCATTGACATTTTCGAGACTAGAAAGATTCCCATTATACTCGTTGAGCATGATATGGATTTAGTGATGGACATAGCGGATAGGATTATTGTTTTGGATTTTGGACAAAAGATCGCAGATGGAAATCCTGACAGTATCGTGAAGAATCCAAAAGTCATCAGTGCTTATTTGGGAATTAAAGAGGTTAAATTAGCTCAGTCTTAAATACCAGGCGCGAGAAGTTATCAATGAAGCAGATTGATACATTGCCTAAGTTGTTGAAGCGGAATTATGAAACCTGGGGAGATACTCGAATTGCTATGCGTCATAAGGATCTTGGTATTTGGCAAGAATATAGTTGGAAGGACTATTATAAGAATGTGAAATGCTTCGCGTTAGGTCTTAAGAGTTTAGGTTTTGAGCCCGGCGATAAGATTTGTATTATAGGCGATAACGAACCCGAGTGGTACTGGGCTGAACTTGCCTGCCAATCGTTACGAGGGATAGCCGTTGGCATTTTCGTAGACTCTCTTCCCAAAGAGGTAAAATACATTGTTGATCACTCCGAAGCTGTTTTTGTAGTCGTTCGAGACCAGGAGCAAACCGACAAGATTATTCAAATTAGAGAAAAGGTTTCTAAAGTAAGGAAAGTCATTTATTGGGATCCAAAAGGGATGTGGAGCTATGAAGATCCTTTCGTTATGAGTTTTGATCAGGTGAAAAAGTTGGGCGAGGAATATGAGAAGGGAAACCCAGGCTTTTTTGAGAAGGAGATAGAAGAGGGGAAAGACGAAGATTTGGCAATCATTAGTTATACTTCAGGGACAACGGGCGAACCTAAAGGAGCTATGACCACTCATAAAAATCTTATAACAACTGTCAGCAATTGGTTTGAAGTCGAGCCCTGGCATTACACCGATAAGTATCTTAGTTATGTGCCTCTCGCTTGGATAGCGGAACAAATGTTTGGCATAACGGGTGGATTGATTTCAGGAGCCTCGATTAATTTCCCCGAAAGATCGGAGACTCTTCAAAGCGATGTAAGAGAAATTGGCCCCTCTATGATCTTATACAATTCAAGAATGTGGGAAGGTTTATGTTCAACCATTCAGACTAAGATTGAAGACGGTTCCCCATTGAAAAAGTTCCTATTCAACCTCTTTCTGCCTGTAGGTTATAAAGTGGCTGACATAAAAATGTCGAAAAAGAATCCCAGCTTAATATGGAAAGTCCTTTATTGGTTAGCGAATGCATTGGTCTTCCATTCATTAAGGGATAAGATCGGCTTATTGCATACAAGATCTCCTTTCACAGGAGGTGCATTGATCAGTCCTGGTACTTTCCGCTTTTTTTGTGCAGTGGGCATTCCTTTAAGAACCATCTATGGAACCTCAGAAGCAGGGCTTTGTTGTTGCCATGTCAAAGAAGATATTAAATGTGAATCCATGGGAGTTCCTTTACCCGGAATGGGATTTAAAATAAGCGAGGATGGAGAAATATTGTGGAGTGGAGATGGTGTATTCTTAGGTTACTACAGAGACCCAGAAAAAACCGCCGAGGTCTTGATCGATGGTTGGTACCACAGCGGAGATGCAGGCTACGTTGATGAGGATGGCCACATTATTTACCTGGATAGGATGTCTGATATGAAAGAGTTGGCAAGTGGTGTCAAATATCCTCCTCAGCCTATCGAGGCTCGATTGAAATTTAGCCCATATATCAAAGATGTCATTGCCGTAGGTGGGAAACCTCTTTCTTATGTCGTTGCCCTGGTCCAGATCGACTTTGATTCAGTTGGGAAATGGGCAGAACGGCAGCATATCACTTATACAACTTTTGTCGATTTGTCTCAGAAGCCGGAAGTCTACGATCTGATAGAAAAAGAAATAATAGCTTTAAACCGTTCTTTACCAGAAACCACAAGGGTTAAGAAATTCATCTGTTTGCACAAAGAATTGGATCCCGATGAGGAGGAGTTGACGAGGACCAGGAAGTTAAGGAGAGACTTCCTCGAAAAGAAATATGGTGAACTTCTTAATGCAATTTCTGAAGGTAAAGATTCCTTTTTGGCAAAGTCGGAGGTTAAATATAGAGACGGAAGCAGGGGTGAAACGACTATTTTAGTCAAAATAAAAATATTATCATAAGTTTCTAGGGCCTATTATGGATTTTTTCTTCCAGATGGTATTGAGTGGTGTGATGTTGGGTAGCATATACTCCCTCGTAGCACTCGGATTTGTCATTATTTATAAATCTTCCGGTGTGATTAACTTCGCTCAAGGGCATCTGTTGGCTTTAGGAGCACTTATACTATGGACATTTTTAATGAAATTGGGTCTTCCCTTATGGATGGGGGGATTGTTGGCTATATTGTCAATGGCATTTTTAGGGGTGATCGTCGAACATTTGACCATACATCCTATGACAGGACAACCCCTTATGGCTGTTATTGTAATGACCATTGGTCTGGCCGCTTTTCTCGCCAGCCTGATGCCATGTGTATTTGGAGCAGTGGAACAGGCATATCCACCCATTTTCCCAAAAGGCGGGATGAAGATCTGGCGACTTATTATCTCTTATGAATATTTTGGGGGCTTTCTTGCAGCATTAGGGATGGTAAGTATCTTTTTGTATTTTTTCCGGTATACCAAACTTGGATTGTTGATGAGGGCTGTCGCGGATGGGCACGACAGTGCCCGCAGTTGTGGAATAAAGGTTGAGGTCATCTTCAGATGGTCATGGGCAATCGCTGCAGTCAGCGCCATGATAGGAGGATTTCTACTTGGAAATATTGAGAGTGTTTCCCCAGCTATGGCATCGATCGGCATGAGAATTTTTCCAGTAGTAATATTAGGTGGTCTCAATTCCATAACAGGATGTATTATTGCTGGGCCGATTGTAGGGGTACTCGAATTGCTGGCCGCTGGATATGGAGATCCTATAACACGAGGTGGGGCAGGGGATGTCATGCCATATATTATTATCCTTCTCACTTTGATATTCAAACCACATGGTATATTCGGAGAGGAGGAAATAGAAAGGATCTAAGATGGACGTGAGTCGCCCTTGTGGGATTTTCGACACTACTTACTCAAGAGACATAGCGGTTGTCCCAACCAAGACGCACTGGGCATGGCTGATTGGGGGCATTACTCTGAGCTTCTTAATTCCTCCGTTTTTAAGCATTCCATGGTTGAGTTGGGTGATTGAGACATCTGTTGTGATTGTGGCTGTTCTCGGACTTTATTTTGTCACTGGGCTTTGTGGACAGATATCCATAGGCCAAGCAGGATTTATGGCGGTAGGGGCCTATAGCACAGTGATTCTCATGAATCAGTTTGCATTTTCCTACTGGTTAGCTTTACCCATTTCTGCACTCATCACTGGAATGGTTGTTCTCATATTCGGCATTCCATCCTTGAGAGTTAAAGGATTTTATCTGGCTATGGCAACCCTTTCTTCCCAATTTCTGATCATGTGGCTGATCACACACCCTCCTTTCGACCGATGGACAGGTGGAGATGATGGCCTCACCACACCTGCGCCTACCATGAAGGGGATCGTTTTCGATTCCTATCAGTCCTGGTTTTTTGTTGTGATGATCTTTATGTGGCTAATGATTTTCTTCGCTAAAAATATTGGGCGCACAAGGGTGGGGAGAGCCTTTGTGGCTATCAGAGATAGTGATCTTGCTGCTGAGGTGCTGGGTATCAATGTTTTTGGATACAAGCTCACTGCCTTTTTCTTGGCTGGTATATATGCTGGAATCGCTGGATCATTATTTGCTCCTTATATTATACGATTCTCCCCAACGAATTTTAATTTTGAGAAGTCAATATGGTATCTGGGAATGCTTATCGTGGGGGGTAGTGGGAGCGTAGTGGGAGCAATCCTCGGTGTCGTTTTCATACGTTTACTCCTGCATCTCACGACTATCTTCGGACCAAGCATTCACCCTATTCCTTTTGTGGGGCCCCTTCTGGCTAATTACCTCGGCGGACTCGTCTTTGGGTTAGTGATTATCTTCTTTTTGATATTCGAGCCCAGGGGACTCAATCACAGGTGGGTCATTTTCAAGGCATGGTATAGGCTTCATCCATTTTCTTATTAACATTTGGGCTATATTGATTGCCCCTAAGAAAGGAGGAAAAAATGAAGAAAGAAAAATTTCTAACACGCACGGTAGGTTTGATACTCGTAGGATTGTTTATGGTAGGAGGACTTATTTTTAGTGGCTTTCCAAATGCAGTGAAAGCACAAGATTTCGCGGGAGAGATCGTAATTGGTTACGATGTTGGAATAACGGGACCTTACGCCGCCACTACCTTTGTCATGTCTCAAGCCGGAGAAGATTATTGGAAGCAACATAATTACCGGATTACAGTCAAAGGTAAAAACTATAAGGTCAACCTTATGATCGTGGATAATAAAGGCGATACATCACTTGCCGTTTCTAATTATAATAGATTTGTCGCATCAGGGGCAGTGATCGTTCGGACGGAATGGACTCCTGGAGGAGTTAATCTGATGCCGCTAGCTGAAAAAGCCAAGGTCCCTATAGTTGTTGGTGGGTTTACAAAAGGTTTATTTGTTCCGCCTAAGCAGTATGTCTATTTATGTCAACCAAGTTATCCGGGACTTCTTGCCGCTGGTGTTAAATGGTATAAGGAGAAAGTTTGGAAAGGGCCTGGAAAAATGAAATTGGGGCTTCTATTATGGGATACGGCTTATGGAAAATCATCTGACATACCCGAACTTTACAGTTACTTAAAGGATGATCTTGGCGTAGAAGTTTTGCCAACGGTTTTCTTCCCTTATGAAATAAAGGATTTCACTCCACAGCTCATGAGGGTTAAGGGAGAAGGGCCAGATCTCATCTTTCAGCAAGCCCTTGCTGGACAATATGCAATGCTGGCAAAGGACGCCCAGCGATTAGGCGTAACCCCTAAGATTCCCATAATGAGCACCCTCTGGTGTTTGAGCGAGAAATACATAGAATTAGCAGGGGATGCAGCTGAGGGAACTTACGGTATTTGGCAGTGGAACATTGCCCTGGGGGATGATAACCCCTCCAATCCAGTTATCAAAAAACTTCGTGATGCCATGGAAAAATATCGAGGCAACCGGTATTACGATATCAACTATTTTCAAGGATGGATGGGTCAATATATAAACCAGCACATCATAGAGCTGACCATTGCAAAGTATGGTTTCCCTATCAAAGGTGAACAGGTTGCTGAATGTGCGTCCATGATGTCTCCGTGGAACTGGGGACTTAGCAAATCCTTCTCTGGCTACGGAGGAGGGGACCGTCTTGGATGGCATGAGGGAAGAGTATTCCAAGTTCAAAAAGGGAAAGTGGTCGGTGTTAGTGAATGGGTTCCAGAACCCGCGGAATTTTTGAAGCGTGCCCCATGGGTTATAGGTAAGTGAAAAGGTTGTTGAGTCATTATATACAATGGCGGTCCTTTTGGACCGCCATTGGGTTAAAGGTGTAAGATGTTAGTTTTAAACAATATGGAGGTATTCTATAGCCATGTAATCCTTGTCCTTAAAGGGGTTTCTTTGGAGGTGTCAGATGGTTCCATCATTGCCCTATTAGGAGGAAATGGTGCAGGCAAGTCTACCATCCTCAAGGCCATATCAGGTCTCCTCGATTCGGAACTGGGAAGGGTCACAAGTGGGAGCATTGAGTGGGATGGCGAGAGGATAGAAAATGGAAATCCAGAGAAGATTGCAAGGAAGGGCATCATTCAAGTTAAGGAAGGGCGGGATATTTTTGAACATCTCACCACAGAAGAAAACCTGTTGGTTGGCGCCAATATGCGTTCTGATAAGGCTGAGATAAAGAAAGATCTTTCTATGGTCTACAATTACTTCCCAAGGCTTAAGAGTCTTCAAAACCGGATTAGTGGTTACTTATCGGGTGGCGAACAGCAAATGTTAGTGGTTGGAAGAGCTATGATGGCGCGTCCTAAACTCATGCTACTGGATGAAGCCTCCCTTGGGCTTTCCCCTATGCTGGTAGACGAGATATTCGATATTATAAAAAGGTTTAATATAGAGTCAAAGACATCCATTCTTGTAGTGGAGCAGAATGTACGTATTGCTCTTACTGTAGCTGAGTATGGTTATGTAATGGAAAATGGGCGAGTGGTCTTCGATGGTACAACTGAAAACCTGAAGGAAAATGAGGATATAAAGGAGTTTTATATGGGTCTTAGTCAATTAGGAAAGAGAAAAAGTTACCGTGAGGTAAAACACTATAAGAGAAGGAAGAGGTGGCTTGGTTAAATACTCGTATCTCACTAAATTTCAGCACGGGACTGAGATGATAAGCCACGGGAGACTTTTATCCTCACCTATCGTCAATGGCCTCGAGGCCTGCATTTTTAATTCCTAGTTATGACGCACAGATATGTGGCGAAGTTACTGCAGACCTGGAACAAGGATTTTAAAACTTCTGTTATATACAATCATTTGACCAACTGTCAGTGGCGAAACGATGATTAAGACAAGAATGACTGAAATGCTAGGGATAAAATATCCCATTATGAATTCTGGCATGAGCTTTGTTGTCGAGCCACAACTAGTGGCGGCCGTTTCTAATGCCGGGGGTTTAGGCATGTTGGCCACAGGGCCTTATACTCCAAGAAAAACGCGGGAGGCTATCAAGCAAGTAAGATGTCTTACTGACAAGCCATTTGGGTGTAACGTTACACTGCTATTCCCCAATTCCAAAGAAAATGTTGAGGTATGCCTTGAAGAAAAGGTCCCTGTCATAAACTGGTCATTAGGAAAGGCAGATTGGATTATCAAGGCACTTCATAAATATGGCGGCAAAGCTTTAGGTACAGTCGTTTTGTCAAAGCATGCTATCGCGGCTGAGAAAGATGGCGCAGACGGTCTAATTGTCACCGGTCATGAAGCTGCAGGTCATGGAGGTGATGTTACTTCGTTAGTATTAATACCTATAGTAACCAAAAAGGTTAAAATCCCTGTTATTGCTGCTGGTGGATTTGCTACAGGCAGAGGGCTTGCAGCCGCCCTAGTCTTGGGGGCTGAGGGAATTTCTGTGGGCACTAGATTTGTGTTCACTAAAGAGAGTCCGGTTCATCAACAGATAAAGGATCTTTGTCTCGCGGCCACAGAAATTGATACCATATACTCAGATAAATTCGATGGGCTGAATAGCAGAGTGCTGAGAACCAAAAACACAGAGAGGATAGCCGAAGGAATTGGTTTTCACCCAGTTAAGGCACTTAGGAGCGCTTTACTGATAAAGCAGATTATAGATGTACCGTTTTGGAAGCTCATGATAAGTGGATTGAGAAGCACTAAAGGCGTTATGAGAATGGCACGGCAGGCAGAGGGAATCGCTGATCTCCGGAAAGCAATTATAGACGGCGACGAGAAACACGGACTTATAGTCATAGGACAGGCAATTGGCTTAATCGACAAGGAAATGACCGTTAAAGAAGTAATAGATTCGATGGTTGCTGAGGCCAAGCAATTATTGGAAGAAATAGGAAGAAGGGTAATTGAGTAACTAAACTCTTGCAATTCTAAATGATTACATAAAGAAGCTGTCATCCCTTAACAGGGTAATAAAACTACTAACTTTTAAATTGGCCAAAGAAGGAGGACAGTCTATGAGGTTACAGAATGCTAAGCAAGATATTCGGTTCATATTATTTTCTTTTTCAGAGGCCTTTTCAAGAGCTCTATTAGCAGAATCTTAAGAGACTGGTAGGAGGAAAAGATGAAGAAGGTTCGTATAGGATCGGGGTCAGGTTTTTGGGGAGACTTGCTGGAGCCAGCTTTGGAGATGGCCGAAAGGGGAGATGTTCAGTATATCGGTTTTGATCACCTTGCAGAATTGACCATGGCAATCCTGAATCGGATGAAGACAAAAAACCCTGAATCGGGATACATCCAGGACATTATTCCTTGGATGAAAAAGTTGTTACCCATTTCGGTACCGAAAGGGATCAAGATCATCACAAATGCCGGTGGAGCAAATCCCCTTCAAGCGGCAAAGGAAGTTAACAAGATCATCCAGGAGTTGAAATTAGGTCCGATGAAGATCGGGGTTGTCTATGGAGATGACATCCTTCCTTATATTGATGAGACTAGAGCTCAAGGTTGGAAGTTCAAGAACTTGGACACGGGGGAAGAGGATATCGACCGGATCAGAAAAGATATTGTTGCCGCCAATGCCTATATAGGCGCTGATTTGATTATTGAGGAATTAAAGAAAGGCGCTGATTTAATCATTACGGGAAGGGTTTCAGATAATGCCCTCTATGTGGGCCCCCTCATGTATGAATTTGGATGGAACTACTCAGAGAAATATATCGACCAAATTGCTGCAGCTGTCACAGTTGGACATATCATTGAGTGCTCAGCCTGTGTCACGGGTGGCATGTCTAACATGTGGCAGGTTTCTGAGAGGCCCTGGGAAATCGGCTTTCCTATTGCTGAGTTCTATGAAAATGGTGAGGCTGTTATTACCAAGACGCAAGGATCAGGGGGTATTGTCAATCCATGGACGGTCAAAGAGCACTTGCTTTATGAAATTATGGATCCTGCTAATTATATGATGCCCGATGGCATTGCCGACTTTACTGCTTTACATCTCATTGAGGAAGGCATGAACCGAGTCAGGGTGACGAATATGAAAGGTAAGAAAAGGCCTGATACCCTAAAGGTTTGCATTGGATATCGAGATGGTTTTATAGGTGAAGGTTTGGCCTTCTTCCCGTGGCCTGATGCTTTGGAAAAGGCCAAATGGGCTGAACAATGGGTCAGAGAACGATTCAAATGTCTCGGGGTTAAATTTGAAGAGCTTCGGATTGATTATATGGGTGTAAATATGCTTCACGGTGAGGCTGCTCCTATTGAAGATAAGGATTTTAATGAAGTAGGACTCCGAATTGCTGCCAAAACAAAAACGAGAGAGGAGGCCGAGGTGGTTCGCCGAGAGGCAACGCATCTATGGACCATGGGACCCATCGGGGTTAGTTTTGGTATCCCGCTGGACGTTCGACCAGTGGTTGCTTTATGGCCTTCACTCGTTCCAAGAGAGGCTGTAAGGGTTGAAAGCCATATCATGGAGGTCAATAAATAAAATGGTAAAAATACAACTTAAAGAAATAGTATTTGCAAGGTCAGGGGACAAAGGAGATGTCAGCAATATTGGTCTCATGGCTAAAAGCAAAAATATATACGATTTTCTTGTTAAGACCATCACTCCTGAAAGGGTCAAAGAGCACTTCAAAGGTATGGTTAAAGGTGGGGTCGAGATCTATCCGGTGCCTAACATTGAGAGCTTGGAGATTATTCTAAGGCGAGCTCTTGGTGGAGGTGCCACCTGTACCCTTAGGTTCGACCAGACAGGAAAATCAATGGGCCAAGCCTTGCTGAGAATGGAGGTCCAGGTGGACGAAACATTACTTAAAGAGGCTGAAATTACCGATAAGGAGATTCTTAGACGTTACTCACCGGTAAGTAGATCTAATGGGCAGCCGATCAAACGGTGATCCCCGAAAGGGAGAGAAAGACTAGCGGCTGGGAGGAAAGATACATGCTTTTTGAAAACATTCTTTATGAGGTTAAAGAGAATGTAGCTAAAATTACATTGAATCAGCCTGATAGGAGAAATCCCCTAAGCCGACAAACTTTAAAAGAGATCATAGAGGCACTAGACAGATCAAGAAATGATACTGAAGTAAGAGTTATTGTGATTACTGGGACTGGAGATAAAGCTTTTTGTGCAGGAGCCGATATCAATGAATTCAGGGGAAACACCGTTTTGGAAAATAGAGAACAATATGGACTCTATGCGAAGCTGTGTCTAACCTTTCCATCCTTGGGAAAACCAAGTATCGCAGCTGTAAATGGGCTAGCCTTAGCGGGGGGATGTGGACTTGCCATCTACCCCGATATCACGATTGCTTCAGAAAATGCAAGGTTTGGAGTACCAGAGATAAATGTGGGCATCTGGTCCATGATGGTATCAGCAAGCCTTCTAAGAACTGTGGGGAGGAAGAAAGCTTTGGAATTGATGTGTACGGGAGAGATGATCGATGCTTATGAGGCCCAGCGCATTGGGCTGGTCAACAAAGTTGTCCCCGCTGATAAACTTGAGAGCACCACGATGGATATGGCAGAGAAATTTAAATACAAAAGTCCTGCTATTATGAAGCTTGGTCTTGACGCTTTTTATACCATGGCTGATATGGATTTTCCAAAGGCTGTAATGTATTTGCGGGAAATGGTCGCTCTCCTCCTGAGCACAGAGGATTCCCAAGAAGGAGTCACGGCCTTTCTTGAGAAGAGAAAACCGAAGTGGAAGGGAAAATGAGAAAAACCCTATTGGTTTGGAGGTAATAAAAGATGAATGGAAAAATCTTCACCATTAAATCAGTGTTATCGGGCACATTTTATAGACGTCCTTCCCCTGATGAGCCAGTTTATGTGAACGAGGGTGATACAGTTAAACCTGGCCAAGTAGTTTGTATTGTTGAATCGATGAAAATCTTCAATGAAGTGAGAGTAGAAAGGAAAGGAATTATACGAAAAATTCTGATTGAAGATGAGGATTCAGTTTTGATCCATCAACCCATGTTTGAGGTGGAGGTAATATAAACTTAGAGGATAAAGCATGTTTCAAAAAGTTCTCATCGCAAATAGAGGTGAGATTGCTCTAAGGATAATTCGAACCTGCAAGGAAATGGGTATTAGAACGGTAATCGTTTATTCCGACGCAGATAAGAATTCCCTTCCAGTGAAATATGCGGATGAAACCTGTCCCCTCGGCCCTCCCTTAGCCAGGAAAAGTTATTTGAATGTAGAAAAGATAATCGACATTGCCATTAAAACGAATTCTCAAGCGATTCACCCAGGATATGGTTTTCTTGCTGAAAATGCATCATTTGCAGAGGCTTGTAAAAATAACCACCTGATCTTTATCGGTCCTTCTGCAGAAACGCATCGGCTGACCGGAGAAAAGATCACTTCCAGGAAAATGGCTAAGAAAGCGGGGATTCCTGTGACCCCTGGGAGTGACGGGGCCATTTCTTCTCTTGAAGAAGCCCTCTGTGTTGTAAGGGGAATTGGATACCCCGTGATGATTAAGGCATCCGGTGGCGGGGGTGGAAGGGGAATGAAACTGGCTAATAGTGAGGAAGAATTAGACCGCGTTTTACGCACCGCTCGGGGGGAAGCTGCGGCAGCATTTAATAATTCTGAGCTTTATATTGAGAAGTATGTAAAGGAGCCACGCCATATTGAGTTTCAAATCCTTGGGGATCAATTTGGCCATTATGTCCATTTAGGAGAGAGGGAGTGTTCTATTCAGAAAAGATTCCAAAAATTAATCGAAGAATCCCCCTCACCATTGGTGGATGAATCGTTAAGAAAGAAAATGGCCGAGGCCGCTATTAGGGTGATGGACTCTGTAGGATATGTGAATGCGGGAACAGTCGAATTTCTTGTGGACACAAACAAAGATTTTTATTTCAACGAGATTAATTCGCGTCTTCAGGTAGAGCATCCCGTGACAGAAATGGTAACAGGGATAGACTTGGTGAGGCAACAAATTATTATTGCAGCAGGAGGGAAGATAGAGTTCAGCCAGGAGGAAGTCCGCCAAAATGGTTGGGCAATAGAATGTCGGATCAATGCCGAGGATCCGGATAACGGCTTTGCGCCCTTCCCTGGAATTATCACCCAAATATTTATCCCAGGGGGGTTTGGTGTTCGAGTTGACACGCATTTATATCCGAATTATGAAATTCCTCCATTTTATGATTCTTTAGTGGGAAAGCTAATTGTGTGGGGGAAGGATCGTGCCGAGACCATTGAGAGGATGAAGAGGACTTTGAGCGAATTTTACATCGAAGGTGTAAAAACGACAATACCCTTTCACCAGAAGGTTATGCAGGACGAAGATTTTATTAAGGGAGATTTTAATACCCATTTTCTTGAAAAGTTCGAAAAGGGAAGGAGTTGATAATGATGGAGGAGAAGAAGGAAGAAAAGAGATATTCGATTGACGCAACAAGAGAGGCTGTGGAGGAGAAGAAGAAAGCAGCAAAAGGAAGGGGTATTACCTTTAGACCATACATAGAAGACATGAGGACACGTCTTGCTAAAGTGGAAGAGAAAAAAGCCCAAATCAAATTGCCTGCCAATGAGAGACTTTTACAGAGACTTCGCTCTATGGGTAAATGGACCGCCCGAGAAAGGATTGACGGTCTATTTGATAAGGGGACCTTCACGGAAATGAGCATGTTTGCTCAAAGCCAAATCAGAGAGATGGGAATGGACAAATATGCGACCCCCGCCGATGGGGTGGTCTGTGGATTTGGGAAAGTGGGCGGGAGGCTAGTTTGTGCTTATGCGACAGACTACACAGTCTTGGCCGGCTCAACAGGTGAAGGTCATGCTGTAAAAGTCAAAAATATTACCCGAATGGCTGGGGAGATGAGGGTACCTATGATAGCCTTCATCGATTCAGCAGGAGCTAGACTAAATGAGGCGCAACCCTGTCTTAGGGCTTACTTCGAAATCTATTGGCTTCAAAGTATTTATTCTGGAGTTATCCCTCAGATTTCGATTGTATGCGGAGGCTGTGCTGCCGGTCAGGCTTATAGTCCATTGCTTACCGATTTTATTATTATGACAAGAAATGCAGCAAGCATGTGGCTAGGGGGGCCTCGCGCAACAGCGGCTATAACCACAGCGGAGGATATCAGTGAAACTGGTGGGGCTGATTATCATATGAGATATGCTGGTCAATGCCATTTTGCAGTAAATGATGATAAAGAAGCCATTGAATGTGCAAAAACGCTTCTACGTTACCTGCCCTCTCACTGTGAAGAGTCTCCACCCTATGTGACACCGAAGGACAATCCCCAGCGTCAGGAAGAGAGGTTATTGAATATTCTTCCCGCTGATCCAAGAAGATCATATGATATGCACGAGATCATCGAGCTAATTGTTGATGGTGGGGAATTTTTTGAGATTCAAAAGGATTTTGCAAAAAATTCGATTGTGGGATTTTCTCGTTTTGATGGGTTATCTTGTGGACTAATAGCAGGCAATCCTGCATACATTGCTGGCTGCATGGAACCTGACTCCTGTGATAAATATACTCGCTTCATCACTTTTTGTGACTGTTTCAATATTCCACTTATTTATCTCATTGATATGCCCGCACTTTTAGTTGGAGACGACTGGGAAAGGAAAGGAATAATACGGCATGGTACAAAGTTACTCCATACAACAAACAATACCACTGTTCCGCGAATATCGATCGTGGTTCGTAAAGCCTATGGTGGAACACTACCTATTTTCTGCGCAAAACCATTTTCAGCAGATTTTGTTTATGTATGGCCTACTGGTGAACTTTGTCCTATGGGTGCAGACGGGGCAGTGGCAATTATTTATGATAAAGAAATTAAGGCATTGCCAACGAGTGAGGAGCGATTAGCTTTTGCTGAAAAGAAGAAAAAGGAATACTTCGATCTATATGTAGATCCTCTTCAGACAGGGATGAACATGCGATACGATCTCTTTGATGATGTCATAGATCCTAGGCGTACTAGAGAAGTGATTATCAGCGCTTTGAAATTGGCTCAAAATAAGACTCCTCTGGTCCCGCTGCCTAGAAAAAAACACGGAAACCGACCGGTTTAATTAAAGATATAGAGGAAAAGAAGAATAGATATTGATCAGAGAGGCTGAAAGCAAATTTATCTTAATTAATCACTTACGTTTGCACTATTTGGAGTGGGGTGAAAAGGGTTCTCGCCCTATGGTCCTACTTCATGGAAGCGGGGACAATGCTCATGTGTGGGATTATTTTTCGTCTTACGCCTCAAAACACTTTAGAATAATAGCTTTAGATCAAAGAGGCCACGGAGATAGCGACTGGCCGATACCACCTGCCTATGAGTTAAATGACTACTTAAGCGACCTTATCCAGCTTGTGGAAACGCTCCAGGTGAATGGAATTGTTCTCATGGGTCATTCGATAGGTGCCCTCCATGCCACTGCTTATGCTGCTATGAAACCTGAGAAAGTCTCAGCACTTATTCATATCGACATTGAGCCATGTCCGCCTCCCTGGAATAAGAAATATCTACGCAGGATCTATGATACTCTGCCAACTCTTTATGACTCCGTGCAGGACTTTGTAAATCAAATTCAGGAAAACAGTCCTTTTGCCAATAAAGAGACGCTCTTTTATTTAGCCTCCTTCGCTCTGAGCAAGAAAGAGGATGGTAAATTTAATACCAGATTTGATAGAGAAGTGCTGAGCCATTTTGATCAATATGATTTACGTCCACATCTTTCTTCTATTAGATGTCCCACACTTATTCTTCGTGGGGAAGGGAGTCGAGTTACGCGGAGAGAAGTAGCTCTTGAAATGAGCCAAATCATTTCAAATAGCAAACTTGTTGAGATACCCAGTGCTACCCATCCAGTACAAACAGACAATCCTCCAAAATTTCAAGAGGCAGTACTCGGTTTTTTAAGTGATTGTGGTCTCATTAATGCAGAAAGAGCCTTCTGATCTCGGAATACTTCGATGGTCAATATTAGGAAGATCATTGATTCTCACATTCATATCTTCCCACCAAAGAGGATGAAACACGCAATTCAATGGGTTAAACGGTTCATCCCTTCCCTTCCTTTTGATCATACATTGACGGAGGATGAAATTCTAGCTCATCTCGAGGAGGCAGGGGTCTCTCTCTTTTTCAACTATGTCTACCCTTTGAGTCCAGCGGAGACCAGAAAACTTAATCGTTTTAATTACGCCCTCTCCAAGAAGGTCTCAAAGGCCATATGTTTCGGGTCTCTCCATCCAGGGAACGATCAAAAGCCAAAGATCATCTACGAGGCCTTGTTTGACTTTGATTTAGTAGGATTAAAGTTCCACCCTTTTGTCCAAGGATTTAGCATCCTCGATCGGCGCATGCATGAAGTCTATCGGGTCATGGAAAAGTTAAATCGGCCTATTGTATTTCACACAGGGTTTGATCATTTCTATGGTGCCCAAATGAGGCCCGAAGAAATGGAAATAATATTGACGAGATACCCAGATCTAGTAGTTGTGATCGCCCACATGTTCTATCCTCATATTGACCAGGCTTTCCGTTTTTTGAAAAAATATAAAAATGTCTATCTCGACGGGACGAATATCTTCTCTGACTACTGCGAACCTTTGAATGGTGAAAATATTTTTGAAGGTAGCCTGGTCCGAAAAGGGGGAAAACGGTGTTTTCACATCTATTTCCACCATTCCCTCCAAGATTTGGAAAGATACAGTTACCGTATAATGTTTGGCTCTGATTACCCCGTGGCCATGAATGATCCATTCAAAATTTATGAAAACGTTCGGAGATTGGGCATCTCTTCTTTGGCCAAGAAAAATATCTTGGAAAGTACAGCAAGAAATTTCATTCTCAGGTTCAAACCTGATTTTTCTGATTAGGACTCTTCTTTAAACAGCAAAAATGGAGGAAGAAATGAAAGAGAGAAGATTTTGGAATGAGGAAATGGAGACTTTATCCTTAGCGAGGTTGCATAAGTTGCAAGAGGAAAGGCTTCAGGCGGCAGTGGATTGGGCTTATAACAAAACAAAATTTTACCGAAACTTATTTGATCGGGCCGGGGTGAAACCAAAGGATATCTCAACCCTCAATGACTTAACCAAGCTTCCCTTTACTACAGACATAGAGGTCGCTACGAATATTCCTCTCAAAGACAGAATTGCCATCTCTGAGGAAGAGATTAAGATGTATCACTCTACCTCTGGAACTGTCGGTGCGGTTGTTCCCATTCCTTTTAGCCAGAAGGATGAAGAAGCTTTTCTCAGGGACGGCGAGGCACGGGGTCGCTGGACAATGGGTGTAAGACCATGGGATGTCGTTCAGGTTCTAACCCGATTTGATTGCTGCTTTCTTGGCTATAAAGAATTAGGTGCCTCTTTGGTTTTACTCTCAGCAGGAAGATATAACCCAGATCATCAGATCCATTTGACTAAAGAAAGCGGAGTAACGGTGATCGAGCACATGCCATCCTTGCTTCTTCAATACTTTGAAAAGATGGAACAAATGGGGATTCATATCAAAAACACAAAGCTCCGAATGGTTAGTGGCGTGGGTGAAGGGTGGGCCCAGTCTTATAAGAAAAAGGTCGAAGAGAAATATGGCATACCCTTTATGACACTTTATGGTGCTGTAGAAACGGCTCCCTTCTTCGCAGCCGAGTGTGAAGTAAGGGAAGGAATGCATGTGAGTGGTGACTTGGGCATCTTAGAGGTGGTCGATCCTGATACAGGGCTGCGTTTAGCCGAAGGTGAGGAGGGAGAATTAGTTGTTACTCTCTTTCAGAGAGAGGCAATGCCTCTTATTAGATATAGGGTTGGAGATGTGGGTGCCATCCTTCCCTACAAACCTTGCTTATGTGGCCGCACGATGCCAAAGATGTCTTATGTCAAAGGCCGTGTTTCACATATCATGAAGATTGGAGGGAGAAAGATTTTACCCATAGACGTCGAAGAGGTGGTGGCCAAGTTTGAAGACCTTGAGAATGAGTTCCGGATCATTTGCCAAAAACCGGAGATGGATAACCTAAAATTGAGAATAGAACACAAAAGCGGCATTAAGGAATTAAGAGCTCTCCAAAAAAAAGTTGAAGAAGCACTGTTTAACCAACTCGGCATTGAGGCAGAGGTAGAGCTGGTATCTACGGGAACACTGGAACGCGTTACATTTAAAGCACAGAGAATAGAGAGAAGATACTAAATTTCTAACGTAATTGTCATTGGTAGAACGGAGGTTATGAGATGAGCAGAGAGGTAGTGATAGCAAGTGCAGCAAGGTCAGCGATCGGAAGGATAAACGGGGCTTTATCCGATGTAAACGTCTCGGAGTTGGGCACTACGGCTATTAAAGAGGCTATCAAAAGGGCAAATATCAACCCTGATCAAGTGGATGAAGTCATCATGGGGACCATGTATTATACGGGTGATCTGCCCTCTAATTTGACAAGGGCCATCGCCATTCGAGCAGGAATCCCGTTAGAGGTTCCAGGCTTTACAATCAGCAAACATTGTGGTGCAAGCATGAGGGCGGTCACGCTTGCAGCTCAGATTATAAAAACCCATGAAGCAGACATTGTCGTGGCAGGAGGGGTTGAGGCCATGTCCCGGGCAGCCTATATTCTTAGGAATGCACGGAAAGGATATCGCCTTGGACACGGGGTCTTCATCGATCCATTGATCCAGAGGGGAGACACCAGAGAACTTCGTTTTGATCCTACCTGTGAATTAGGGATGGGAGAAACGGCAGAAAAATTGGCTTCCATTTATAAAATATCGAGGGAAAGCCAAGATACATTTGCCTTGAGAAGTCAGCAGAAAGCGGAGAAAGCTATTAAATTAGGCAAGTTTAAAGATGAGATTGTACCTATTGAAATCTCAAAGGGAAAGGGAGGACCCGTCATTTTTGACACGGATGAAGGCCCCCGGTTCGGATGTAGGATAGAGGATCTTACAAAGCTCAGTCCAGTTTTTAAGAAAGATGGAACTGTGACGGCGGGAAATGCATGTGGTATGAACGATGCAGGCGTAGCCTTGGTGGTCATGGCCAGAGAGAAAGCTTTGTCGATGGGCATTTCGCCGTTGGCGACAATAAAGGCATATGCAGCAGTGGGTCTCGATCCCACCATTATGGGTCTCGGGCCAGTCTATGCAACCCGAAAGGCTTTGACAAAGATTGGACTTTCCTTAAAGGATATGGACCTTATCGAGCTCAATGAAGCCTTTGCAGCCCAGGTATTATCAGTCTTTGAGGAAATGCCTGAATTCAAAGAGAATGAAGATAGGGTTAATCCCAATGGGGGTGCGATTGCATTTGGTCACCCCATTTCGGCGACAGGTGGCATAATCTTGACCAAGCTCCTTTATGAAATGAAAAGGGAGAATTTGAGATATGGTCTGGCAACAATGTGTATTGGAGGAGGCCAGGGAATAGCCTTAATTGTAGAAAATGTTAAATAGACCGAGGGCAGGGCATTAATCTTTCAAGCAGGAGTACGATTGTGGAATTCAATACCATCCAGGTTGTTAAAAGGCCTGACCAAGTTGGAATTATTATTCTAAACCGGCCAGAAAGACGTAATGCAATTTCAATTGAGATGAGGCTTGAGATATCGAAATGCTTGAATGTTTGGAAGACTTCCCAAGAAATTGGAGTTGTCATTTTCACTGGTTCTGGTTCTGCTTTCAGCGCTGGCTTTGATCTAAATGAGTTTGATCAACCAGAACTGTTTAATGACATTCTTGAGTCTTCTTCAAAGTATCACAGAGAAGTTTGGAATTTTCCAAAACCAACAATTGCCTCGGTGAATGGACCAGCAATGGCTGGTGGTTTCGACCTTGCCACACTTTGCGATATAAGAATTTGCTCGGAGTCGGCCTCCTTCGGACACCCAGAGATAAAGTTTGGCGTTCCTCCTCTATTTACCCCCCTTAGATGGATTGTAGGGAATGGATTGGCAAGAGACCTATGTTTGACTGGAAGGAGAATTGACGCCAAAGAAGCACATCGCATCGGCTTGGTGAGCGAGATTGTTGGAAAAGAAGGATTATTAGAGCAATCGGTTCGAATAGGAACGATCATCAAGGAGGCACCTTTAGAAGCACTCCAATATACTAAACGTTATTTTATTGGTAATGCTGGCCTTGGATTCGATGAATCTTTCCAGGTTGAGCATGACAGAGCGTTTCAAGAGTTTCTTCAGACAAGGAAATATGAGAAGTTGGGCCAGAAGTGAATACAGCCCTTTTAGAGATACCTTGACGGAGGATTCGGAGCTCTACGGAGAGGTTTTCAAGACAAAAGATTTTCGAGAAGGGGGTGAACGCCTTCTTAGAAAAGGGAAAGCCTATTTTTAAAGATTGTTAATGTTCTTTGAAGATCCGTATTTGAAAGTGTTTGAGAAGCAGTCGGTAAAAAATGGAGAGGTGGCGATGGATTTCGAACTGGATGAGAAGCAGAGGGAATTTCAAAAAAAAGTCCGGGAAATTTATGAGAAGGAAGTGAGTCCTCTTATTGAGGAATATGAGGGAAAGGAGGCCTTTCCCACTTCCCTCTTTCGGACATTAGGTGCCATGGGGCTTCTATGCCTTCGATGCCCGAAGGAATATGGTGGTCCTGGTTTGGATAAGGTTTATGAGTGCATCTCAACAGAGGAGTTGAATCGAATTTGTGCGGGTATGGGGGCAGGCATCATGGTCCAAGGAGGTCTGGCAACAGACCCCATTCTCCATTTCGGTTCCGAGGATCTAAAACGTAAGTACTTGTCTCCAGCAGTCCTTGGTCAGAAGATCGGTGCCTTTGCTCTAACGGAGCCTGACGCAGGATCGGATGCTTCTGGAATTCGGACGATGGCCGTCAAGTTTGAAAATGGTTACCGCCTCAATGGCACAAAGACCTTCATCACTAATGGGACCATCTGCGATTTTGTTAATGTAGCCGCCTATACTGATCCGAATAGAAGGGGAACGGGGATCAACCTCTTTATAGTGGAGAAGGAGGATCTTGGATTTTCTGTGGTCAAAAAACTGGAGAAATTAGGGAACCATTCGGCAGACACGGCTGAATTGGCCTTTGACGACTGCTACGTATCCAAAGAGAGAATGCTGGGAGACTGTGAGGGAGGAGGATTGGAGCAATTAGAAGAAACCCTCAAATCGGGGAGAATCACTTATGGAGCAAGAAGCACAGGGATAGGCCAAGCCACGTTTGATGCAATCCTTTCTTATGTGAAAAAGAGCCAGAGACATGGTCAACCTATGAGGAGGTCTCAGGCAATACGATTCATCTTGGCGGAAATGGCTATGTCTATTGAGGTGATGCGTAATACCACTTATAGAGGAGCTTGGCTATTCGATCGGGGGATTGCTTCAATGAAAGATGCCTCCATCGTAAAGCTCTTCTGCACCGAATCCGTTCAGAGAATTGTTCAGAAAGCAACAGCTATTCAAAGAAATTTGGGTATGATAATGGAAAATCCTATCCAGAGATTTTTGCGGGATGCAAGATTGCTAAAAATTCCAGAAGGGACCTCTGAGATTCACCACTTAGTGATCGCAAGGGAGTTGGGACTTTAGGAGGGAGAGAATGGATTTTGGATTGTCCGATGAACAAAGAGATGTACAAAAGGCGGCAATGGAATTTGCCAAGGGGGAGTTCGATCCAGACCTGGCCTTGGAACTGGATCAGAGTGGAGAATTCCCAGAATCGATATGGAAGAAGGCCTCTCAATTGGGCTTCATTGGGCTTCATTATCCTGAAGAGTTTGGAGGTCAGGGGTTAGGACTCTTTGAGAATATTCTGGTCATTGAAGCCTTCTGCAGGGTCGATTCCGGAATTGGGAGTTCCCTGAGCACTGTCGATCTGGGGTCAGAGGTCATTCTAAAATTCGGTTCCCAGGAACAGAAAAAAAATTTTCTTCTTCCTTTGACTAAAGGAGAGAAGCAACTGAGCATCGCTTTTGCTGAATCGGAAGATGGGAACGACTTCTCATCCATCTCCACCACTGCAGAAAGAAGGACGGATGGATATTTGATTCGTGGGAAAAAGAGGTTTGTGCTCAATGCTTCCTTTGCAAACCATTTCATCGTGCTCTGTAAGGAATCGAAGGAGGGTTGGATCACATTGATCGTAGAGAGGGATGGTGTCGAAGTCCTTCCGATCGAAAAGATGGGGTTGAGGATGACTCCTTTTGGGGATCTTTCCTTCGAGGAGGTCCGGGTCTCTTATGCGAACCGTGTAGGAAGTGATGGCGAGGGGATGGTGCATGTCAACCATGGCCTTCAGGCGATGGGACTCAGAAGCCTTGCTCAGGCCTTGGGCATGGCTCAGGGGGCGTTCGACCGGGCGATGCAATATGCCAGACAGAGGGAGCAATTTGGTAAAAAGCTTTTCCAGTTCCAAGCCATTCGACATAAATTGGCAGATATGGCTGTGAGTATTGAGGTGGCTCGTTGGCTCACCTATAGATCGGTTGCGGAGTATGATCAGGGGAGATTAGACTCGGGATTCCTTTCCATTGCTCAACTGGAAGTTGGCAGGAGATTGATCGGGGTGGTTGATGAGGCCCTACAGATTTTTGGGGGTTATGGTTACATGGCAGAGCAGGCCATTGAGCACTATTTCCGTGACGCATGGGCAATCGGGGTGGAACTGGGGACAGAAGAAGAACTTAAGGATTCAATTGCTGAAAGGATACTGGGTTCCGAGGCAATAAAGAATAAGAAATGATTTAACTCTATCTTTTTCTAAGTCCTTTTTTTCGAAGATGCCGGATCAATCCTCCATCCCTGATCAAATTCTGCATAAAAGCTGGAATGGGTTTTGCAAAAAACTTTCTTTTTTGTGTGAGGTCGAAGATTTCGCCGGTGGTGAGGTTGACCCGAACTCGATCTCCTTCGTGAATCGCCTCAGAAGCCTCAGAGGATTCTAAAAGGGGAAGTCCGAGGTTGAGTCCATTCCGGTAAAAGATCCTTGCAAAA
>Ga0209253_10001011_pt1 | contig 24640 bp, 18 predicted proteins | sample FrelakmetBRP12BR_FD_187145 | JGI IMG/M metagenome (GOLD analysis project Ga0209253, IMG submission 187145) | Freshwater lake sediment microbial communities from the University of Notre Dame, USA, for methane emissions studies - BRP12 BR (SPAdes)... | ecosystem: Environmental > Aquatic >...
GGAGAGCCACGAGTGCCAGTCCATTTCGCTGCCGCCAAACTTCTGTAGCTCGCGGTCACCCCACCCTTCGTGGAAGGAGACGGACACGCCGAGGACAAAGGCTTCGGAGAACGCAGCGAGTAGCGCCCCGCCCAGGAACGCCGCAGGCACAAAAAGGACTGTTTCAACATCCTCCGCCTTCCGCGTGCCAAGGATCAGGCGCACCACAACGATTACGGTCACGGCAGCGGCTAAGAACGAGACCCCTAGGCACAGCACCGCGTCCGCGCCCTCGGCCACTCCTGACGACACAAGGCCCGAGAGGAACCCCAGCGCCCCTGCCAATGCGACCAGAACCACCGAAAGCGCCCACCGTCGCTGTGCTGTCATGGCCACCCTCACCACGAACAGCTTCTCAAGTTCTTCGTCGCTATGCGATCGGCATCATCGGCGGCGGGCCCGCCCAGAGGCCACCGTCCACCGATAGAGCGATGCCGGTGATGAAGGACGCGTCGTCCGAGGCCAGAAAGAGGATCGCGGCCGCCACCTCCTCCGGCCGTCCGATGCGACCCATGGGGTGAGCCGCTCCCGCCAACTGGATGAACGCTGTTCTGTCCAGGCCCATCTCAGCCACGCCTTGATCCAGCATCGCGGTCTCGATGATGCCCGGACAGACGCAGTTCACGCGGACGCCCACCCTCGCCACCTCCACCGCCAGCGCCTTGGTGAGCTGCACCACTCCGCCCTTGGCCGCGCCGTAGGTGCCATAGCCGCCGAAGCCGCGTAGCCCGGCGATAGACGCCGTGTTGACGATGGCGCCCTTGCCCTGGCGGATCATCTGGGGAACAGCGTGCTTGCAGCCCAGGTACACGCCCCTCAGATTGATGCTCATAAGCCAGTCCCACTGTTCTTCCGGCACCAGTACCACCGGCACCTGGAAGAAGACGCCGGCGTTGTTCACCATCACGTCGAGCCGCCCCAATCGCTCAACCGTCGTCGTCACCATCCGCCCCACGTCCGCGGCGACCGACACATCGACCTGCAAGAACTCGGCCTGGCCGCCGGCGGCCTTGATCTGCTCCGCGGTAGCCTGCGCCGAGGCGGCGTCGATGTCCGCCGCCATCACCTTCGCCCCTTCGCGGCCGAAGGCCAGGGCGGTGGCCTTCCCTATCCCCGAACCGGCACCAGTGACCACGACGACCTTGTCCTGGAAACGCACTTCGCTGCTCCTTCTCCCGTCCGCCAGAGGCGAAACGGACCTGTCCGCCTTGGGCGGATGGTATACTCGGTGGCAAGCGGCACCAGCGTATGCCGCTCTCTTCCGCCTGTCAACGGCCCCCGACAGTCCGGGATAGGAGCGCTGCCATGCCCGACGTGAAGTTCGGCGTGAACCTCTGGCCCTTGCCCTTGGAGCAGGCGGAGGGGGTGGAGGCCTTGGGCTTCGATTCCCTCTGGACCAGCGAGCACATGCTCTTCTACGTCCCCATGTTCGACGTGATCACCGTCCTGGCCGCCTACGCCGCCCGCACCAAACGCCTGCTCCTGGGCTCGGCGGTGCTGCTACTGCCCTTGCGCCATCCCACCGTCCTCGCCAAAGAGGTGGCCAGCCTGGACATCATCTCCAACGGCCGCATCATCCTGGGCGTGGGCGTCGGCGGCGAGTTCGCCCGCGAGTTCGTGGCCTGCGGCGTGCCTTTGAACGAGCGCGGCCCTCGCACCGACGAGGCCATCCAGGTGATGCGCCGGCTGTGGAGCGAGTCGCACGTGAACCACGAGGGTCGCTTCTTCCGCCTGGAGGACGCTTCCATGGAGCCCAAGCCCGTCCAGCGGCCCGGCCCGCCCATCTGGATCGCCGGCCGCTCCGAGGCGGCGATGAAACGAGCGGGCCGTCTGGGGGACGCCTACTTCCCCTATCTGTTCAGCCCCGAGCGCTATCGCGACAGCCTCGCCAAGGTTCGCGCCTTCGCCGAGGCCGCGGGCCGTGACCCCTCGACCATCAAGGGCGCCATCTATCAGTTCATCGCCCTGGCCGATACCTACGAAGAGGCGCGGCAGCGGGCCAACCAGGAGCTGAGCATGCGCTACAACCAGCCGTTCGACCGCATTGTCGAACGCTACTGCGTGCTGGGCACGCCCGAGCAGTGCGCCGAGCGGCTGGCCGAGTACGTGGGGGCGGGGGTGGAGCACTTCTGCCTGGTGCCCATCGCCCCACCGAAGGAGCTTCCTGCCCACCTGGAGGACTACGCCCACCAGGTCGTGCCGCGCGTGCGGGCTCCCCGCTCGTCCTGAGCCTGTCGAAGGGCGAGCGGGGCTCATGGCTCCACACGCTCGCCATGAGCGGACATATACCCAACAAGAATTGACGCCCGACTTAGTGCGGGCTTATCATCTCGCTGAACCTGCCCGCTGGCCCGGAGAGGAGCACCATGATTAAGGTCTCGGCTGAAGCCGTCGAGGCCGCCCTGGACGAGATCCGCCCCGCCATTCAACTCGACGGCGGCGACGTGGAGTTGGTGGAGATCACCGACGACGGCGTCGTCCGGCTGGCCATGGTGGGCGCCTGCGGCGGCTGCCCCATGGCCACGCTCACTCTCAGAGCCGGCATCGAACGCCTCCTCTTCGACCGCGTCCCCGGCATCGCCGGCGTCGAGTCGGTGGACAACGAGATGGACTTCGAAGAGTGGGAGCCCTGAGCGGCGAAAGCTGCCGTGAGAGCCCTGTAGCCTATCCCTCTAGAGTGAGTCGCCGGGCGAGATATCCATCATAGCCGGAGGCACACCATGAGCCCCCAGCCTTCCCCATCACGCTTCGGGGTGCAGCGCCAGCCCAACTTCGACAACTTCCGCCGCACCATCCTGCGTCAAGGACCGCCCGGCCCGGTGCCGTTCTTCGAGGGCACCGCCGACTTTGGCATGGTGGAGGCGCTGCTCGGAGAGAAGTTCCCCGTCGACATGCACCACTACATGCAGGAGCCCATCACCGACGTATCTGCCGACGAGTTGCGGGGGCTGATGGGTGCTGTCGACCTGTACCTCCGCTTCTGCTACGAGATGGGCTACGACTACGTACCCATGATCACCGGCCTCAACTTTGGCCGCAGCCAGTTCGCTCTCACTGACACCGCTTCCGTATCGAACTGGTCCGGCGGCGTGCGCTACTGGCAGGACGAGAGCAGCGGCCCCATCCAGAGCTGGAAGGATTTCGAGACCTATCCCTGGCCTCGCCTGGAGGAGGTTAGCTTCGCCGCCATCGAGTACGTCAACGCGGTGGTGCCGGACGGGATGAAGATCGCCGCTGCCCCGGGGCCTATCTTCGACAACGCTACGCAGCTCATGGGCCTGCAGGCCTTCTCGTATGCCCTACATGACCAGCCCGACCTAGTGGAAGCCATCTGCCAGCGCATAGGCGGGCTCGTGACCGAGGTGGCTCGCCGACTCGTCACCATTGACAACGTGGGCATGTTGTTCTTGGGCGACGACATGGGCTTCTTCAGCGGCACACTGGTTTCGCCGGCCGTCCTGCGCCGCTACTTCCTACCCCATCACAAGAACGTGGTCGAAATCGGCCACCGCGCGGGCAAGCCGTGCCTGTTCCATTCGTGCGGCAACGTGTACAAACTCATGGACGACCTCATCGACGACGTGGGCATCGACGCTAAGCACTCCTTCGAGGACAAGATCCTGCCGGTGGAGGAGGCGTACCGCCGCTGGGGCGACCGCGTCGCCATCCTGGGTGGCGTGGACATGGATATTCTGGGCCGCGGGACAGAGGAGCAGGTGCGCGCCCGCACCCGCCAGATCCTGGAAGTCTGCGGAGTGAAGGGCACCGGCTACTGCCTGGGCACCGGCAACAGTGTGGCCAACTACATTCCGGTGCAGAACTACCTGGCCATGCTGGATGAAGGGCACCGCTGGAACCGGGAGCATTTCGGCGTCTAGACGGCGCTGCTCTGAGCGATACCATCGACCCGAATACCATGGACCGGCGACTTCATCATCGGGGAGGTTCAGCAATGTCGTACTGGCAGCAGACCGTGAGAAGAGCCTGGCCGCTCCTGATGGCCCTCGGCCTGTTGCTGGCCCTCGCCGCCTGCGGAGGCAGTGGCGATGAGGATGGCGGCGAGGGCACGGCCACGCCCGGCGGCTCCGCCACGCCCGACGGTGCCACTGCGGCGGCCAGCAGTGCCACCCCTACGGCCAGCGGCCACACCGTAGAGATCACGATGTGGCATGACAATGTGGCCGCCACCCTGGACGCCATCGAAGGGCTGGCGCGCCGCTTCAACTCTTCTCAGAACGAGGTGAAGGTCAAGCTCGCCTTTCAGGGCACGGACGTTGAGGAGATGGCTAAGCTAGTCACCTCGCTGGGTGGCGGTGAGCTGCCCAACATTGTCCAGGAGTCCGAACAGTTCACTCAACGCCTCATTGACAGCGGAGCCATAGCGCCCGTTCAGGAGTTCGTCGACAAGGACAACTACGACCTGTCCGACCTGAACAAGAAGGCCGTCGAGTACTACACCGTCGATGGCACGCTCTGGGCGATGCCCTTCGGCGTGGTCTTCCCCATGCTCTACTACAACAAGAACGTTTTTCGCGATGTGGGCCTCGACCCGGAGAGTCCCCCCAAGGACACAGAGGAGGTGCGGCAGGTCTCGGAGAAGATGCTACAGCGCGACGCTCACGGCAATGTGACGCGAACCGGTATCGCCATCGATGTCACCGGCTGGCTCTTGGAGTTCACCTTTGTGGAGCACGGCGACCTCTACGCCAACAATGAGAACGGCCGCAATGGCCGCGCCACCGAGGTCTTGTTCAACGGGCCGACCGGCCAGGCCCTGTTCCAGTGGTGGCACGACATGGTCGAAGATGACCTGGCGATTAACGTGGGGCGCAACCCCACCTACGCTGAGAGCTACCTGACGTTGGGCAGTGGACGCGTCGGCATGGCCGTCGGACATTCGTCGGCGCTCCGCTCGGTCGTGGACGCCCTGGAAGGTGGCCTCGCGCAGACGGAGGTGGACCTGGGCGTCGCCCATCTGCCGGGCGTGCCCGGCGGTACCGGCCTGGACGGCCTAGGCGGTCGCACTCTGTGGATCCTGAATTCGCACCCCAAGGAGGAGCAGGAGGCAGCGTGGAAGTTCATCAAGTGGCTCATGGAGCCCGAGCAGCAGGCCGAGTGGTACGCCGAAAGCGGCTACCTGCCCGTCAACCTCAAGGCGCTTGAGTTGCCGGCGGCCGCAGAGATAGAGACCAAGTACCCCCAGTTCAAGGTCGCCGCTCAGCTCTACTTGGCAGCCGCCTCCTCGCCCGCGCTGGTCTTGGGTGCTCTCCTTGGTCCGTACCTCGATATCGTTGACATCGTCATGCGCGCCGTCGAGGAGATGCTGATCGGCGACAAAGACCCCATCGATGCCATAAACGACGCCGCCGACGAGGCCAACGAGATCATCGAGGAGTACAACCGGCGCGTACAATAGCTGTGCTCTCCTGAGGCACAAGCGAGAGCGGGGGAGGCCCAGGCTATGAACGACAGGCTGGCAACGGCGCGAAAGGTGCTTTTCCTCCTAACGTGTTTGGCTCTCCTGTTAGGCCTGGCCGCCTGCGGCGGCGGGGGAGAGGAAGAGAGCGAAGGCACACCCACCGGGTCGGCCACCCCCGGCGGCTCAGCCACGGCCGCCGCCTCAGCCACCCCCAGCGGCGGCACGGTTGAGATCAGCTTCTGGCACACGGAGACAGCATCCAACTTGAACGCCCTCCAGGCGCTGGTGCGGCGCTTCAATGCCTCCCAGAGCGAGGTGAAGGTGAAGCTCGCTTACCAGGGCACGCCCGACGAGAACATGGCCAAGGTGCTCGCCTCCGTGCGAGGCGGCGAACCACCCACCATAGCCTATCTAGATGAGGTGCGAGTCCAGCGCCTCGTCGATACGGAAGCATTCCAGCCGGTGCAGGAGTTCATCGACGCAGAGGACTACGACCTCTCCGATTTCGACGCCAAGGCCATCGAGTACTTTAGCGTGGACGGCAAGCTCTGGGCGATGCCCATCTCCCTGGCCGTGCCCCTGCTGTACTACAACAAGGTGACCTTCCGCGAGGTTGGCCTCGACCCGGAGAAGCCACCAAAAGACATGATGGAGCTCAAGGAGATCGCGCCGAAGTTCGTAAAGTACGATTCCCACGGAAACCTCGCGCGCACCTGCCTGACTTGGGACCTTTCCGCCTGGATGTTCGAGGTGGCAATTGGCGAACACGACGACCTCTACATCAACAACGGGAACGGCCGCGATGGTCGTGCCACAGAAGTCTTGTTCAACGGGCCGACGGGACAGGCCTTCTTCCAGTGGTTGGATGACATGCTCGAGGAGGACCTGGCCATCAACGTAGGACGCAATACCTCCGGAGCGGACAGCCTCCTGCCCATCGGCGCCGGCCAGGCGGTGATGACCAGGGGCAGCTCGGCGGCCCTGCGGTCTATTGTGGACGTGCTCGAGGGCGGCCTGTCCCAGGTCGACGTGGAGCTTGGGGTCACCCTGATGCCCGGCCTGCCGGGAAGCACCCCCTACACCGGCACCTTCGGCCGTGCGATGTGGGTGCTGCAGGACCAGCCCAAGGAAGAGCAGCAAGCGGCCTGGAAGTTCATCAAGTGGATCATGGAACCGGAACAGCAGGCCGAATGGTTCGCTGGGAGCGGCTACTTGTCCGTCCGGAACTCTGCGTATGATCTGCCGGCGGCAAAGGAGATCATGGCGACGTACCCGCAGTTCGCTGTCCCCGTCGCCGCTTTCCAGGAATCGCCGGCGACGCCGGCCACCATCGGCCCCTTGCTGGGCCCCTTCACCGAGGTCCGGGAGACAACGATCGTGGCCCAGGAAGAGGTCGCCGTAGCCAACAAGGACCCCATCGAAGCGCTCAACGACGCCGCCGAAGAATCAAACCAGATCATCGAAGAGTACAACCAGCGCGTCCAGTGAAGAAGTAGCGGCGCGGGAGGTCTGGGCCATGGACGGTAACCCAGGGGTGGCTCGCAGAGCACTATTCCTCACAGCCTGCCTCGTTCTGCTCTTCGCCTTGGCCGCCTGCGGCGGCGGTGGGGGAGACGATGGCGGCGAGGGCACACCGTCGCCGGTCGCTGGGACGACGACGCCCAGCGGCGGCACGGCCACTCCCAGCGGCGGCACGGCCACTCCCAGCGCTGGCACGGCCACCCCCAGCGGCGGCACTGTGGAGATCACCGTCTGGCACCACGAGGTAGCCTCCAACCTCGACACCATCCAGGACCTGGCCCGTCGGTTCAACAACTCCCAGAGCGAAGTGAAGGTCAAACTCGCTTTCCAGGGAAGCATCGGAGAACACGTAATCAAGGTCCTTGCCTCGGCGCAGGGCGGGGACTTGCCCACCATCGACTATATGGATGAGGTCTACGCCCAGCGTCTCATTGACACCGGCGCCTTTCGGCCCGTCCAGGACTTCCTCGACCAGGAAGACTACGATGTCTCCGACTTCGATCCGAAAGTCATCCGATACTACACCGTCGATGGCAAGCTGTGGGCCATGCCTATCGCCATCGCCGTTCCCCTTCTGTTCTACAACAAGATCCCCTTCCGGGAGGCGGGCCTCGACCCGGAGAACCCTCCGCAGGACCTCGACGAAGTGATGGAGGCCTCGCGGATGATGGTGAAGCGTGACTCACACGGAAACGTAATGCGCGCCGGCTTCGCCCTCGACGTCGACTCTTGGCGCGCGGAGGTCACGCTGGCAGAGCACGGGGACCTTTTTCTCAACAACGGCAACGGTCGCGACGCCCGAGCCACCGAAGTATCGTTCAATGGACCTACGGGTCAAGCGCTCTTCCGCTGGTGGCAGGACATGATCAAGGAGGGCCTGGCCATCAATGTCGGCCGCAACCCCTCCGGCGCCGACAACCTCCTGCCCCTGGGCTCCGGGCAGATCGTCATGACCTGGGCCAGCTCGGCGGCGCTGCGCTCTGTTGTAGACATCCTTGGGGGCGGACTGACCCAGACGCCGGTAGACCTGGGCATCGCGGGCGCGCCGGGGGTGCCCGGCGGCACACGCCAGACCGCCACCTACAGTCGCGGTCTCTGGCTGGCCAAAGACCGCCCGCAGGCCGAACAGGAGGCAGCCTGGAAGTTCATCAAGTGGCTCATGGAGCCCGAGCAGCAGGCCGAGTGGTTCGCTGGCACGGGCTACCTGCCGGTGCGCAACTCCTCCTACGACCTTCCCGCTGCACAGGAGATAATGGCCAGGTACCCGGGGTTCCGTGTGGCCAAGGACATCTTCCAGGCCTCGCCGGTCACACCGGCCACCCTTGGCCCACTCCTGGGCCCCTTCGTTGAAGTGCGCGATGTCGTGTGCGATGCCATTGAGGCAATCGTCCTCCAGGACAAGGACCCCAAGGAAGCACTGGACGACGCGGCGAAGGAAGCAAACCAGATCATCGACGACTACAACGAGCGCGTGGAGTAGGCCTGGCCAAGAGCCAGCGCAGCAAAGGAGGTCTGGGCCATGGACGGCAACCCGGCATTGGCTCGCAGAGCGCTTTTTCTCACGGCCTGCCTCACTCTCCTGCTGGGGCTGGCCTCCTGCGGCGAAGGTGGAACAGAGGAAGGGGGCGAGGCCTCGGCCACGCCCAGTGGCGGCTCGGCCACGCCCGCTGGCTCGGCCACACCCGGCGGCACCGTTGAGATCACCCTGTGGCACTCGGAGGTGGCCTCCAACCTAGACACTTTCCAGGCGCTGACGCGCCGCTACAACAATTCGCAGAACGAGGTGAAGGTCAAGCTCGCTTTCCAGGGTGTTGAAGTGAGCGAGTTCATGGCCAAGCTGCTAGCTTCCCTGGGCGGCGACCAGTCACCAACGATGGTCTACGTGACCGAGGGAAACGCTCAGCGCCTCATCGACAGCGGCGCCATGGCGCCGGTGCAGGAGTTCATCGACCGGGAGAAGTACGACCTATCCGACCTCGACAAGAAGTCGGTCGACTACTACACCCTCGATGGCAAGCTCTGGGCCATGCCCTTCGCCGTGGATATTCCCTTGCTCTACTACAACAAGGCCACCTTTCGCGAGGTGGGGCTCGATCCAGAGAAGCCCCCCAAGGACTTGGAAGAGCTGCGGCAAGTCGCGCAGAAGATAGTCAAGCGCGACTCCCACGGCAACCTGACACGTAGCGGCGTGGCCCTCGATATCGACTCCTGGCACCTGCAGGTCACCCTTCAGGAGCACGGCGACCTCTACGTCAATAACGACAACGGCCACGATGGCCGCGCCACCGAGGTCTTGTTTAACGGGCCGACGGGCCAGGCCTTCTTCCAGTGGTGGCGCGACATGGTGAAGGAGGGCCTGGCCCTGAACGTGGGCCGCAACCCAACCCGTGCCGAGGGTCTCCTGGCCCTCGGCAGCGACCGCGCCGCCATGGCCTTCGGCAGCTCCGCAGCGCTGCGCTCGATCGTGGACGTGCTGGAAGGCGGGCTGGCGCAAACAGAAGTCGACCTGGGCGTCGCCAATCGGCCCGGCATGCCCGGCGGCAGCGGCCTGCCTGGGATCTACGGTCGCGCCCTGTGGATCCTCGAATCGCGCCCACAGGCGGAGCAGGAAGCGGCGTGGAAGTTCATCAAGTGGCTAATGGAACCCGAACAGCAGGCGGAGTGGTATGCCGGCAGCGGCTACCTCCCCGTCAGCACCTCCGCGTTCGAGTTGCCGCCGGCCAAAGAAATGGAGGCGAACTACCCCCAGTTCCAGATCGCTGCCCAGCTCTACCTGGCGGCATCCTCCGCGCCCGGATCCCTGGGCCCTCTCCTTGGCCCTCAGCTCGATGTCCACGACAGCGTATTCCGCGCCGTCGAAGAGATGCTGGTGAGCGACAAGGACCCCGTCGAAGCCATCAACGACGCGGCCGAGGAAGCCAACGACGTTATCGAGGAGTACAACCGGCGTATCCAGTAGGCGTGATCTGGGGCAACCACAGCAAAGGGGGAGGTCCAGCCCATGAACGGCATGCTTTTGAGAGCACGAAGGGCGACTCTTTTCCTCGCCTGCCTCGGTCTCCTACTGGCGCTGGTCTCCTGCGGTGGGGGCGGAGGGGAGGAGGGAAGCGAGGCCTCGGCCACCCCCGGCGGCGGCTTGTCCACGCCCGCCGGCACGGCCACTCCGAGCGGCGGCACCGTCGACATCACCATGTGGCATATGGAGCCGGCCTCCAATCTGAACGCCCTCCAAGACCTTGTGCGCCGCTACAACAATTCGCAGAGCGAGGTACGGGTCAAGCTCGCCTTCCAAGGTAACGCGGAAGAGGAAATGGCCAAACTCATCGCTTCTCTGGGCGGCGGCGACCTCCCAGCCATCGTATACCTCAACGAGGAAAACACCCAGCGCCTCATCGATAGCGGCGCCGCGACGCCGGTGCAGGAATTCATCGACCGGGAGAAGTACGACCTGTCCGACTTCGCCCCCAAGCTCATCCAGTACTACACTGTGGACGGCAAGCTATGGGCCATGCCTTTTGGGAGCAACATCCCCATGTTGTTCTACAACAAGGTCACCTTCCGCGAGGTGGGCCTCGACCCGGAGAATCCTCCAAAGGACATTGAGGAACTGCGGCAGGCCGCGGAGAAGATGGTGAAGCGCGACTCGCACGGCAACCTCGTCCGCACCGGCCTGGCCATCAATCTCACCGCCTGGCATTTGGTCACGGCGCTTGCGGAGCACGGCGATCTCTACGTAGACCACGAGAACGGCCGCGACGGCCGTGCTACCGAAGTCCTGTTCAACGGGCCGACAGGCCAGACCTACTTCCAGTGGTGGCGCGACATGGTCAAGCAGGACCTCGCTCTAAACGTGGGCCTCGACCCTGCCGGCGCCGACACCTATTTGCCTGTGGGCGCCGGTCGCGTCGGCATGACCGCTGGCGATTCGGTCGCGCTGCGCTCGGTGGTGGACGCGCTGGAAGGTGGCCTGGCGCAAGTGGACGTGGAGTTGGGCGTCGCCAACCGCCCCGGCGTGCCCGGTGGCACCGGCCTGCCCGGCATCTACGGGCGCGCCCTCTGGATCTTCAAGTCGCGCCCTGAGGAGGAGCAGGAGGCGGCTTGGAAGTTCATCAAGTGGCTAATGGAACCTGAGCAGCAGGCGGAGTGGTACTCCGGCAGCGGCTTCCTGCCCGTCAACAATAAGGCGTTCGAGTTGCCGGCGGCCAAGGAGATCGAGGCGAAGTACCCCCAGTTCAAGATCGCCGCCCAGCTCTACCTGGCCGCCTCCGTCTCGCCGGTCCCCCCAGGCCCTCTCCTCGGCCCACAGTTCGACGTCGGTCAGATCATCCGTCGTGCGGCCGAGGAGATGCTCGTGGGAAACAAGGACCCCGTCGACGCCATCAACGACGCGGCGGAGGAAGCAAACGAGGTCATCCAGGAATACAACCGGCGTATCGAGTAGCTCCGGGTACCGCAGGCCGCGACACGCTGCCTGTTAGACGCAGAGAGGGGCGCCTCGGCGGCGCCCCTTTCGGTTGCCTGCGCCAGCCTACTCCGCTTCCTCCAGCTCGAAGGCCTTGTGCAGAGCACGGACGGCGTCCGCCACCCGCGACTCGTCGATGATACAGGTGATGCGGATTTCGCTGGTGCTTATTATCTCGATGTTGATGCCAGAATCGAACAGCGTCTTGAACATGCGGGACGCGTAGCCCGGCGCGCTCGTCATCCCCGCGCCCACGATGCTCACCTTGGCCAGGTGATCGTCGGTTATGACATCGCCGGCGCTGATCTGATGGGCGATCGGCTCTATCAGCTTCAACGCCCGCTCCAGGTCCTTGCGGGTCACGGTGAAGGTGACGTCGGCGATGCGCTCCACGCTGGCGTTCTGGACGATGGTGTCGACGCTGATCCCGGCGTCGGACAGGGGCCCGAAGACCGTGGCCGCTATCCCCGGCCGGTCGGGCACGCCCCGTACGGTGACCTTGGCAACGTCGGTGTCGTAGGCGATGCCGCTTACCTTGTTCCGCTGCTCGACCATCTCTTCCCCCCTGTGAATGAGCGTTCCCGGCACATCGCGGAAGCTGGACGCCACCAGGATGGGCACATTGTACACTGCCCCCAGCTCCACGGCGCGGTTGTGCATTACGCGGGCGCCCCAGGTGGCCAGCTCCAGCATCTCCTCGTAGTTGATCTCCACCAGCTTGCGCGCCTTGGGCTCGATGCGCGGGTCGGTGGTGTAGACCCCGTCCACGTCGGTGTAGATCTCGCAGCGCTCGGCCTTCAGGGCAGCGGCCAGAGCGACGGCGGTGGTGTCGGAGCCGCCGCGCCCCAGGGTAGCGATGTCCATCTCCTCAGTGATCCCCTGGAAGCCGGCGACGATGACGATCTTCCCCTCGCCCAGTTCCTTGTGGATGCGCTGCGGGTCCACCTCGAGGATGCGAGCGCGGCCGAAGCGGCTCTCGGTGCCGATGCCCGCCTGCGCCCCCGACAAGCTGATGGCCGGCAGGCCCATCTCGTGCAGGGCCATAGCCATCAGCGTGCTGGAGACCGTCTCGCCGGTGGAGAGGAGCACGTCCAGCTCGCGGTCCTCGGGGTGCGGGTTGATCTGGTGGGCCAGGGCGATGAGCTCGTCGGTGGTGTGGCCCATCGCCGATACCACCACCACCAGCTCGTCCCCCTTCTCGCGGCGGGCGGCGATGCGCCGCGCCACGTTCTTGATCTTATCGGCGTCGCCGACAGACGTCCCTCCGTACTTCTGGACAATGAGTGCCATATGTTCCCCCTCAGCCCGCCGGGGCCACCTGCGCCCCCTGGTCGCTGGGCTTCGTGATCATCGTCTCGCCGCCAACGCCCTCGCCGGCCGCGGCCTCGGCCATGGCCCGGCCGATCCTCTCTTCGTCCCGCGAGGCCAGGGCCAGGATCGTCGATCCGCCGCCCGACAGAAAGACGGCCAGCGCGCCAGCCTGGCGGGCCGCCTGGAATACCGGCTCCATGGCCGGAAAGATCTTCGCCCGCGCCGGCTGGTGCAGGCGGTCGCGGGTGGCCACGTCCAGCAGATCCAGCCGCCCGCCCGCCAGGGCCGCCACGAGCAGGGCCGCCCGCCCGATGTTATGGACGGCGTCCTGCCGCGAGAGCTCCTTCGGCAGGGCGCGGCGGCTCTCGTCCGTGGGCATCTCTACCTCAGGCACGAAGAGCACCGCCTTCAGACCGGCAGGTACCGCCAGCCCTGCATGGACCACGGCCTCCCCATCCAAGACCACCACCTGAAGCCCACCGAACAGCACGGCCGCCATGTTGTCCGGGTGGCCCTCCAGCTCCGTGCCCAGGACCAGGATGGCCTCTCGGTCCAGAGGTTCGCCCAGGAGCGCGTTGGCGCCCAGCAGGCCGGCCGCCCGAGCCACGGCGCTGGCCCCCAGGCCACGCGCCACCGGGATGCGGGCCCGGTACTGGGCCCACAGGCCGTCGGGCGCCTCCTTGCCGACACGCTTGCACAACGTACGCGCGGCGTCGGCGGCCATAAGCTCGGCCGGATCGGGCGAGAAGGCGGCAGGCGCCGGCCCCGTCGAGATCACCACCTCGGCCCAGAGATCGAGGGCCATCCCCAGGGAATCGAAGCCTGGACCCAGGTTGGCCGATGTGGCCGGAGCACGAACGATGATCTGGCGCGGGGCCATTTCCCCACCTTTCGCCTGCGCGGCGACGGTTTTCCCCCGACCTGTCGGGGTGCCCGCATTGTAGCACTCGTCGCGAAAGGCGTTCAACGGAACAAGAGCTCGCTTTGCCCTGTAGTGGCATTCAACAGCCCAGCACCCTACGATGGGAAGTGAAGACAAGCATGGAAGGGAGACAACTGTGAAGCTAGGTCTGCAGATCCCGTACTTCACCTGGCCCGGCGGGCCGCCCGCGCTCGGGCCGCGGCTGGCCGAGGCCGCACGCACGGCGGACGACGTCGGCTTCTCCTCCATCTGGGTTATGGACCACTTCTTCCAGCTCCAGGGTCTCGGCCCAGCCGAGCTGGACATGCTCGAGGCGTACACCACCCTCGGCTTCATCACCGCTCACACGTCGCGCGCCAGGATCGGCACGATGGTGACCGGGGTGACCTACCGCCATCCCGCCATCCTGGCCAAGCAGGTCACCACCCTGGACGTGCTCTCCGGCGGACGGGCCTGGATGGGCATCGGCGCCGCCTGGTTCGAGCGCGAGCACCTCGGCCTGGGCGTTCCCTTCCCACCCGTGAGCGAACGCTTCGAGCGCCTGGAGGAAGCCATCCAGATCGCTCTCCAGATGTGGAGCGAGGACAACGGCCCCTACCAGGGCAAGCACTTCCAGCTGGCCGAGACGCTGAACTCGCCCCAGCCCCTGACCAAACCCCACCCGCCCATCCTCATCGGCGGCAGCGGCGAGAAGAAGACGCTCAAGCTGGTGGCGCGCTACGCCGACGCCTGTAACCTCTTCGGCGACCCGCCCACCGTTCGCCACAAGCTCGACGTCCTCCGCCAGCACTGCGAGGCCGAAGGGCGCAACTACGACGACATCGAGAAGACGGTGCTCATCTCGTTCGACCTGGGGTCCGACGGCTCCGCGTCCGGGCAGCTCGTTCAGCGGCTCGGCGCCTTCGCCGAAGTGGGCGTCCAGACGGTGATCGGTGGGTTCGGTGTAGATCCCCTGAGGCCCATCGAGATCATGGGCCGCGACGTAATACCCCAGGTCGCGTCCCTCTAGCGGCGCCGCCGCAGGCCCTTCTGCTAGCGCACAAGGGCCACCACCCATACAATGCGCAGAGGTGGCAGGAGCTTCTGGTGGGGCCTGGCCGGGCAGCGGCGGTCCCAACGCCCTCCTGCCTCGCTATATCAGTCGTGGACATCAGCCAGCCGACGATGGTCAAGGATCTCACCGTGCACAGCCGCAGCATCATGACGCGATCGCCCCTCCGGCGGATCGGAGCTCCCCAGTGATCAGGCGCATCGAGTACAAATGGCTCGTCGCGATTGTGTTTGTCTTCGGCTTGTTCATGAACCTGCTCGACGTGACCATCGTCAACGTCGCGCTGCCCACCTTCGCCCGCGATTTCGGGGCCAGCACGACAACCATCCAATGGGTGGTCACCGGCTACCTGCTCAGCCTGGCGGTGTTCATCCCCGTGAGCGGATGGGCAGGCGACCGTTTCGGGACGAAGCGCATCTTCATGATCGCCCTCTTGATGTTCATCTTGGGCTCCCTGCTTTGCGGCTTCGCTCGCGACATCGAGGTGTTGATCGCGTTCCGGGTGCTGCAGGGCGTCGGCGGCGGCCTGCTAACGCCCGTAGGCATCGCCATGCTCATGCGCGCCTTCCCGCCGGCGGAGCGCGCGCAGGCCGCCGCCCTCATCGCCATTCCCACGGTGGTGGCGCCCGCCAGCGGCCCCGTGCTCGGCGGTTACCTCGTCGAGTATCAGTCCTGGCACTGGATCTTCTACATCAACGTCCCCATCGGCATCGCCGGCCTGATAGCGGCGGCGCTGTTTCTCCGCGAAGAGAAGCAGGCAAACCCCGGCCGCCTGGACGTGCCTGGCTTCCTGCTCTCCGCCTCCGGCCTCGCCTGCGTGATGTACGCTCTGGCAGAGGCAGGCCCCCGCGGCTTTGACGACGCCAGGGTCCTCCTGTTCGGCCTTCTTGGGCTGGCCCTTCTCGCCGTCTTCACAATCGTCGAGCTGCGCACGGCGCAGCCCATGATCGATGTCCGCCTGTTCCGCAACAAGTTGTTCAGGGCGGCGATTCTCGTCCAGTTCATAGGATTCGCCGGCTTCGCGGGGGCCCTATTCATCTTGCCGCTTCTACTCCAGGCAGAGATGGGCCTCAGCCCCCTCCAGTCGGGTCTCACCACCTTTCCCCAAGCGATAGGTGTGGCCATGATGGTACAGCCCGTTGGACGCCTCTACCACCGCCTGGGACCGCGCCGAATGATGATGGTCGGCATGGCGGGCGCTGCAGTGGTCACGCTCTCCTTCCTGCTGGTCGACCTCGAGACAAGCCAGTGGTGGATCCGGCTGATCATGCTCATCCGGGGATGGTTCTTCGCCTTCACGCTGGTTACGTTGCCGGCCGCGGCCTACGCAACGATAAGCTCCGAGGACACCGGTCGGGCCACCGCCATCTTCAACACGGGGCAGCAGGTCGGTTCTAGCTTTGGCGTTGCCCTCCTGGCCACGGTGCTGAGCAACCGCCTCATCCACCACCATTCCGCGCTTGGCGTTCCCGGCGCCGAGCAAAGCGCCCTCCTGGCCTTCCATGACGCCTTCATCGCGGCCGCGGTGCTTGTCGCCCTCGCCGTCGCGCTCGCACTCTTCATCGACGACAAGGAGGCCGCGGGGACGATGCGCCAGGGGGCGGCCCCCGCCGTCAGCGGCGAGCCGGTTGCAGGGGCGCGCACTGACCGCCCAGACGGCTAGAGCGCAGCGGGGGCTAGGCTCCTCCCCCGAGCTTGGAGATTCAGAGGGCTCCGATCATTCTCGCTGGTCCAGGAACGGACGGAACCACGAGTTCGTGTATCGAAGATTGCCGGGCTTGGCGCTGATCGTTCCGCGCCTGTTCCTAGTCCACATAGGACACGACGAGCTGGGGCTGCTGGCCGGCTGCCCTTTCACGCGACCCGAACCGGGCTATGAGGCCGCCGCGTTCCCCCAACTCCTCAACGGCCTTTACCACTACCCCGTGATTGGGATCGCTTCCACTGACCCAGTCCTGCACCAGGCCGGTGATGTCCCACTGCACATAGGCGCCTGTGGCCCCTGCGCACCCCATACTCATGACGTCTTCCGCGTCCCACACAAAAGAGGGTTGCGCATTCCAGGAGAGGTTCGACTCTGTCCATGAGCCCATGACTTGGTAGACGCCCACGTCCACTTCCTCAGGGCCAGAATTGCACGTGTCGTAGAAGAGACGGAGTGTTGCCTGGGAGACGGTGGCACCACTTGGAATGCTCGACAGATCGAATTCCAAGAAGCTTCTGGCGGTCTGAGGACTGAGGTAGTCCACAACGAGTAACCTGGTGTCGCTGCCGCCCGAAGTGGACTCGGGGTCCCATGCATCCACCCACGAGTCCGCGATGGCTGTCAACGTCTGTTCTTGAGGTGTGGGCGTTGCGGTCCCCGTGGGCGGCAGTACGGGCGTGGGGGTACCCGTCGGCGACGGCGTCGGCGTCCGGGTAGCCGTCGGGGAGGGGGTACGAGTCGGGGTCGCAGTGGGTGCCGCGCTGGGCGCCGCCGTCGCCGTGGGCGCGGCTGTGATTATTGCGGTCGCTGTCGCCGTTTCCGTGGGGGTAGCCGATGGAGTAGGTGTTGCCCCCGGAGTCGGGGTGGCGGTCGGTGTCGGCGTCGGCGTGCCCAGGGGAGGCGGCGTAGGGAGGGGCGGCGGCTCGAACAAGGAGGGCGTTGGGCTGGGGCCGCTGGGCGTGGGGCCGGTCTGCTCTTCGGCCGGCCCGGTAGTCATCATTGCCGAGAACGTCACGCGCTGGCCGGGCTCGAAGGCCGGGCCGAAAGCGAGAAAGAGGAAGTACTTCCGGCCACCCTGTGGGTGGAAGCGGAAGACGCGCGTGTCCCCCTTGAACCGCGAGTCGAAGCTGCGGCCGTCATCGTCCGATACCCAGGCCCTCACGTTGGAGTCGACGCCAGTGAGAACCAGCAGCGCCACTTCGTCCTGCGGGAACGCCTCCATGCACTGGTGAGTGAAGGTGATGACTCCCCGCATGTCGGCCGGCGCCAGTGTGAACCCCTGCTCATCGACGCCGTTTGTGCCCACCCCGTCGGGCAGCGGAGGGCACGGCTCGAGAGGGATCTTCTGGTACGTCTTCGCCTTGGCTTCCACGTCCACTTCCATAGACTCTGCGCTAACCGTGAGGAACTTCTTTTTCGCCGGAGTCTCCTTGGTCTTCACTCCGACCGAGTCGTCGCAGGCGTCCGGTATCGTATCACCATCGCTGTCGTCAAAGACGGGGGAGTAGTGGCATATGGTCTCCTCGATTGTTTGGATGCAGATATTGGCTGACGCGTAGGTCTCGCCCGCCACATCTGGACACGGGTCGCACACGTCACCACTGATGTCGCCATCGGAGTTGGCCTGATCGGGGTTGGGGACCAGGAAGCAGTTGTCGTTGTCGCTGCTCAGGCCGTCGCCGTCTTCATCCGGGTCGCAGGCGTCGCCCTCGTCATCGTTCTGAGGATCAACGTTCTCCTGTCCGGGGTTGTAGTCATTTGGACAGTTGTCCTCGACATCGATGACGTCGTCGCCGTCGTCGTCATCGCAGACGTCGCCTTTCCCGTCGTAGTCGCTATCCTTCTGGTTGGAGCTAGGCACGAAGTCACAGTTGTCGTCAACGTCGAGCACGCCGTCGTTGTCGTCGTCGTCGTCGCAGGCGTCGCCCGGGCCGTCGCCGTCGTTGTCTTGCTGGCCTGGGTTGTAGACGCCGGTGCAGTTGTCTGACGCGTCCGGCTCACCGTCATTGTCGTCGTCGGGGTCGACGGGATCCTCTATGCCGTCACAATCGTGGTCGCCGTTGCCCAGCTCGACGGCGAAGAAGGCATTTCGAACATAGCAGGCGGCCCAGGTGTTGAAGCCGTTCGTGCCATTCACAGCCCACTGGTCGGCTATGCCGACGACCGTGTTCCGCCAATCGATGAACTGGAAGCCGCTGGAAACATTCGCCTCGGCGGTGTAGTAGAGTACGCCCAGCTTCGGCCGCCCGATGCCGGTGACCTTAACGCCGGTGTCAGGGTGTGTGCCCCCCTCGGCGAGGAGATAAGCAGCCTTGTTGAGGATGCCGTCGTTCGTGTGCACCCCAGCGTAGTCGCCTTGCTTGGTGTCAGGCAGGGAGACCCACTCGGAGAAGCGGTCCGGCTGTCCGTTTGCCGGCGGGTCGCAGAAGTTGCGCGTTGGTCCGCCTACGACGTCTTCTGCGTGAGGACAGTCCGGGTCGGCCAAGTAGGCAAAGGTATCTGACAAGCTCTCATTCAGAGCGCCGGACTGGGAAACGTAGTACGGGTTGCTGACGGCTCGATAGGACAGCACGCCGTGGTTGAATTCGTGCACCATGACGTCGTAGGCAACCCATCCATCCCTGAACTCAATGAGGTCGCAGTCAGTGGCGTCGGGACCGCCGATCCAAGCCGCATTGTCAGCGCTGGAGTGGATGTATACCTCCAGTTCCCCATCGTCGTCGTTATACGAGTGCTGATCGAAGGTGTCGTAGTAGAAGTCATAGGCCCAGTGATAGTACCACCAGGCGTTCGCCGCTTGCGGGTCGTCCAAGTAGTCCTCTATGATCCCGTCCTCGTCGCCGATGGGGTCATTGTCGCTGGTCCACCAGTAGCAGCCGGTGCCGTCGGACTGGGCGCCGTTGGCGTCTTCCAAGTCCAAGTCATAGTCCTTGTCGCTGGGCGACAGGGAGTGCTGCAAGAGCACCTCGCCCGTATGGGCGTCCACGAACACCCGCCAGGGGTCGCGGTCGCTCAGGGTGACCTCCCAGGCCATGTGGGGCTCGGAAGGCACGTCCTGAAGCAGGCTCCGGTCGAAGACCAGCAGGCCCGTCTCCCCAAAGATGGGCGCGCCGGGAAGGCCGGCAGCGTCGCGGGCGATGTCTTCCGCCTCGCGAGGAGAGATGGACGGAATGGTATTCAGGACAACATCGGAGAGCAGCAGCCCGCCCACGGTGGCGAACACGCGGTCGCCGTCGAGGCTGACGACGATCTCACCGGCGTAGACGGGATAGCCCCGGAACATCTGATAGAAGACGACGTGCTCCAGGCCGTCCTCACCCGGGCCTCTCGTATCGCGGACGGCGAGGGCCAGATTGGGGTCTGACTGGAGGTACAGATCGCGATAGGTCTGGAGGTAGTTGCGGGCGCGCTCTACGGCATCAGCACCCTGCACGGGAACGCTGGCCTGCACGAAGCGCGGGAAGCCGTTCTGGTAGTACGTGTTGAGTGGTCGCTCGGACTCCTTCTCCAGGTCGCGCAGCGCCGCCTCCTGAGGGTTCGCGACGGCCGCCTCCTCTCCCTCCCCGCCACCGCCACCCGCCAGCACAACAGCCACAACGATTGCGGCGACTACCCCTGCCGTCCAGAGGACGGCGCCGCCCGTGACGAGGCGCTTCGTGCGGGAATCCCAACCCTGAAAGCGCCACATGAGGTAGAGCCCAACGGGTGGGAATAGCACGAGGAGGGCAACCGCTGCCGGTGCCCGGCCGTACCACGGCTGCGAAGATGAAGGCATCTCACAACTCCGGGAAGAAATGAGCGGCGCTGAATATACCACGATGCGATGGAACATGCAACGGGGCTGAAGGCGCCGTCGAAACACAGGGGCAGAAGCCGGTATGTCTTCGGGTTCAGGTTTCTGCCCGCAGGGCGTCAGTCTACCTGCTGGCGGACGGTGCGCGAGGCGAGGACCACGAAGAACGCAGCGAAGGCTAGCATCACCAGGACGTTGGCGTAGACGCCGCTGTCCGCCAGGCCCTGCCCTTTGATCATGGTGTTGCGCAGGGCGTCGATAGCGTAGGTCAGCGGCAGGCAGTGCGAGATCACCTGGAGCCAGCCCGGCAGCGAGTCTACCGACCAGATGACGCCGCTCAGCAGCCCTTGGGGCACGATCACCAGCGGCACGAACTGGATGACCTGGAGCTCGTTGCGAGCGAAGGTCGAGAGGAAGATGCCCAGGTTCACAGAGCCCACAGTGATGAGGCCTGCTATCAGGAACACCAGCAGCAGGTGACCCTCGTAGTGGATGCGCAGGATCAGCACCGCCGCCATGAGGATGGCCAGCGACTGGATCAGGGCGAAGAAGCCGAAGCCCAGCATGTAACCCAGCACAACCTCGCTGCGGTTGATGGGCGCCGCCATCAAGCGCTCGAGGGTGCCGCTCGACCGCTCGCGCAGGAAGCTGACGGCGGTCAGGAGGAAGACGAAGAAGAAGGCGAAGAAGCCGATGAGGGCCGGCGCCTCGTAGTCCACGAAGTCGAACTCGGGCCCGCCGTAGACGTAGCTCACCTGCACCGCCACCAGCTCCTGAGGCGAGAGCTCGGGCAGGCCCAGCGAGATCCCCAAGCCCGTCACCGCCACCTGGAGCAGGCCCCGTTGGACGGCGCGGACGATGGCGCCGCTGTCCTGGGGATTGGTGCCCTCCAGCACCAGCTCCACGTCCAGCTTGGGGACCGCCGTCCCCGCCTGCGCGGCGTAGTTCAGATAGACAATGCCTTGCACATCCCCGTTGTCCAGCCGTTCCTCGGCCTCGGCGCGCGGCAACCCCTCGGCCCTCACCGAGCCCGCCTGGTCGAGCGCCGTCAACAGCTCGCCGCCGGGCGAGAAGCTGGAGGTGGGATCGACTGTCTCCTCCACGACCGCCACCGATAGCGACGCCTCGCTGCTGCGCACGACGTAGCCCACCAGAAGGGTGACGAGCACGGGTACGGTGAACATCAGGGCCAGCGTCCGCCGGTCGCGGCGGAACTGCTGGACGATGCGCAGGAAGATCGCGGCGATCCTAGCCCAACTCACCGGCGTCCTCGGCGTAGCGAAGGAAGGCTTCCTCCAGAGTGGGCGCTCCGGCCTGCTGCCGCAGCTCGCCGGCGCTGCCCTCGGCCAGGATGCGGCCGTCGCGCAGGAGCACCAGCCGGTCGCAGCGCTCCGCTTCGTCCATCACGTGACTGGAGACCAGTATGGTGACGCCCTCCTGGTTCAGGCGGCGGAAGTACTGCCAGAAGGCGACCCGCAGGGGCGGGTCGACGCCGACCGTAGGCTCGTCCAGGAGCAGCAGGCGCGGGCTGTGCACGAGAGCGCAGGCCAGGGACGTGCGCTGGCGCATCCCGCCGCTGAGGGCGTAGACAGGGCTATCGGCCCGCTCGCTCAGGCCCACCACGCTCAGCACCTCCTCCACGCGGTCGCGGTCGGCCGCGCCGTAGATGCGGGCGAAGAAGAGGAGGTTCTCGCGGACGGTTAGCTCCAGATAGAGGGCGGGCGTCTGGGGCATGTAGCCGATGTCGCCCAGGATGCGGCGCGAGGGCATGGGCTGGCCCAGGACGGTCAGTCGGCCGGCCGTGGGGCGCACGAGGCCGGCCACCAGGCGGATGAAGGTGGTCTTGCCGCTGCCGTTGGGGCCCAACAGGCCGTAGGTCTGGCCGACAGGGACAGTCAGGGCAACGTCGCGCAGGGCCTCAATCGACCCGAAGCGCTTGCTCAGGCCCTGGCCCTCGATGGCGATCTCGGTGGCCATCGCCGGGCACACGGTTATGCGGCCTGCGGCGGGAGCAGCGGCTCCAGCCGGCGCCAGATGCGCTGCGTGACCTCTTCGGCGGAGAGAGTGCCGTCCACCACCACGAACCGTTCGGGCTCCTCGGTGGCGAGGGCCAGGTAGCCGCGGCGAACCCGCTCGTGGAAATCGGGGGACTCGCGGCCCAGGCGATCGGGCGTCGTCTCGCCTCCCTTGCGCGTGAGGCCCAGGTCGACGGCGACGTTCAGGAGGACGGTGAGGTCGGGCAGCAGGCCCTGGGTGGCGACGAGGTTGGCCACGCGCACGTGGTTCAAGCCCAGGCCGCGACCGTGGCCCTGGTAGGCGACGCTGGAGTCGGCGAAGCGGTCGCAGATAACGACGTCGTGCGAGGCGAGGGCGGGCAGGATGACCTCCGCCACGTGCTGGGCGCGGGCCGCCTCGAACAAGAAGAGCTCGGCGCGTGGGTCGAGGTCGATGGAGCCGTCGTTCAGGAGGGCCGCCAGCCGGCGTCCCAACTCACAGCCCCCGGGCTCGCGGGTGAGAGCGACCCGATAGCCCCTGGCTTCGAGCAGGACCTTGAGAGTCTCCGCCTGGCTGGACTTGCCGGAGCCCTCTCCTCCCTCCAGCGTGATGAACAGTCCACGCGGGGTCGCGGGCTGCCTGACTATCTCCAGCTTTGGGGCCATGGGCCTATTCGCGCCTGCCGGCGGGCAGAATGCGCACCCGCCGCTCGGGCTCCTGGCCCAGGCTGCGCGATGTCAGGTTGTAGCGCTGGGCCAGCAGGTGCTGGAGACGGCGGATGTAGGCGTTCTGGGGGCTCAGGTCGGCCGCCTGCTGGCCGCGCATCACCTGGTCGATGGCCTCCTCCGCTTCCTCAAGAGCGGAGACCACCGGGTCCTGCCCCCGTTCACTGCGCATAGAAAGGAGGGACTGCTCCATCTGGGAGACGGTGTTGCTCCTGATGACGTAGATAGGGATGCCGCGATCCTCGGCGTCGCGCAGGATCTGCGGCTTGCGGCGATAGTAGCTGCGCATCGTGATGAGAGCATCGGCGTCGCCGAGCTGCTCGACGATGACGGCGGACATGCCCATCTGCTGGATGGCCTGCTCCAGGCGGCGGCGCGAGACCCCGAAGGGGAAGATGCGGCGCTCGCGGCCGGACTCGGCCGGGCCCCGCTTCTCCAGGCTCCGCTTCTCGCGCGCCACGGCGGGTGTTACCGCGACCCGGACTTGACCCTCCTTGTCGATCTCGCGCACCTCGGCCGGCACCGGGTATCCGCGCAGAATGGAGTCCACCGTATCAGCCACCCTGGGGTGGACGGACACCCGCTCCCAGCTCTGGATCTCCACCACCACGTCGAAGGTAGGTGGCGCCTTGCGCTCCAGGATCGACTTCTGGGTGCCGCGGCGGCGGGCCTCATCATCGCCCAGGGTCACCGACTGGATGCCGCCGATGAGGTCGCACAGAGTCGGGTTCATGATCAGGTTCTCGAGGGTGTTGCCGTGGGCGGTGGCCACCAACTGCACGCCCCGCTCGGCGATGGTGCGGGCGGCGGCTGCCTCCAGGTCGGTACCGATCTCGTCGATGATGATGACCTCCGGCATGTGGTTCTCCACCGCCTCGATCATCACCGCGTGCTGCAGATTGGGCGTGGGCACCTGCATGCGCCGGGCGCTGCCGATGCCCGGGTGGGGGATGTCGCCGTCGCCGGCGATCTCGTTGGACGTGTCCACCACCACGACCCGCTTGTTCAGGTCATCGGCCAGGAACCGCGCCACCTCGCGCAGCATCGTGGTCTTGCCCACACCGGGCCGCCCCAGCAGGAGGTTGCTGTTCCCCGACTTCACCAGATCTTCGATGATGCGGATGGTGCCGAACACCGCCCGCCCCACACGACAGGTAAGGCCGACGATACGGCCCCGCCGGTTACGGATGGCCGAGATGCGGTGCAGCGTGCGCTCGATGCCGGCGCGGTTGTCGCTGGTAAAATCCCCGATGCGGGAGACGACGTAGTCCAGGTCTTCCTGAGTGACCTCTCGCTCACCGAGGATGGCCTCCCGCTCGGGGTAGCGGGCCTCGGGCAGGCGGCCCAGATCCAGCACCACTTCCAAGAGCTCGAAGCTGTCCTTCCGCTCGCGCAGAGGACCCTGGACGTGCAGCGGCAGGACGTCCAGGAGAGCATCGAGGTCGTCGGTTATGCGCAGCATTCAGCTCACCGGATAAGGTTGTTGCGCCCCCGCGGGCACCGGCGCCGCCTCCTCGATAGGCCGCACCAGGCGGTTGGCCAGCAGCGCATACTCGGCCACCGGCTGGAAACCCAGGTCCGCCAAGCGGGCGGCCAGCGTCCGTTCGTACTCCGGAACGAGGCAGAAGATCGGCCGGCGGTCGTGCAGGTGGTGCAGCGCTGTCGCCAGCAGGTTGTCCAGGGGAGCGTCCTGCCTT